>OFFU01001795.1_pt1 | contig 13352 bp, 10 predicted proteins | sample 1521451 | NCBI WGS metagenome assembly OFFU01 (sample SAMEA3504106, study PRJEB24116) | mouse gut metagenome | biome: mouse gut; feature: mouse-associated habitat; material: faeces | place: Denmark | collected 2011 | reverse complement strand
GCAGTCCGGGGCCAAAAAGGCGGTGCTCCGGTACAGGATCCTGGGAACCCGGTCCCTGGAGGAAGTGTTCTCCAGGGAGCTTCCAGGAGGTTCGGCGGCTGCCGGCCTGACAGCGTCGTCCCTGAAATCGGTATCCTCCGAAAAGGCCGTGATTCTGGCGGAAATCTATCTTCTCACAGGGCGTTTCCATCAGATACGGGCACAGATGGCTCACGCCGGGCTGCCCCTTCTGGGGGACAGAAAATACGGCAGTGAGGAATCCTGCGCTTTGGGGGCCAGGGTGGGGAATGTGGCCCTCTGCGCCCACAGTCTGGAGTTTGCCCATCCTGTGGAGGGCAGGCAGATGGATTTTCACATAGAACCCAGGGGCGGAGCCTTCAGGGAGTTTTTCGGGAATATTTTTTCATAAAATCTGCCATACTAACAGTAAAATCCAAGTGCAGAGGGTTGGGGATGGTATGACAGAAAAGATCAAAAATAACAAACTGGCGGTACTGCTCCTGGTGACGGGGGCAGTTTATTTTTTTCTGAAGGTCATTGTGCCGCTGACAGCGCCGGTGTTGACGGCCATGCTGTTTGTGACGATTTTCGGCCCCCTCCTCCAGAAGATGCAGCGCAGGCTGAAGGTTCACAGGCAGGTGGGGGCTGTGCTCCTGCTGCTTCTGGCGGTGGGGTTTCTGGCGGTGCTTTTGTGGGTGCTTTTTTCCTGGATTGTGGGGAGCCTGCCGGACTGGGTGGAGAACCTGGACTCCCTGGAGGAGGATCTGAGCCGATTTGTGAAGGAGACCTGCGCCGTGGTGGGCAGGTGGCTGAGAATGGACAGTCAGTACCTGGAAGAACTGCTTCTCTCCCGGATACAGGAGGGCATAGACTATTTTCAGCTGAAACTTCTGCCGGGGATGGTGAGCCAATCCCTGGAGTATGTGAAGGTTCTGGCGGGGTTTGGGGGATTTCTGGTGACATTTCTCATCTCCACGGTACTGCTGGCCAAGGATTATGACGATATTATGAACAGACTGCTGAACCGGGAGGAATGCTATGTCTACCTGGAGATTATCTGCGGAATCATCCGCTATATCGCCACTTTTGTGAAGGCACAGTTTATTATAATGAGTGTCATAGGCGTTCTGGCGGCGGCGGTGCTGGCGGTGAGCGGCATATCGCAGGGAGTGCTCTGGGGAATTCTGGCGGGGGTTCTGGACGCGCTGCCCTTTATCGGCACAGGGGTGGTGCTGGTGCCCCTGGCAGTGCAGCAGTTTTTCTGCGGGAGCTATGTGAGGGGCGTGGTCTGTCTGCTGCTGTACGCGGCCTGCATTTTTATTCGAGAGCTGCTGGAGCCCAAGCTTATCGGAAAACGCATCGGCGTCTCCCCCATTGCCATTCTGCTGTCCATCTATGGGGGAATTCAGCTTTTCGGATTGTGGGGGATTATCGGCGGTCCCCTGGGGTTTGTGATGATCTATCAGACCATTCTGAGCCTGGAGGGCGGAGGCATCCGGCAGTGCGGCAGAAAGCACAGCGGAGGCGTTCAGAAGTGCTGAGGCGGCAGAAAGCCCTGTGGTCCCCGGCATAATTTCCGGCCAAAACCATTTGACGGAGGTATTCAGATGGTATATGATAAAAGGAGTGTAAAATGAGAATTCACGGAGGATGGAGCAAATGCCGAACAATACCATTGGAAACAGGAAGGGAGCGGAGACCGTAGCAGAGACCTTTCACGGGTGGATGCGCTCGTTTATAGACGGCCTGCTTTGCCTCTATATGATTCTGGTGCTGGTGGGGCTGCCTTTTTATTTCCAGGAGGGGTATACCTATATTGCAACCCGGAAGACCAATTTCTTCAGCAAAAACTGTATGACGCTGCTGAAGGTGCTGGTGCCGGTGCTGGTAATATACGGGGTCACATCCGCCATACTGTATTACAGGAAAAATTACACCTGGAAGCCGCTGCTGAAAGGGAAAGAGCTCCGAACATACATCCGGAGCAAAGTCCGGCTGATGGATCTGTTTGCCATATGGTACAGCGTGATGGTAATTCTGTCCTATCTCTTTACCAACTATAAAGAAGAGGCCTCATGGGGGGCAGGCGGCTGGTATATGGGGTTTAAGACCCAGATGATCCTGCTGTCCTGCTATTTTCTCATCACCTGGTTCTGGAAGCCCAGGAAGAGCTTTTTCTTCATAGGCCTGGGGGCTTCCTGGGTGGTATTTTTGCTGGGGTACCTGAACCGGTTCAGCATTTATCCCATAGACATGCCCCTGAGCAGTCCCGGCTTTATCTCCACCATAGGAAATATCAACTGGTACTGTGGGTATGTCACCACCATATTCTTTGCCGGGGCGGCGTTCCTGTGGCAGGGAGGCGGGAAAAAATGGTGGCAGAAGGCGCTGCTGATGGTGTATGTGTTTGTGGGGTATGCCACTCTGGTAACGCAGGGCAGCGCCGGCGGCATAGCAACTCTGGGAGTGGCCCTGCTGGTAATGTTCTGTCTGTCCCCTGGGGACGGACAGAGAATGTTCTGGTTCTGGGTAAATGCTCTGCTGTTATCTGCGGCCTGCCTTTTTACCATGGCATTTGACCGTATGAATCCGGAGAAAATGAACTTCCGGGATTCCTACATGGATATTATGATCTCAGGAAAACTGCCCTATATTATGGCAGGGGTGTCCCTGGCTTTCCTGGTGCTGACCGGTTTTCTGGTGAAGAAAGGCATCTATAAGAAAAAACCTTTTCAGATTCTGGCGGTTCTGGCTGGAGCGGCGGTGTCCTGTGCCGTGGCGGCCGTGGTGGCGGGGATTGTGGTGAACACACTCCACCCGGGAAGCCTGGGAACGCTGTCGGAGAATCCATTCTTTACCTTCACCGATTCCTGGGGAAGCAACCGGGGGGCTACCTGGAAAGCGGGCGTACAGTGCTTCCAGGAGCAGAATCCGGGCCACAAACTTGTGGGGGTGGGGCCGGATGCCATGGCCGCATATATCTATACGGACGGCAGCCCGGAGTTGGTAGAGATGCTGAAGCGCAATTTCGGGGAGAGCCGTCTGACCAATGTACATAACGAGTGGCTGACCATTCTGGTGGACATGGGCATTCTGGGACTGGCAGGGTTTGCCGGGCTGATCGTGTCCGCCGTGGTGACATTTCTCAGGAAAAGGAGTCTGAACCTGATTGCCTGTGCCTGCGGACTCAGCGTTCTGGCGTACACAGTGAACAATATCTTCAGTTTTGAACAGATAATGAATGTGACCACAATGTTCCTCCTGCTGGGTATGGGCAGGGCGTTTTTGAGAAAGCAGGAAGAGCCGGCAGGGGAGTAGGATTAGGATCAAGGAGGGGTTGAGATGAGGATTTTGCTTTTGATGAGAGGAGCTCCCGGGTGCGGAAAATCCACCTGGATTGAGAAAAATGGTCTGAAGCCCTATGCCCTTTCGGCCGATGACATTAGACTTTTATGCCAGAGTCCTCTTATGCTGGTGGACGGCACGGTGGGTATCAGCCAGGCCAATGACGGAGTGGTATGGAAGACATTGTTTACCATTCTGGAGCTGAGAATGCAGAGAGGGGATTTTACCGTCATTGACGCCACCAATTCCAAGACCAGTGAGATGAACCGATACAAGGAGATGTGCAGCACTTACCGGTACAGGATTTTCTGTGTGGATTTCACGGACGTCCCCATGGAGGAGACAAAGCGCAGGAATAGGGGCAGGGAGCAGCTGAAGAGGGTTTCCGATGATGTGATAGAGAGGATGTATTCCCGGTTTGCCACCCAGCAGATTCCTTCCGGCATCAAGGTGATCCGGCCGGATGAGCTGGACACCATCTGGACCCGGCTGTTTGACTTATCTTCCTACAGGAAGATTCATCACATCGGCGACATTCATGGGTGCAACACTGTCCTGCAGAAATATCTGAAGGACAACGGGGGCATAAAAGACGATGAAATGTATATCTTTGTGGGAGATTACATAGACAGGGGCCTGGAGAATGTGGAGGTGCTGAAATTCCTGCTCTCCATTATGAACAGGAAAAATGTGCTCCTGCTTGAGGGAAATCATGAGAGATGGCTGTGGTACTGGGCCAATGACGGGGTGGGAAGGTCCAAGGAATTTGAGCTGGTCACAAGACCTGCCCTGGAGGCGGCGAAGATCAGCAAAAAGGATATACGGCAGCTGTACAGGAAGTTCGGTCAGTGCGCCTACTACAGGTATGAGGAGAACATCTACCTTGTGACCCACGCAGGGCTGAGCACCCTGCCGGAGAATCTGTCCTTTGTGGCCACGGAGCAGATGATCAAGGGCGTGGGGGACTATAATGACTTTGAGCGGATGGCGGAGGCTTTCTTTGACAACACGCCCGACAACTGTTATCAGATCCATGGGCACAGGAACACGAAGCAGCTGGATGTCATGGTGAACGACAGGGTGTTCAACCTGGAAGGGCAGGTGGAGTACGGAGGCTGTCTGCGTTGTGTCCAGGTGGATCAGGATGGGATTCACTGTGTGGAAATTTCCAATGAAGTGTTTAAGACGCCGGAAATGCGCACGGAGCAGTCCGTGGTCGCCAGCTCGGTTGGGGATACCATTATCGCCCTGCGCGGCAACAAATATATCCAGGAGAAGAAATTTGGAAATATTTCCTCCTTTAATTATACCGACAAAGCGTTTTATGACAAGGTCTGGGATGCTCAGACCACCAAGGCCAGAGGGCTGTATCTGGACACCCTTAAGGGGAAGGTGGCCGCCAGGGCTTATGACAAGTTTTTCAATGTGAACGAGCGGCCGGAGACAAAATTTGACATGCTGCAGCACAAACTGCAGTTTCCTGTGACAGCCTATGTGAAGGAGAACGGTTTCCTGGGGATTGTGAGCTACAACGAATACGAGGACGCGCTTTTTGCCGCCAGCAAGTCCACCATAGACAGCCAGTACGCCAGGTGGTTCCAGGAGATGCTGCAGAGGCAGCTGGGGGAGGAGGGCCAGGAGAGGCTGAAGGAATATGTCAGGGAGAAAGATGTGTCCTTCGTGTTTGAGTGTGTGGACATGGAGCACGATCCCCATATTATTGACTATCCCCAGAGCGGGCTGTATCTGCTGGACATTGTCCGTAATGAGATGAATTTTGAGAAGTATGAGTATGACCATATGTGCCGGGTGGCGGGACAATTCGGGCTGCGTCCCAAGGAAAAGGCATTTGAGATTGCCACATGGCAGGAGTTTTTTGACTGGTACTATGACATTCTGCAGGAGGACTATGAGTACCATGGCCGCAGAATAGAGGGATTTGTGGTGGAAGACAGCGCAGGCTATATGACCAAGCTTAAACTTTTCTACTATAATTTCTGGAAGCTGCTGCGGGGTGTGTCCCATGAGGCCATACGGAAGGGCTATATCACCAGGACTGCGGTTCTAACCACGCCTCTGGCTAATGAGTACTATGCCTGGGTCAGGAAACTTCACGATGTGGAGGAGAGGGAAAAACTGCCCAGGGATATCTGTACGCTGCGGAAAATGTTCTATAAGGAGAAGACAGGAATATAAAACTGGACAGAGAATGAATCCCCCGGCTGTACAGCTGAGGGATTTGTTCTCTGTCCAAAAAAAACATGGGCTTGTAAAAAGCCCATGTCTGTAAGAAAAAGTCGATGCGACAGGATTCGAACCTGCGACCTCTGCGTCCCGGACAAAGTGCCCGCCCCCTTAAATTAAGCGCTTAGTGCGCCCAGCAAAGGGTGCGGTGTATTGTGGGTGAGAACCCCATCCGGTAAGGCCTGACCAGCCACCGGGAGCGAGTCTTGCGTATGCGGCAGTAATGCCGTGGGCGAAGCGTAGACAGCGAGGCGATAGGGTCATAAGGCATTGCAGCCCCGAAATAAATTAAGCTGGTGCGCCGACGCTGTTAAGCGGGCGGAAGGCAACATGCGGTTGTCGTATTGGTAAGACGGAACGCAGCACCACGGGGTCGGAGGTCAGCCATGTCGTACAAAGACACCGTATCAACTGGGGAGGGCCTGTATATTCCATGGACAGCGTAACCCATGGTATACCTGACAAGTGACGAAGGAAGGTAAAAGATGTACAGGCAGTCGGATGGCCGGATAGTACCGTTGAAGAAGGGTAATGCCTTCGGAGGGAAGCCGAGAGAGAACTGTCCCTCGCAGTTCTGCCATGCAAAGTAATATCGCTGAGGAAACATTATCCATACACAGAGATGGGAGAAAAATAATGGATACGAGATTAGCGAGAATATCACAGCTATCGTGCGAAAATCCAAACATGGTGTTCACATCCATAGGGCATATGATAGATAAGAGGCTGCTTCGGCAGTGTCATGCGAAAATGGACGGCAACAAGGCAGTAGGAATTGATGGAATAACCAAAGAAGATTACGAAAAGGATTTGGAAGAAAATCTGGAGTCCTTAGTAGAAAGATTAAAGAAGAAATCCTACAAGCCCAAACCGGCAAGAAGGGTGGAGATTCTCAAGGAAAACGGGAAGACGAGGCCGCTAAGCATTTACTGTTATGAAGACAAGCTGGTGCAGGAGGCTCTGAAAGAGATTTTAGAAGCGGTGTTCGAGCCGCATTTCTATGACTTCATGATGGGTTTTCGTCCGGGGCGCAGCTGCCATATGGCACTGCGAAAGCTTAACGTAATGCTGGAAAAGAACAAAACAGATTATGTGCTGGATGCGGACATCTCCGGTTTCTTTAACCACTTAAACCACGAATGGATTATGAAGTTCATAGGCGCAAGAATCCAAGACCCGAACATACTCCGCCTTGTAAGGCGCATGCTCAAAGCGGGCATTATGGAGGATTATCAACTCGAACCGACAGAGGAAGGGGCAGGTCAAGGCTCGGTGTGCTCCCCTGTAATAGCGAATATATATATGTACTATGTGTTGGCGTGGTGGTTCGAGGAGAAAGTCAAACCATTCATGAGAGGGTACTGCGACATCGTCATTTATGCTGACGATTTTGTGGTATGCTTTCAGTATGAAGCAGAGGCCAGGGCGTTCTATGAGAGGTTAAAGCACAGGATGGAACACTTTGGACTAAGCCTGGAGGAAGAGAAGAGCCGCCTGATTGAATTTGGGAGATTTGCCAAAAGAGACAGGCAGCGCAGAGGAGAGGGGAAACCCGAGACCTTTACATTTCTCGGCTTTACGCACTACTGTTCTGAGAGTCGGAACGGTAGGTTCAGAGTGAAGAGGAAAACTGCCAGGAAGAAATTCAGTAAGAAGTGTAAGGAGATAAATCGGCGCATTAGGGATATGAGGATATGGCCGGTTAAGGATATCATTGCAAAACTGAATCAGATACTGGTGGGGTATTACCATTATTATGGAATAACTGACAACTCGAAAAGTCTTGGTAATTTTCAGTATAGAGTGGAAAAGAGCCTGTTTTACTGGCTCAATCGTCGAAGTCAGAGAAGGAGCTACACATGGGAGGAATTTGGTGGGCTTATGAAACAATTTCCTCTGGAGAAGCCAAGAATTTATGTCAGTATCTATGGATAACTGTTGATGTATTAGCTTTGTAAGGAGCCCGGTGCGGGAAAGCCGCACGCCGGGTTCTGTAGAGGGGCTTCCTTCGCAAGGGGGAAGTCTACTCGACCGATCTGTGCGCCTAATTTTGTGGTATAGCTATAAAATCCAACCGCACAGGTGGAAAATATTTGAAAATAGTGCGGAGTATTAAGTTCCTCTGCTTGACAATAATAGTTGCCCTAATATATAATAGAATACAGAAAGGCAACTAAAAGTCTGAATTTATATTATCACATACTGGAAATCAGCACAAGAGAACAGAGGAAGAAAGCGTTGCCGGTATCTTCTTTTTATTATGGGACAGTAAAGTACAACAGTGTATTTGGGAGGTGAACGGAAAATGGTATATGGATGTTTTATGGATTGGGAAGCAAAGACGGAGAAGATATGCTCCCTTGGAGATAGCGCAGACGGCGGGAGAAGCATGGGCAACATGGAGTTCCCGGAAAGCAAGGGGCGAGAGGTTTTGGAGGGCAGTCACACTGAGAAGCAGCTGGATCATAAAGCTAAAATCCAGGATGATGAGGATGACGAATTGGAAGTGTTGCAGGCGGCGCCCCTTTACACATCGCTCTGTGACATAATGGGGCTGGATCTTTATAAAACAATGGTGGAGATCGGGAATTCGGAAAGACCTGAGGAAACGGCAGCGCAGTACTCTTATCTGTTCAGGGATGCAGAATTTCATGATGCGTACCAATCCCTGTCTGGAAGTGGCTGTGTAGAAAATGGCGGGAGGAATTTTACAGAACTGCGAAGACTTTTCGACTGGCTCCATTACCTCAAGGCATGGTTCGTGGGGATGCAGGAGGACGGAAGGCTCCGGGCTCCGGAGAAGTTCAGAAGCTATGCGGAACACATGCTGGGTACTCCCATCCCTGTCCTGCAGCCGTTGGAAGATGACCCGGCGGACTTCCGGCAGAAATTAAACCCGATAGAGCCGGATTACAGGGCAATCACGGATGCGTTCCTGGAGTCGGTGGATGCCGGAAGCGGGGAGGATATCTTTTTCGCAGGCAGCTTCCGGGAGGTGATGGTGATGGAAGCTTACCAGCTGCTCGGGCACGGCGAGACGGTGGCAGTCTGTAAGAACTGCGGGAAACCGTTTGTCGCCTTTAAACGCTCTGACACACTTTACTGCAGTCGCCCGGCTCCCCAGGACGGGAGGAAAAGCTGCGGCGAGTACGGCGCATACTATATCCGCCTGGAAAAGGTACGGCATGATGAGGCGACGCATATTTACAAACAGGTCTATAACTGTCTCCAGAACCGCTACCGGCGCACGAAGACTCCGGAGAGCCCGGAGGGAAATTCCCGGCTGAAGGCGGAGACAGAAGAATTCCTGGGGGCATGCAGGGCATGGAAACAAAGAATTAAGTCAGGGGATGCGGCGGAGACGGATTACATCATCTGGCTGCATAAGAGAAAGGGGGAAATCAGCAATGGCGAACATCCAGGCGAGACGGAATAAGGACGGTGTGATTGTTTCCTACAGCATCCGTGTACACAAGGGGCGGGATCCGATGACAGGAAAGCAGCTTAAGCCCTATACCGCGACATGGAAGGTGCCGGAGGGCTGGGGCGAGAAAAAGGCGGAGAAAGAGGCCCTGAAGCAGGCGGCAATCTTCGAGAAGCAGTGCAGGGACGGGCTTTCCCTGGACAACCACCAGACCTTTGCGGCATATGCGGAGTATGTGCTGAAGCAGAAGGAGCGTACAGGGGTGAAGCGGTCAACGCTGGCCCGGTACAGGGTTGATCTGGAGCGTATTCTTCCGGCCATAGGACACATGAAACTGGCGGATACCATACGCTGGTATCCACAATCCTGGCCCAGGCGGAGAAGGAGATGCTGATCCCCTATAATCCGGCGACCAAAGCCACGCCGCCAAAGGCGGATGACCATGATCCCAACTATTTCCAGTCGGCAGAGATTGCCCGGATATGGGAGGCTCTGGAAAATGAGCCAATCAAATGGAAGACGATGGTGCATCTATTTTTGGTGACAGGATGCCGCCGGGGTGAAGTGCTTGGCCTGAAATGGAGCAAGGTTGACTGGGAGAATAAGCAGATTTACATAGACTGCAATCTGCTTTACCGCAAGGAGCTGGGGATTTATGAGGACACACCGAAGACGAAGGGCTCCGTCCGGTATATCAGGCTGCCGGATCAGACCATGGAGCTGTTGGCGGAATATCGCAAGTGGTACAGGGAAGAGAAATTCAGGTGGGGCGATAAGTGGGAGGACAATGATTATCTGTTTCCGAGAGAGAACGGAGCGCCCATGTTCCCCGGATACGTCTGCAACTGGTTGACAGAGTTCAGCAAACGTCACGGTCTGCCCCATATCAACCCGCACGCATTCCGGCATACGCAAGCCAGCTTGTTATTCTTTAACGGAATCGACAGCGTGAGCATCAGCCACCGCCTCGGTCATGCCCATGTGTCTACCACCACGGATATATACAGCCATGTAATTAAGGAGGCGGAGGAACGTATCAGCGACTGTGTGGCGGATGTGATTTTGAAACCGGCGAAGGCGAAGCTGAGGGTAGTGGGAGATTAGGAAAAAGCAATGAATCAAAAATGGGATGCGTTTCCAATTAGGCACGCATCCCATTTCTTTTTACCAATATTGCTTTACCAATTCGCTGGATTCATTTTCAGTCAGCTGAAATCTTTCCGCGATCCGCTTTATTGTCTCTACTAAAGAGATACCTAAATCTTTATATGTCTCCACCGCACCCTCGATCTTGCTTTCTTCTCGCATTTGTTGAATAGCCAAACACATGTTCACATCTCCTTTCCCTTCGGGATATTTTAACTTGGATCCCGTGACAATATTTATTACTTCCGCTGCCTGTCGCTCTACGCTTTGAAATTTTATGTTTTCTTTTACAATTTTATCCAGTGTTTGCTTGTCTTTGGAATATTTGATGTATAGCATTACTTCCCGCAGATTAGAGTGAAATTCATTGATTTCCTCATCTGACATTTCCCTTGGGGCAATCAGGTTCACATGGTAGTCCGGTGCATGAGCAAGAATAACGCTGTCAGTAATGGAATACATTTCCTTCAGGGAGAGCGGCGCATCCCAACTGTCCGAGCCAAAATATATCACAAGGGTAATCACAGGGATGAGGCGGTCTGTCTTCCAGAAGCCGCTTAGGAATTCACCGTCGGTTGGTTCTTCTTTTTCTTGTATACTATCTGGACGTTCTAATTTCGATTCCTTCATGGCCTGTCTGTGAGCGTTGGCCGCTTCGCTGACTTGGTGGGATAGCTGAAGAAAATCGTAAACACCATTCTTGACTGGAAGGGCATAATGGATTTCTGCCTGGTTCTCGATTCCTACCACACAGTATGCCGTTCTGCCGTCCGTCATGGCATACAGAAGCTTCAGCACATCCCGGTATTTTTGCTCCGGCACACCGGCACCACTGGCTCCGTAAGGAATCACAATCTCTGTGGTATCCAGTTCCGTCAGCCGGGCAGGGTCAATCTTCTGATCCCCATGGTATAAAAATTGGTTGAATGCGTCGGCAAAGACGATTGGATTCTCCATATATTCCTTTGTTACAGTATCTATCTTTCCCATGATGAAAATTCCTTTCTTCAATGGAAAGATTCTTCCCATTGGGAGGGTTCTTTCCCATTAATAACAGTATACGCTGAAAAAGAACTTTTCTCAATAGCATTTTAAAATCTTTAAGGTTCTCTATCTGCTTAATGATTTCAGGGCGGGCAAGATTTGAAATTCAAGTATGCTGAACTTCCGGTATCTTCTGGTTTTTATCCGTATTTTCAGCCAGATTTCTGTAAACGAGTTGAATTATAGTTGAATTATTTGCCCTTATTCCCTCTTATTTTGATCTCTCAAACAAGCCCCAAACACTGAATTTACAGCATTCTCCGCAAAACCCTCACCTTGTGCAGTACCCAATATGGGGGCGCGTGACCATAAACAGGGAAACACACAAATCTACGCGTCTTTACATAGACGAATTCCACCTCCTGTTGAAGGAGGAGCAGACCGCCGCCTATTCGGTAGAGATCTGGAAGCGCTTCCGGAAATGGGGCGGTATCCCCACAGGCATCACCCAGAATTCCAAAGACCTGCTGGCCAGCCGGGAGATTGAGAACATTTTTGAGAACAGCGACTTTGTGTATATGCTGAACCAGGCGGCGGGAGACCGGCAGATTCTGGCGAAGCAGCTGAATATCTCACCGCACCAGCTCTCCTATGTGACCAACTCCAACGCGTGGGAGGGGCTTTTGTTTTACGGGAATGTGATTATCCCCTTTGTGGACCATTTCCCGAAGGATACCCATCTGTACAGGCTGCTTACCACCAGGCCCGAGGATTTGGTGTAGAGGGGCAGGAAAACCGGTGTCTGCATAACTATTTATTGTCAAAATGGAGAACAGAGTATGATTCATGATTGGTACAAAACAGATGATGGCTGTTGCGCTGTAAATAAGTTTCATGGTTATCTTTGGAATCTATTTAGCAATATAGAGGGCTGTTGATATGGAACTTATTTTGAAAGAACAGCAGGCCGCGATTCAGCGAAACCATGTCTACAACACAGACTGTATCCAGGTATTGAAGCGCCTCCCTGCACAGAGCGTGGATCTGGTCATTGCGGACCCGCCCTATTACCGCATGAAAGGTGACTTCGATTTTAAGTTCCAGTCGGCCCGGGAGTACCTGGAATGGTGTTCCTCCTGGGCCGCTGAATGTTACCGGGTGCTGAAACCCACAGGCGCCTTTTACTGCTGGGGGAGCGCCCGGATGATCGACCGGCTCTCCGTATATGTGATTGAACCTTTGGGCTGGGTGAAAAGGAACCTGATTGTCTGGAATTACAGGACAGGGAGGCCCGGGAAAGCGTCTTACCGCTATGAGACCGAGTTTTTATGGTTTTACAGCAATCCCCGGCATGAACTCAACCAGGATGCCGTCCGCATCCCCTACAGCCCCGGAAATGAGAAGGACAAACGGAAAAACCCGAAAGGAAAATCCTGCGGGAATGTGTGGGAGTGCTCCAGGGTTAAGCCCAACTACCGGGAAGCCACGGGGCATCCCAAACAGAAGCCGGAGAAGCTGGGGGAGCGCATGATACTTGCCAGCAGCCGCCCCGGGGATCTGGTCTTTATCCCCTTTGCCGGTTCAGGAAGCGAGGTGGTCCAGTGTGTCAAAAATGGGCGGGATTTTATCGCCGCCGAAATCAATGCGTCTTATGTGGAGGACATCATCCTGCCACGGCTGGAGAGAACCACAGGGAAGGAATGGAAAAGCCTGTGAGAGAAAGCGTTTATTTACATTGTAGCGGTATTTTAACGTATTTCAGAATCGGAGGAGGAAAGAAAAAAGTGGGACTTTTTGCAAGACAGCAGAGGCCCGGATGGGACTGTTGGGGGAACGAAGCGGACGGAAGGAGGATATATGGCACAGAATCAACCACTGGCGGGAAATGATGCGGTCAGGGAGTATCTGAATCTCCTGATGGGAGCCAGACCGGAGGCAGGACGGGAGTATGCGGCCCTGCTTTTTGAGATGGACGGAATGCACAGACGGCTTGACGCGGCTCTCCAGGAACTGGCCCAGGTGCGGGGGGAGCTTGCAAGGATGCAGGAAGGCCCGGAGAAAGGGTTCCTTACCCATGCCATGGAAGCTGTAGAGAAGCGGCTCCATGCCATGCGGCAGGGGCTTTTGGAGATGAAGGAGCAGCTGATAAGCGGCGCAAAGGAAGCCGTGGAGGGTGTAAGGAACTCGGGGATAAAGGCTCTGGATAAGG
>OFFU01001786.1_pt1 | contig 13393 bp, 19 predicted proteins | sample 1521451 | NCBI WGS metagenome assembly OFFU01 (sample SAMEA3504106, study PRJEB24116) | mouse gut metagenome | biome: mouse gut; feature: mouse-associated habitat; material: faeces | place: Denmark | collected 2011 | reverse complement strand
CATTGGGAATCTGAGCAGTTCGTAATTTCCGTTTTTCAATGTCATATCATTCTCCTTTGTTCTCTTTCAGCACTTCCAGATAGGGGTTGGTGACGGGCAGGTCATCCCGCACCGGCAGCTCGCAGAGCTCGTTTTTCCAGCCCTCAGCAGTGCCGTTTCCGCCCTTTGCGTGATAGATTTCGTAGGCCTCCAGAAATTCCGTTTTCTGGTGACTGGTCAGAAATCCCTGCAGCATGTACTCTGCGTGATACCTCTGCAGCAGATAGCGCATGATCAGCTTCAGGCCCTCATCGTTGGACTCTGCGGAGTCCTTGAGTCGGGCTGTGATCAGACCGAGTTCGGCAATGGCTTCTTCGTTCAGCTGGCTGCGCTGGGTGTTTGCCTCGATCCGCGCGAACTGCTCATCAGCCTTGGACCTGTTTGCCTTGCGGTCTGCATCGGCTTTCTGGAGCTGCCACATGACCAGGCCAAAAAGGCCAGCTGTAAGCGCTGGCCCGATGGCTGTGATAAACGCGATGAGATCAGTCACTCTGCCGGTCCTTGTCCAGACCCTCGATCGCCCGTTTGAACGCCTGATGCAGGCCGGTGGATGCTAGGCCCGTCACAGCTCCGGCCACACCGTTTTCCAGCGTTGGACCGGCTGCCCACAGAGTGAGAGCGCAGCCCAGGCAGGCCATGATGGTCGGGATCCAGTCATTCACCCGCTCATTGGTCACGATGTGCTTGAGGCAGTAGCCAACCACCAGGCATGCCATCAGGGCTACTGGCTGAATGTAAGTTGTGATGTCAGTCATGTTTGACTCCTTTCGTTGCAAGAGAAAACCGCACCCGGGAATGGATGCGGTCAGTCTTTGAAAATGTTATAAATCCACAGATCAGTATCAAGTTCTATTCCAGCAGTAGGACAATGCACGTACAGCTTAACTGTCTGACCTTTGTTCAAATGAACCAATGCTGTAACCTGAACCATCACCCCTCTTACCGTTTCATAAAAATCTCCGACCTGTGCCAGGGATCCAGTGCCTGATGCTTGCAGTCGCAGCTGATGATATCCAAGATGCCCAGCAATGCTCCCGGAAATAAAGTAGGTTCCAGGAACCTGGCACGTCCAGGTTGGTTCATTCTGTCCTGGTGCCCACTTCCCGGTAACCAGTTTGAGATTATTGTGTGTATCTTTCCAGCTGAAGGTTCCCTGAGTTATATCTGTGTTTTCCAGCAGCTGTTTGATGGTGCCGTTGCTCTTGACCTTATGCATGAGCGGCACCTCTCATGGTCAGACAGCCCAGATCTGTGCGTATACTCCGCTTCCGTTTCGGTACCCGAAGATCATCTTGTTGGATGCCTTCGGCCCCATCAGCGACAACACATAAACCCCGGTTCCTGGCAGCGGATTTCTTCCGTCCACCCAGAACATGATGTCTATGAATGCTCCATATCAGATGTGAGCAGTTTTTCACGACACCATTAGATTTGATAGTATGAGTTTTCATTTTCCTTCCTTTCTGGAAGGATTTTTTGCTTGTCGCTATTTGATTTCCCAGAGCAGCTGATAGTCTCCTCCATCTGACGCTCTCTTAGAGCTCAGAGCCAATTTTCTGGTAGCTCCAGCAGGGTAAACCGCCAACGTGTAGTTTCTGCCATTGGCGTTCACCACTAAATCGTAAAGAGTATTCCCGTCCTGCCCGCCGTTGTACGAGATCGTGGATGTTGCTGCAAAAACCTGCAGCACTTCCTTCATTTCCGCCAACTCTTTGACCGTTCCGCTCGACTTCACTTTATGCGACATAGCAAAGCCTCCTTCCCTTTTTGCAAAGAGTCAGAGGCTCAGATACGGAGAGAGTGTCCCCCCCCCCGAAAATTTTCGGATATATTTAGTTTTCATTGTGATTCTCCTTTACTGAGCGACATCAACCGCTGTCTGCCCATTAATTACTTGTGCTTTCCATTCCTCCAGAGCCTTGAGCCTGACCACCAGAGCTCTACCCTGGTTTGCTGTCAAGGCCATGGTGGTGGATGTGCTTGTGAGTGTGTCGTTAAGTGACGGCTGCGGACCGGTATCCCCCTTGGGTCCCTGCTTTCCTTCCGGTCCCGGGTGGCATCTTTCTGCTCATCGGTCAGCTCGCCTTCCATCCGTTGGCCGTTGATGGTAGGTACGTTTTTCAGTTGCCGGTAATCGTTGGTGACCATCACACCGTTGATCTGCAGAGTTGCAGAGAGTCCTTCCGGCTCACTCATACTTCCAGTCAGCGGCTCTGCTGACTTCATCTGAGCTGTCAAACCTTCCGGTTCGGAGACGCTTCCGGAAACGCATGCAGGATCCGCAAGATTTCCGGAAACGCCGTCCGGCTCGGAGACTTGAGTCTCCAGCCGGTCAGGCTCAGACAGCGCCGCTTCCAGGCTGATTCTTTCTGCCGCCATCAGCCAACCTCGGCAGACAGCGTGAATTTCGCCCGGTTGATGATTGTGTCGATGTCTCCACCGTCCTTCTGCAGCTCGATGTCGTACAAGTAGGAACTGGCTTTCAGGGCTTTCGTTTCCTCAGCCGTGAGATGCAGCTCCTTGGTCAGCACCGGGGACGCGGTGGCGGATGTGGTAGTGGGACCCAAATAAAACACCAGCTTGTCACCGGCTGTCAGATCGTAGGCAGACCCGTCGGCCTTTTTTACTGTCACCGTAGTGCGTAGTGTATCACCGCGGGTCATGCTGATCTCGCACGTTTTTGGGTCAATCTTTACTGTCATTCCTACTCTCCTTCCTGTACTTTCGCTGTTTCTGTCCCAGCTGACGGCTGCTCTGTCCCAGAGTTTGCATCCGCCGGCGGATCCTCGGTGGTCAGCGTGTCCACGATGGTCTGACCGTCAAGCACCTGCTGCTTCCAGGTCTCCAGACCGCTGACAGCCTGAGACAATCCAGCCACGTTGGAACCCTGCAGGGCAGTGATTTGCTCTGTGTGGCGGTCGCTCGTCGTCTGCAGCGTTGTGATGCTGGTCCTCTGGCTGGTTACAGTGCCCTCCAGATTGGCCAGGCCGGTGTTTGCGGTGGCCGCCGATTCTGCAGCATCATCCGCAGCTTTCTGGGCTTTGGATATGTTTTGTGACAATGCCGTGTCCTGTTGCCGGAGGGATTCCAGCACAGACTCATGCTGCAGCAGTTGGGCCTGCATGCGGTTGACGGCGTTGAGCAGGTCGCCTTCGTACTGGTCAGACTCATGAAAAACACTGGGATAAACCTTGATGTAAAAAGCAAAGCTGGACACCGCATTGCTGGGTGCCTCTGTCTCTGCCACCGTCGCCAGGTTATCCTCATGGTCCACGTTGACGATGGTGTCACCCGCCAGCACCGCAGCCTTCCAGGTTTCGAAAGAGTTTGTGATGTATTCTTTGGTGTAAAAAATCAGCTGCGCTTCATAAGTCCCCGGCTCCCTGGTGATCTGCACCGGGATGACCATGCTCACTGTGTGGGCGTCCTCAACGTTGCACCAGTCCGTGACGTTGGAGCCGGTAAATTGGTTTTTAATCACGTATCTGACAGACACGCCGGTCAGGTCGTTTTCCAGCGTGAAGCTCTTGAAGTTGCCCTGGTCGTGTTGATTGCACTCCACGACCACATCTAGTCCCTTGTAATTTGTATTGATGACTGGGTACATTCCTACCATTCTGGCACCTCCTTTCTAAATCAAACGGGATAGCATTTGACCACTATCCCGTTGACGATCTGCATATAAAGTTTTCTCTCCGTCGTACCGCCGCCGGTAGCTCCGTCGGGAACCACCGGGGTCCAGCCTTTTAGATAGTCGTACCAGTATCTGGCCTGTGTCTGTCTGATGGGCTGGTTGGTATCCGCCGGCCGCTCGTAGTTAATCAGAAAAATCTGCGCCAGCTGCTCCGGTGTGGCTTTGGATACCCGGAACTGCTGGTAAGACATCCCGTAGCCCTTGTCTATCCACGAGTAGCCTGTGCGGCTCTCTTCGTCCAGCTTTTGGCATTCAAGATTGCCGTAATCCTTGATGGCTGCGTTGCCCAGATAGTCCCTGATGTTGGTCCATGGTGTCCACTGCACCAGACCAAAACCTCGGGATGAGACAGGCTGGCAGAAAGGCACATCACCTTCCCACCTGTTAGGATTCAGTGTGGACTCACTCTGAGCATTGCCCAACACAGCGCATGTCGCTTCCAGGGTCCAGCCCTTGGCGTGGAGATACCCCCAGATACACTTGGCATTGTTCTGCATCTCCGCCATGGTCAGAGGCCGTGTAGTCTCCGGTATGATCCATGACAAGCCGCCACCAAGATTCTTCGGTCGAAGGTAGCCCATAGGAGCCACGTACGAAATCAAAGAAAAAACAGCACCTCCACCCGGATATGCTGCACCGCCCTGGTTCTGGCCAAAGTATCTGCCATTGTAGAACATGGCGACATGACCATAGCCGCCACCATGAGCGTCTCCCCATACACAGACATCACCATTTCGAGGACTCGAAACTTCAGTGAAATAGTTCAGGATGCCATTCGACTGCCTGTGAGTCCAGAGACTGGAAGCCTTCATGTTCGTAGTATGGATGGCTGGATATCCCAACCATAAACAATATTCAGCAAAGCCATCCCAACACTGTGCTCCATAAGAACCATCAATGTCATAGCCATGTCCAAGATGGCTGTGGTAAAAATCCTCGAAATTCTTAGCCATAAGAATCAGGAAACTCCCGTAACGATCCCGTTCACAGTCATGACCTTACTGACTATCCCTTCATAGGTAACTCCGGTATAGGTCCTGCCGTCTTTGACAACGATGATATCTTTTGACTCCAGGCGAATGCTGCCATCAGAAGTGAGAACCACAGTTGCGCCTCCAGCTACACCTGTATCGGTCAGGCTGACTTTTGCCCTATCAGCCCGTCCTGCTATCATCTCCAGCACACTCCAGGGGTTTGCTGTATCCAGTAGGGTTGAGTTCATCTCTATACGTGAAGCGTTGCCGCTCTGACTCTGGCTTCCAAGATACAGTCCAGACCGGCTGGACCGATTGTTGTTGTCATAGTCCAGATAGATGCAACGGCCCACATTCACGTCTTTTGTTGTATCAATCGTCCCTTTGAACAGCCCACTGCCCAGTTCGAAAGCACCCGTATCCATGTCAAACCAGAAGTTACCATTTTTCCCCGCCAGCATACCCGTCAGAATATAATCCGCTACGATACTTTTTGCAGTGACCGCTGTGCCCCACTCCCAGTCTGTCCCATCCGGAGTTCTATGATCGGCAATTTCCAAGCCCTTGGTTCCCAGGCATATAGCCCCGAATGTCGGAGATTTAGGATCTGTGTCCTCGTGCAGGACAGCCCGAACATCCTGCTTCACTGCCACAGACTTCTGAGCCTTCAGCTGAACATCCATGGCGTCCAGGATACCGGAGACCTTCTGAGCAATGACCGTTCCTTCGTTGGATACGACAGCATCCACTTTCTGCGCGATACTGCTCATTTGCGTGAAGAAATTCCGCTCATTTGTACCAAGTACAAGATTGTCAATTTCGTCCGTCACCAGGTTATAGGTGAGCTTGATGACCTTCTGATTTGTCTGGATCCGGGAATCCAGGTTTTCCACCATCACCCTGTCGCCCAGCCAGAGATAAGTCAGCTCTTCCATACCCTCGTATCCGTCATAATGACGCAAATCAATATAGTCGATATCGTAGGTATATTTCGGCAGAAACTCCCCTGCTTCAAAGGACTCTTGGGCAGCCACCTGCAAAGCATTGTCCAGGTCTTCCATGGTATCGCAGATAATCAGTGATTCATCATCTGTTTCTCCGCTCATATCCTCCTTGAGACGGATATTCTGGTAGTCCACGAACCGCACGTGATTGACCCTGCTCCGCTCATCCCTGAGCACTCTGGTCCCCTTGGTGCGGCCGTTGAAGGCCACTGGGATGATCACATCGCAATACTCGCTGTCGTCTTCTGTCACCGTGAACCCGGCAATGTTCCGGGATGCGGAAAGGGTGATATCTCTGGTCACACCTGCCTGCTCGTTCACGATGAAAGTCCGGTTGTCAAAAAGGATTTCTCCACCCCAGCGGTTCACAAAACTTTGCGCATCATCGCTTGCGAGGCACTCGATGAAGTTCTTCCGCACGTAGTACGCTGTGCTGACCTTTGTGATATCGCTTTGGACTGAATACTTACCATGACCACCGCAGCCATCCAGAATGTACTGGAGAGCTGCAGAACCAGTCTGATTCATTGGTCTGCAGTCCAGGCACACAAGCTCATTCCTGGCATCCCACAGGGCGATAGGGTAAGCCTGAGCTGTCACAGTTTCAAAGTTGGTCCGTCTGGGATTTGATACCACATACAGCTGGTCCTTGAACCTCGGCAGGTCAAACTTGATCACGCTGTCGTGCACAAGATTCTCCAGGACTTCCTGTGTCTGTGGGACTTCCAGATCAAGTACCCATTCAGCATTCAGTGTCATCTGCAGGTCGGCCTTGACCGGATGAAGTGTAATGTCCCCGTTGCACTCATACCGAGTGTTCCCAGGTTTATACAGCTGAATCACAAGAACCTCCAGTTGGGGATCACCCGTAGGATTCCGCCAGTGAGGGTCACCTCGTTCATCCCGGGGTTCAGACGCAGGTCCTTATAGTTTCCGGAAACAGCAGCGTTCCGGTTCTGCTTCGCCCGGTTGTATGTGATTTCCCTGTCTGTATCGATGTAGAGCATCTCACCTGCATCAAAGCGCATCTGGGAGCCATTCACTGCCAGGACTCCCGCACCCTTGACGCAATAGATCGGGCAGCATTCGTCCCACTGATTGAAGGAATAATCCTCCGGATCCCGGAATATGTGCTTTCCGGGGACCAGATAAGAATGCGGATCCACAGTAAATACGGCCGTCACCATCCCAATCTGGGGTGTTGGTCGCTTCACGCTGGTGATGGCGGCCTTTTTCACTTTCCGGAAAACGTGCTGATCATCCGAAAACATCAGCTCTTTCGCGTTCCAGATCTGGGTTTTCGCCCATCTGAAAAACTCATTCCATCGCCGTTCATTCGTCATGAAGTTGAAATCCACAGAGATTTCAACATCCTCGAATGTTCCCATATCACGATAAAGCGCACCGTCCCTGTTTAAGGCGGTGCGCGTCTGGTATTTCTTCTCCGGAGACAGAACGAGAGGTCTGGATGCGACCTTGAGTCCTGCATCATTCATACTCCGGTTATCAATGATCACGTCAAACATCTCATGCCCCCTTTGCAATCGCCAAAGCGTTGTCCTGATCCACAGACACCCGGCTGATTTCTCTCTGCAGGATCCTGCCGCCCACCATGACCACGTTCTCGATTTTCATGGCTGCCAGAGCCTGCCTCATCTCCTGACCCATCCGCTGGTAGTCGATTTCAGGATTCTCTGCAGCCGGTCCTGCTGCGGAATGAACAGCACTCTGGATCATCTGGCGTAGAGAGTTCACACCCACAACAGCTTCCTTACCGGCTTCTCCGGCTCCCAGCAGTTTGCCGTTCATGGATCCAAAGATTGTCGGGCTGTCCAGGATCATGCCGCCTCGCATAGCTTTGCCATACCAGTCAATCCCCAGCTTCGGAACACTGGGAGGCGAAAGACTGAAACTCCCCTTGATGCTGAAATGCGGCAGCTTGATCTTCGGGAACTGGATATTGCAGTTGGCGAAGAATCCCTTGATCTTGTCGATGATCCCCTTGATGGTGTTTTTCAGCCCCTCAATTGGCTTCAGACACACATCTTTGATGGTATTCCAGGCTCTGGCTGCAGCCTCTTTGATGCCGTTCCAGCAGCCGGATAGGAAGGATGTGAGGCCATTCCAGATATCAGCTGTCTTCGACTTCACACTGTTCCAGATATTGGCGATAGCTGCCACAATCGGGTCCAGAATCCGGTGCATCGTATCCACGATGTTCTGCCATGTCTGCTGCGCCAGCTCCACGAGCCGGGCCCACAGCTGAGAAAGAGATTCCGTCAGCGTGTTCCAGGTTCCAATCGTGGTATTGCAGATATCCTGCCAGAAGTTCGCAAAGAACTCCGTGATAGGATCAAACACCTGATGCATAACTGCCACGATGTTGTTCCAGCACTCGGACAGGAAAGCCGTTATACCGTTCCAGAAGTTCGTGATGTCTGTCCCCCAGTTGTTCCAGATGAACTGCCAGGGCAGCGTCCAGATCTGCACAGCGCCTTCAACGATGGAGCGGACCAGCTCTACCCCGAAGTTGAAGACATCACAGATCCCCTGCCAGAGACTGGAAAAGAAGTCCTTTATACCATTCCAGGCATTGGTCCATCCCTCAACGATGCCATTCCAGCAGTCAGAAGCGGCCTGGGACAGATTGTTCCAGGTCTCAACGCAGAAATCACAGATGCCCTGCCAGGTGGCATTGACGAAATTCCGGAAGTCTTCGTTGTTGTTGTAGAGACTGACAAAAGCAGCACCTAGCCCCAGAACAGCTCCGGCGGCAATTCCCCAGGGACCGGCTGCGCTGATGACTCCTTTCAGAGCTCCGAAAGCTCCACCAAATCCCTGGACCTTGCCCAGCAATCCGGTGAAGGTACCCATCAGGTTTTTCCCCTGATTGATCAGGTTGGTGGCAAAGTTCACGGTTTTGAAGGCGCCAAAGGCCATGCTCAGTCCGTCCGTGATTGGCAGCAGGTTGTTGAAAACCAAAGAAAGCTGAGGAAACTCCTCAGCCATACCCTTGCCGAACTCAGTGATGAGCTCCCGGCCCAGTTTGATGATTTCCGGTAGGTTCTCTTTCAGGCTCTGGATCAGCTCGCGGATGAGCTTTGGAGCCTGCTCCCTAATAATGGGGATTGCTGTCCTGATCATCTGCAGTACCACACTGGGAATCTGCACGATGACTTTCCCCAGCATGGGCAGCGCATTCCCGAACAGGAATGTACTGGCGCTTTCTGCCAGCTGCTGAATGGCTGGTCCGATATCCATCCCGGTTGCCATGTAGCCCAGCAGGTTCTGTGCCGCTGCCTTCATCTGGTTGAAGGAGCCACTGAATGTCGTGCTGGCCTCCTTGGCGGTGGTGCCTGTGATGTCCAGATTCTTCTGGATCTCATGAATGGCTTCATAGACATCAGACAGATTGTTGATGTCGTACTTCACACCCGTCAGCTTCTGGGCATCCGCCAGGAGTCGTTCCATCTCCTGCTTCGTACCCCCATACCCGAGTTTGAGGTTATCGAGCATGGTATAGTTTTGCTTCGCAAAACCTTGGTATGCATTCTGCAGATCCTCCATATTGGATCCCATCTTGTTGGCGTTGTCAGACATGTCAATCAGGGCAGTGTTGGCTACTTCCGCCGCTTTGGCTGTATCACCGCCACAGGAAGCAACCAGACCAGCCGCAAAGCTGGTGGCCTGTTCCATGTATTCGTTGGCACTCAGACCGGCAGTCCGGAAAGCATCTTTGGCATACTGCTCCACCTTCCCGGCACTGCTTTTGAACAGCGTCTCAATGCCACCGATGGACTGCTCCAGCTTGGACCCTTCACTGATTGCTGACTTGATGACGCCCCCGACAGCTGCCCCGATCCCGGCTGTGACCAGGGCATTCTTGATCCGGGAACCAAGACGCCTGCCAAGGGAATCGCCAGCCTGCTCCGTCTCGCCGCCCAGGACCTTTGTGAGCTGCCCCTTGATGCCATTGGCACTGGGCAGGATCTGGACATACGCCTTGCCTAATGTTGCTTCAGCCATCCCTCACCTCCTGATTTCCATTCAGCATTTGTGCTCTTCGCTCCTCAAACTCATCGATCGTAAAAGACGCGGAGGATTCTGGATCCGCAGATACACCCAGCAGTCTGTCCACCAGGCTTGCAGGTCTGGGCGTTCCCTCCCTGGCTTTAGTCCACAGATTCAGGTTCTGGGCATCTGCAATGGATGCCAGCAGCAGCGAATCCAGAGAGCACTTCGAACCGCTCAGGATCCGTTTGATTCGGCTGTCCTCCGGAAGTCCCCATGCAAGGACTGCGGCTGTCACTGCAGGCACAGCCCTGATGTCCAGGATCCCATAAGTTTGAGCAAAGTCGCAGGTCAGACTGTCTTCGTCCTCCCCCAGCATGTAGCTGAGGGCTAGGATTTTTTTGCTTTCTCAGGTCCTCCGGCAATGATCTCCATCAGCTCTTCGGTGATCATTTCAGCATCCACCACACCATCCTTGCGGCAGTGTTCCTTAAATTTCGGATACTGTTCCGGACCCAGGACCTGTTTCACGATGGGAATGAGCTTCAGCGGATTGGACTCCACGTCCATCAGCATTTCCATCATTTCCCAGTCTTTGGAATAGTCCCTGTCCAAGGTGTATTCAAATCCGCTCTGTGTCTTTTTCATGCCTTGGCCTCCCTGATGATGTATTCGTATGCAGTCACACCGTCATCATCCGGTACCAGGCCAATGGTCAGGTCATAGCCCACAACTTCATCATCCTTGTATGTCACGTCACCAATGGCCGTGACTGTGCCTTCCGGCGCCACAATACGTTTCATCGCACCGTTTTTCATGAGGATGTCGATGACATAGGCATGGCCTTCCAGCTGCAGGGATTTGTTCTTCACAGTGATCCCGGTTTCCAGTGTTCCGGTCACGTTTTCGTCACCATAAACGACTTTCAGCACGTCAGGATTCAGCGCTTCGATCAGCTTGAACTTCAGCTCATTGGTCTTGGATGTCATGGTGTTCAGGACAGTATCGCCACCCCAGGCTTTGACGTTGGCATTCTCCAGTCCAATAGAATTGGTCAGTCCGGAGTCGGATACATATCCCAGCTGCACAAAAGCATCATCCAGAGCCGACTTGGCGTCTGTGGGCAGAGCTGTTCCCAGCGGTGCAGAGAAGATGGCACCGGTGACTTTTGGCTTGCCCTGGGTGACCAGAGATGCGTTCGGTTTTTCAGACATGGTTTCTCCTTTCAATCAAAAAGCACCAAATCGTATACCGCCTGATAGCGGTAACGTTTGGTGCTTGTATCTGTGTGATTATAGTCAGAATCCAGGGACAGATTGACCACGCTGTCGGACTCGATCAGCAGGTCCATCGCCTGTTTGACTTTCTCGTTCAGTTCGCAGGCTGTCAGCAGTGTGGATCCATAAGATTGGATGGCAAAGCTCACCCGGTGGATATGATCCGTCACGCTGCCGCCTACTCTTTCCACAATGATAAATGACTGCGGGTCTTCCGCCTGATGCTCCATATAGACCGGAACATCCAGTGTCTGACTGAGATGGTCCAGGACCAGTTTTTCGGCCAGCATCATTTCACCGCCTTCAGCAGGTCATTGTGTTTCAGTTCATGATAATAGGCATGGGCATCCCCAACACGAATCACTGCATTCGCACGGTGGCTGCCCTTTTTGGACTTCACTTCATAATTGCATCCGTTGGATGGAACCCTGCTTTCTGCCACAGACTCCAGCATCTGTTCCACTTCATCCGAGCGCAGCAGTTCCCTGACCCCTTGGCTGTCCAGCTTGAAGTCAACCAGCTTAGCCGGCATAGCGTTCCACCATCACTTTTTTGTTCCAGTCCAGTGGGATGTTGTCTTCGATGCCCATGATGGAAAAACCGAAGGCTTTCCAGTCCTCGCCGAAGAATCTCACCCTCTGGCCTTCCCAGAAATTGGCGTCTCCCTTGGGAATAGCCAGGGTATAGACCGCTTTCTTTCCTGACAGCTCAGTAGATGTCACGATTTCCTCCGGTGTCGAAGGGTAAACCAGCACATTGCTCACAACTTTCTTTTCGTAAACATTGATTGGCTGGTTGAATGCATCCACCCCAATCTGTTGCTCTTCGTACAGGATGACCGGGATGCCTTTAATCACCGATGTCATACAGCTCCCTCATTTGTACTTTCTGTCTGCGCAATCCCAGGCGCCGCAGTTCGCTGTTCTTGATGAACAGGCCACCGCCCGGCACCAGATAGGTACCGGAAGCGGAATAGCCCAGCGCCGACTGGGTGAATTGGGTCATCGGCTCTGAGCGTGTCGACGTCAGAAGCGTTCTGCCAACGATATCCACTACAACCGACTGCAGAACAGCCGGCAGGATCCTGCCGCTTTCAACGAGCGCATCAAGATCCTTGCCAACGTTCAACGCTTCCTGTCTGAGCGAATCTTCCACGACAGGAATCAGAGCCAGCGCCTTTTCCATTTCTCCATCTTCCAGCGGCCGGAAAAGCTGCTCAACAGTGGAGATGTCTGTGTAAGGCTCTTCCCTCATGATCAGGCAGCCGGAACAGCCTTCACGATCCGGACGAAGGAATCATTGTCCAGAATACCCCAGCCGATATAAGCTTCTGCTCGCAGGACAACCTGGTTGTGGTTCTTCAGGTCACCCTGACCGTCCGGATCACCGTACTCGATCAGTTCGGTCTTCATGGAGTTGGTATACCCCCATTTCAGGGCATTCTGGAAATCACCGATGATTGCCTCATCGTTCTTGTCCCCAGCTTTTGTGGATGCACCGAAAGCCAGAGTGTTGTTCACATCCGCTTTCATTCCTCCGAAAGTCTGCGGGTGGCCGCCAAAACGGAACTCCGGATACAGAGGCACTTTGCTGCCGGTCTTCTCCTTGATGTTGCCCATAGCAGTGGCGAAAGCCGGAGTCATGGCCAGACCATTGGTATAGCGGTCCTTGCCCTGGACTGTATTCACAGCTGCCTGGATGTTGTCATCTGCGTTGGCTGCATCAAAATCCACCGTTTCTGTGATTTTCTTGTCGAAGCAGTTGTTACCGATCAGTTCAGACGCCTCTTTTGTCGCCGGGTTCAGACCATGGAAGGCCATGATATCCAGAGCACGGGCAATTTTCTTGGCGAAACCATCCATGAAGGCTTCCAGGTAGGGCAGCGCTGCTTCATCCGCCATGTACTTGAATTCATCGGTCAGGCGGTGCTGGTACACCACTTTCAGTGGCTTTACCAGAACCTTGGAGAATTTTGCCTCTCCTGCAGGTTTGGCTTCACCTTCACCAACGATGGCAGCTTCTCCGTCCATTGTGAATACATAGGATTCAACCCCTGCAAAAGGGATGGGGCTCTGCCCGGACAGGGCTGCAATCGTAGAGTGACCTGCAACCCGATTGAAGATCTCTCCAATCTGCTGGGGGCTGAACAGTTCCGTAGAAGTAGTGGTCTTGTTGTTCTCTGCCATTAGTCTTCTCCTCTCAATGCTTTAAGCATTTTTTTTAAATCAACGTTTTTCGAATCTCCCACGGGCTCCACGTGGTTCTTGGAGGGGTAGGGCTTCTTGAACAGTCCAGCCAGCTGCTGAGCGTCCTTCTGCCATTCCTCCTTTGTGGATCCAGTCAATCTGTTTTCAAATCCTTCCGGCAGCCCGGCTTCTCTGGCGATCCGGCTTT
>OFFU01001778.1_pt1 | contig 13448 bp, 6 predicted proteins | sample 1521451 | NCBI WGS metagenome assembly OFFU01 (sample SAMEA3504106, study PRJEB24116) | mouse gut metagenome | biome: mouse gut; feature: mouse-associated habitat; material: faeces | place: Denmark | collected 2011 | reverse complement strand
AATCCGATAACGGCAGGATCACTTACTTTGAAGACGGCAGGATTGTGAGTAACCAATGGTTCCGCGATGTCAACGGCTACAAGCTCGGCGACACCCCAAATGATATCATCTCCGTCAACGACAACCTGCTTGCGATCGGCCTTAACACCTCGAATATAATACAGTTTATCACCGCCGAGGGCAAAGCTGTCGCCGCCACCGAGGGTGTGCCCAACAACCGTCAGCTTGCCTCTGACGGCAAATATGTCTACGTCACCTCTTTTGCCCACGAGGTAGAGGTGAACGGCAGCACGCTCACATTCACCAAAGGCTATGTAGCCAAGATTGACGTCGCCACATACAAGGTCGTCGGCGCTGTAGAGGTTGGATATGAGCCCGACGGAATCGCCTGCTACGACGGCTACGTGTTCGCTGCAAATTCCGGAGGATATGCCTTTTCGGAAGACCATGACTATGAAAGCACTGTGAGCATGATCGACGCGGCCACTATGAAAGTGGCGCGCACCATCGACACCGGTCAGATCAATCTCAGCGGTGTGATGTCGCAGAGCGGCAAATATCTGTGTATCAACTCTCCCGGCGATTACTACGATGTTGCTGCCGCAACGATAATATTCGACTGCGAGGCTGCCGTCGCCGGCAAGTCCGACAGCCAATGCTTCGTGAAACTCGACAAGCCCTCGACCTATAATTGCGTCTCACGCACGGGCTCGTTCTATGCCGTAGGCTCTACTTTCTCATATAATACCTTTAGCTACGAGTATAATTTTATGGACATCGGCCCTGCCAAGGCTTTTGCAAGCGACGGCGCCGAGGGTGTGAGCGAATCGCTTCCCGGCACGATGGTGGAAGATTTCAAGAATATAACCACGCCCTACGGTATCTACGTCAACCCCTACACCGGCTATATCTATGCCACCGACGCGGGCGAGTTCGTGAGCAACGGTCTGCTATATCAGTGGTCGCCCGAAGGAAGGTTGCTCGGCTCTTACAAGGTATATACCAATCCCGGCCATCTCTGCGCCCTCAAACCCGAAGGCTGGACCGGCATTGACAATATTGCCGCTCCGCAAAAGGATAGCCTGATATACAATCTGCAGGGTATGCGCGTAAGCAACCCGCAGCCGGGACAAATCTATATCCAAAACGGTAAAAAAATAATGTATACCAAATAATAATCTTATGAATCTTCAAGGTTTTCTCTTCTCACTTATCGCTGCGGCCACTGTAGGGTCGGCCGCGGCCGGTAATGTGAAACTGACCATGAACACCGTCTCCACCACCATGACATTGGCGGAAAAGGAGAGCGGCAAGCCCGTAGATGTCGGAACTCCGGACACGCGTGTGTATAATTTCTCTGCACCCGCGGGTGATTATATCCTCACGGCCTACGGCACCAACGGCACTACCGTCAACGGCACTATCGAGCTCAATCTTACCGACGATGATCAAGAACTGACAATCATCACCTGCACGGCATACGCGAGCAATAAACATGCCGACGGCTCGGCGTGGACTATCGAAAACGGCGATTATTCGCTTGATATATCAATCAATACCCGCGAGGGAAAGACAGTCAACAGTGTCGCAGGAAATAGCGTCACTGCCAACCGCTATACTTTCCTTGCCTTCAGCGGCAACAGCTACAGCGCTTCATTCGTGCCGTCGGCTGCGCTTCAAGCCGAGGGTTATACCACTCTTTATAAGGGCGGTACGCTCACAGCGAATGTAAATGTGACGGGGGCCATACCATTGGGCGAGGATTATTCCGTCACTCTGCCTGCCGACGCCGGCCTGCAGTTGGGCGTGAAATTCACCCATTTCACCGACTTTACACCCGTGGAGCCCAAAAGCGAGGTTGTAAACGGCGACACGAAGTCAGTAACCTACTATCTTGCTCAGGGGCAGGTTTACAACTACCGTACATGGCGCAAAGGCGGTCTTACCCAAGGTGGCTATTTCACCATGAGCGCCGACGCCGACAAGCGTCCGCAGCTCTCGTTCGCCGACGCCGACTATAAAGCGTTCGACCCCAAGGCTGTAAACCATGACGTTAACAGTAACCTCGGCTACGAGACAGGCGATATCTTTGTCAATATCAACGAACGCGGCCACCTCGATCTCAATGTCGGCGACACTTTCAAGGCTCATGCCATGCGCTCGTGGGAGCTTACCGACAACTCCACAAGCAATTATTTCATTGAGCCTGATTTCCATTATACTGTGCTTGACCTCGACGGCAAACCATCGACGGGAGTCATCGAGATTGATAACGCCGACAGCAATGTGTCGGCATGGGCTGAGATCAAGGGCGTAGGTAAGGGTACGGCAATCGTGCTCGTCACATACGACGCTATAGGTCTCAACTATTACAGCAGCGCCGGAGCCAAGGCGCCTTTCCTCGGCGGTGAGTTCTGGGGCGCTATATGGCCTGAAAATACAGCTGCATACGTTGTTACCGTAGGCGAAGGCACTTCGGCCGTAGAGCCCAATATGATTGTCAATGCCGACTATAACAAGGAAGCCCTCAAGATGTCGGGCAAATATGTCGACGCCGAGCATGATGTTTTCTACTATCTCGACAGCGAAGAGGGTGCATACTTCACCTTTACTCCCGAAGGTGTGGCTTCTGTTTCAATCGCATATCCCACCATTGGAGAGCGCATGGCCACTTACTCGGGCTTTACCACCGACGGCGTGAGCCGCAACGCCGACGGCTCGTATACCTTGCTGCTAAAAGAGGGGCGTCAGATTGTGAAGCTCACCGATAATGCCGGTAAATCGGTATATCAGGTGCTCACGGCTAAGCCTTGCCATCGCGAGATCGTCAACTCTTCGCGCCCCGGAAGCAAGATTTTCCAGCCCGGCGACGAAGTTAAGATTCAGTATAGCGGTCTGCGCCACCCGGCCAACAAGCTCGCCGGTATATATAATATGTCGGCTTTCGTGACATACAACGGCGTGCCCAACGGCTCTTCGCTTGTACTTGGCTCGGGTCAATATACTTTCGGCTCTTCTGCCTCGGCTCAGGGTGTGACTGTGTCGATACCCGAAGACCACGATGTTGCTGCCGAACCTGAAATAGTGTTGTCCGACGGCGTGATTCAGGTCAACGGCTATGGCGACCCTATCGGAAATCACCGCTATATCGATCCGGTGGCCGGACGTTCGCCCAACTTCACTGCTGTTGCCCATAAGACATATTTCGGAGCCATCCCCGATGTGCATATTGCCCTGTCTCCGGTTAAGAATTTCGATGTCAAGCTCGAATGTAACGTTCCCGACGCGGAAATCACAGTGACATATTGCGGAAAGGTTCTCTCGCCCGACGATGGCGGCTTGTATAGCGGCTCCTATGGCATATATAGCGTCAAGGCAGCCAAACCGGGCTTTATCTGCTATCGTCATGACTTCAATATCCCCGACGACGCCGAGGGGCTGCAGACATTCTCTGTCGACATGACTGCCGACGAGAAGGCTTGGGATGGCAAGACGCTCACAGAGCCGCAACTTATCGAGGGTGTATATCAGATATCGACAGGTGCTGAACTCGCATGGTTGGCAAACCATATCAACAGCGGCAACGCTACCGTAAATGCAGCAGTTACCGACGACCTTCAACTCGGCGGCTACGACTGGACCCCAGCGGGCACTTCTTCAAAGCCTTTCAGTGGTAATTTCGACGGACAAGGTCATCGAATCGACGGTCTATATATCGACAAGGCCACCGCTACATATCAAGGTCTATTCGGCTATCTCAAGACCGGTACAATATCGGGAGTGGAAGTACACGGACAGATAAATGCCAAGAGCTATATCGGCGGTATTGTGGCTTATATGCACCAGAATTCACTCGTTGACCGTTGTGCCAATTATGTGGATATCACAGCTACAAGCACCTACATAGGCGGCATAACCGGCTATCTCTCTACCGCGACTTCAAAAATCACCAACTGCTATAATGCAGCCTCGGTCAGCGGCACTACAAACTGCGGCGGTATCACCGGTAACAACAACAAAGACGCCGTTGTTGAAAATGTTTTCAATGTAGGCCAAATCTCCGGCACCACAGTGGGCGCTATCGCCGGCGGCACTACAGCCAAAGATAATTATGTCAATGCCTTTGCTGTTGAGGAGTACGGCGTTACTGCCGGACAGACTACCGTGAGTGAGCGTCAAATGCGCTCGGGAGAGGTGGCTTTCCGGCTCGGCAAGGCTTTTGGCCAGAACATCGGCGAGGAAGATTATCCGGTGTTGGGTGGCAAGGAAGTTTTCTACAACGAACTTGTCGACGCCTATTTCAACGATTTCGCAACCGGTGTTGATAATGTAGAGTCCACACCCGAGATTGAGGCTTACTATAATCTCCAAGGCCTCCGCTCATCCACTCCATGGCAAGGCCTCAATATCATCCGCTACACCGACGGCAGCATACGTAAAGCCGTTATAAAATAAATCTCCTGTCCAACAATAGCCGCGCGAGTGGCTATGGCAAGTTTCGTTCATGACGCGAGCGCGGCTCGCGTGTTCCGTACATAAAAAGCGCTGAGACAGCAATGCCTCAGCGCTTTCATGTTATTGAAAATTTGGTGTTTGTGGCAGGCGGTGAATTGGCAGTGCAGCCCACTGCCTGCACACCACCAACCATCATTTATCGGATACTAACCTTAGTGGCTTTGTTGCCTTGTACGCGGATGTAAACACCTGTTGTCGGGTTGGCTACGCGTACACCCTGAAGGTTGTAATATTCAACTTCTGCGTCGGCGGCGTTGATGTTCTCGATACCGCTGAGGTCATCTTTCTTGCTGATACGTACTTTGTAGGTATCGTTAGAGATATTGACATCTACATTATAGATAGCCGAGGGAAGAGTGAACGCGTTGGCAGTCTCGCCTGCGGCAAACTCGGTAAGATCATTGGTCCATGCCTCGAAGTCGTAGGCTTGGTCGGCTGTTGCAGCGCCCCAAGTGCGGCCGTCGGTGATGGTGGCTGTCTCGGCGAAGTATACAGTCACTGTCTGGCCGGGCTCAGTGCCGAGGGTTACCGACTGTGTCTCTGTTGCAAGGAAGCTGTTGCCCATGAGGGTGAGCTCTACGGGTGCTTCAAGAGCGTCGCTTACGATATACATTGTGGTGGGTTTGGGCTGTGTGAAGTCGCCTGTGCGGGTGAGGGTCATCACTGCGCTGCCGGTAGCGAACGATACTTCTACAGTGTAGATACCTCCGGCCACGCTGTAGCCGAACCATTCGCTTACGGGCATATTCTCCTTGCCGGTCATGGTGTAGGCTGTTCCGGCCTCTGCTTCCTCACCTTCGGTGGCTGCACCCCATGCCCATGTCGAGCCGAATGCCATATCCATGAATGCGCAGGTGAATTTGAGTGTGCCGGCAGTCTCCCATGCGCCGATTTCGTAGTCGGTGAGGGTAAATGTCTTGGCCTCGGTGTCGGCTGTCATTTCCTTAAGAGTGCTGCCATCGTAGGCATAGAGTACTGCGGGGGCAAGCTCGGCAGTCTTGCTCAGACGTACCTTGAGTTCTTCGCCTGATGTGCTTACGTCGATTGAGTAGACACCGGAGGGGATGGTGAAGCGGTTGGCGCTTGTGCCGGCAGGATACTCTGTGAGGGTGTTGGTCCAGTTGTTGAAGTTGTAGGCCTCGCCTGCTTCGGCTGCGCCGTAGGTGCGGCCGTCGGTGATGTCTTCACTCTCGGCGAAATAGATTGTCATTGTCTGGCCGAGGGCTGTGCCGATGGTCACGTCGTTGGCAAGGAAGCTGTTGCCTGCAGCAAAGAGCGCGAGGGGCTCGTCGAAGCCTTGGATGATGGCGTACATCGTTGTGGGCAGTGGCTGCTTGAGGTCGGCTGTCTTGGTGAGGGTCATCACGGGCATGCCGGTGGCAAACGATACTGTCACGGTGTAGACGCCGGGAGCCACTGTGTAGGCATACCATGCGCTCACGGGCAGTTTGTCGGCGCCTACCATGCTTATCGCTTTGTCAGCTTCGGCAACTTCGCCCTCGGTGGCTGCACCACAGGCGTAGACCTCGCCATACATCATATCCATCCATGCATTGGTGAATTTGATAGAGCCGTCTTTGCCCCATTCGCCGATTGTCACGTCGGTAGCGGTGAAGCTGTTGTCGCTCTCATTCGGATCCATTGCTACCGGAGAGCCGCCGTCTACAACGTAGTTGAGGGCTGCAGGTGCTGCGGGTGCGCCGTAGGTCACGGTCATATAGGTGACTTTGACTGCGCCTTTGGCTTCAAGGGTGAGCTCGTTGGTCTGATAGGTGGGTTTGAGGGTGAGTACGCCGTCGGCGAATGTTGATGTGCCGAGGCTGCCTTCATAGAATGTAAAGGTGTTGGAATCATCCATGCCTACACCTTCGATTTTGACATTAAGTATAGTCTTGCCGGCAGGAGCGGTGACTTTGAGGGTGCTCACGCCGTACATGCGCAGATAGGTGCCGTCGGTAGTAGATACTACATTGGGATACTGGCTGTCCAGTGAGAATATTGAAACGGCTCTCGGTGCTGCGCTCACACCATTTGCTGTGAATGTGGTGGTGTTGGCGTAGAAAGTGGGAGTTACAGCAGGGTTGAGGGTAGAGGGAAGCGCCCAGTTGAATGTGGCTACGCTGTTGCCGGCGGCGTCGACAAGAGGCTCGCTGACTTTGGTGAGGGTAACGGTGGGAACTTCGCCCTTGAATGATACGGCGATATTGTAGATTGCTGACGCGGCTACAGTAAATGCGTTTGCATTGGCTGCGTCGGCGGGGGCGTATTCGGTAAGGTCGGTTGCTGTGCCGGCAGTGAGAGTTGTGCCGGCTTCGGCTGCTCCGTAGGCATAGCCGTCGGCGTCGGTGAAGAGCAGGGTAGAGCCTGCGGCGATTTCTACATTCTCAGCCTTGAAGTCGGTCATGGCCACTGTCTGGTCGCCGAGTACATAGCTGAGAGCTTCGGGCACGTGAGGGCCTTCATCACCGCCTACATATACGAGAGTGACTTCAGCCTTAAGGAGTTTGACTCCTTGAGTGGTCTTGAATTGGATTGATGTGGTTTGGTCTCCGCTCCATGTTGTGCTTGTTCCGCTTGAGGTCATTTTGCCCGGAGTAGCGCTGACATAGCCAATAGCCCATGAATCGGTGCCTGTAAGGGTGACAGACTGTATTTCATACCCGGCGGTAGACTCAATTTTAAATTCATTGCCGCTGAACTGGTAATATGAAGGATTGCCCTTTTGTATATATGGTTTGCCTGAAGCCACGACAAATTGACAACCCTGAGCGGTCAGCGCTTCGGTGATGTAGGCCATAGTGCCGGCTTGGTTGCCGTTGAAAACCGGAGCGGGGGTCAAGGTCTCATAATTCTGGAAGTCAAAAGAAGATGTGCTTGTTGTGCCTACCTCCGGGCCGCTTGATGAGCCGCCTGCGTGGTTCAGTATAACAGTGACTTTTGAAACTTTTTGAGTTGCAGAGGATATGAGGGTCACGTCGGTTTCATCGTCGCCGGCGGTATATACGCCGTCACTATAGGAGCCGGTGCCGGTTGTTGTGAAACCGTATGCTGTGCCGTTGAACTCTAATGTGATTGACTTGATGGTATAGCCTTCTTCTGTGGCAAAATTGAGCTTTGTGCTTGTGGCCATCTGAAGGTAGGCCGGGCTTTTTTTGTAGAATGCAATGGTATTGAAGCCGCGGTCATCTAACTGGGGGGTTAAGGTGACACCTTTTTCTGAGACTGAATATTCTCCATTGCATTTATAGTAATATCCTGAACGTGAATCTCCGGCTCTTGTAATACCGGTGGGATATGGGCTTACTGATGGATTCGGGTCAAGGTTGGCAAGGTCGGTAAAATCGAACGTTGCCGTCACCTCTGTCTGCGCCATCATCGGCAACATGCCGACTAGAGCAACAAGAAGTAAAGTAAAGAGTTTTTTCATATTGAATTGTGATTAGTTGATAGTCTTATGTCTATTTCTTTTGCGCTTTGTCTTACATTAAGTTTCGCAAAAGTAAATATTATTTGACAAAATGAAAATAAATTAACAATCATTAACATCATTTTGTCTAATCTCTCCTCTCTATCTTATCTATTGGAGTGTTTGAGTTTAATCTAAAAATAGTAATTTTGCAGTGTAAAAGCTTTCAACTATGCAAAATATAATACTTAAAGATATCCGTGGTGTGCATGGCGAGTTGCTGCCCATCAGCTACACCCGTACTCCGGCGCATATCCGCCTTGGCATAGACACTCTTGCTGAGAAGTGGCAGGCGCTCCTGCCCGGTGAATATCATATAATGCCCTCGGCCCCATATCTTTGCGATTTTTATGGTATGCCGGCTGAGGATCTTGTCAAAAGCGGAGACACTCTTTTTGTGGCAGCCAATGTCGTGGCCGATGAACGTCTGGCCGCTGCTGTGGCCGCTCTCTCTCATGGTCAGCGCCTCGTGGATAGTAAGTCTGCGGTCATAGCTTTCCGCGGCAGTCTCGACAGCTACGAAGATGTAGCCTACGATGGCGATTATAAAGCTATCGAGCGCCTCTATGATATTTTCATGCTCAACGGCGAGGCTATCAAGGCCGATTTCGCCCGTATCACAGCAGGCCGCAAGTCGCAGCCGCTCAGCGCCACAAATACTGTGATTGGCGATTCCTCACTTATATTCATCGAAGAAGGCGCGTGGGTGGAGGCTGCCTCGCTCAACACCACCGCCGGCCCCATATATATAGGAAAAGACGCAACGGTGATGGAGGGCTCTATGCTCCGCGGTCCTTTGGCGCTCTGCGAGCATGCCACCATAAATATGGGCACAAAGGTTTATCCCGACACAACCATCGGACGCTTCTGCAAGGTAGGCGGCGAGCTCAATAATGTTGTCATGCACGACTACTCCAACAAGGCTCACGACGGCTTCCTCGGCAACGCCGTCATTGGCTCATGGTGTAATCTCGGCGCGGGTGCCGTGGCTTCGAATCTCAAGAACGACTATACGCCCATTCGCCTGTGGAACTATCCCGAGCGGCGCTTCCTGCGCACCGGCCTACAGTTCTGCGGCCTTATTATGGGCGACCATTCAAAGGCGGGTATAAACACGATGTTCAACACCGCTACAGTCCTCGGCGTAGGTGTCAACATCCACGGCTCGGGTTTCCCGCGCAATTTCGTGCCATCGTTCAGCGAGGGATCTACGGCAGGCTATACTGATGTGTCGATGACCAAGTTCTTCGATATCGCCGCCCGCGTTATGGCCCGCCGCCACGTCGAGCTCACTGACGCTCACCGTCAGCTCTTCATGGCCATACGTCAGGCCGCCGAGGAGTTCAAATAAGGTATGGAGAGTGGTTGGTGGAGAGTGGGCAGCGAGTTTGTTTTTGCTATTCTACCACCCACAGCCCACAACCCGCCAACCACAAAAACTATTGCACCCGCAATAGTGTTACTATTTAAAAACACATTTTGATTATGGAATCAACACGTCAAGCAAAAATATCTCGCCTGCTCCAGAAAGAGCTCAGCGAAATCTTCCGTCAGCAGACGGCAAAAACCCATGGTATCATCGTCTCGGTAAGTGCGGTGCGTGTGTCGCCCGACTTGTCGGTGGCTAAGGCCTATCTGTCGGTATTCCCCTCGGATAAAGCGCCCGAAGTGCTCGCTAATATCGAGGCGTCGGCAAAAACCGTGCGCTATGAGCTGGCACAGAAAGTGCGCTTCCAGCTCCGCAAGGTGCCCGAACTGCAATTCTACCTCGACGACTCTCTCGACTATATCGAGAACATCGACAAGCTGCTCGAAAAGTAGCAATGCTTGCCCTCAGAATAGCTCTCCGATATCTTTTTGCGAAAAAATCGCACCGCGCGGTCAACGTCATCGCCGTCATATCAATGGCGGGAGTGGCGGTGGCCACGATGGCTATTATAGTGGTACTGTCGGTATTCAATGGCTTCACCGACTTGGCTCAGAGTCATCTTGCAGCCATCGACCCTGAGGTGAGGATTGCTCCTCTCTCGGGCAAGGTGATAGAGTCGGCCGACAGTCTTGCGCGTGCCCTTGAGAGCCGCGACGATGTCGCTTCGGCTGCTGTTGTGCTTCAGGAGCGCGCGCTGTTTGTCTCGGGCGACAGGCAGACGCCGGTAATCTTCAAAGGCCTCGACCCGGCCAAGGCCCGGCGCATTGCTGATATCGACGCCGTGATTATCGATGGCGTCTTTGCTCCCGACAACGGCATGCCCGACAGCCTCGCCGGTATGCAGGCTTCGGTGGGCGTGGCGATAAACATGGGCTTGCACCCCTCGCCATATTCTGCAGGGCGCATATATGTGCCGCGGAGGCTGGGACGTATCAATCCCGCCAATCCTGCCGCCGCCTACCGTGCTCTCGATGTGGCCGTCACCGGTGTGGTGCAGGTCGACCAGCCCGAATACGACGCCGATTTTGTATTCATCCCCCTCGAGGCCGCCCGCCGTATGCTCGATTATGACGCCGGCGAGGGCTCGGCCGTTGAGTTGAAGGCTGCCCAAGGTGTAAGGCCTGACGAACTCGTCCGCAGGCTTGCCAAAGACCTCCCGCAGTATTCCGTGCAGGGCCGGGTGGAGCAGCAGGCCGACACTTTCCGCATGATTGCCGTCGAGAAGTGGATCACATTCACCATGCTCGTCTTCATCTTGCTGATTGCTTCATTTAATATAGTGTCTACGCTCAGCCTTATGGTGATCGAGAAGCGTGCCGATATGGCCACGCTGCGGGCCCTCGGTGCCACTTCGGCCTCCACGCGTTCGATATTTGTGGCCGAGGGCTGGCTTATCACTGCTGTCGGTGGCGTGGCCGGGCTTGTGCTCGGTGTCGTGCTATCATTGGCACAGCAGTGTTTCGGGCTCGTCAAACTTGCCGCCGACCCCTCGGCTCTTACTATAGATGTATATCCGGTGCGCCTTGAGTGGGCTGATGTAGCCATTGTCTTTTTTGCCATTATCGCCACCGGTCTCGTGATAGGTATGGTGTCAAGGCTTTTTACAAAAAATCAATAATGCAAGTTTAGATAGTTTATTTTGCTTGCTCATATCTAAACTCCCTAAACTTGTTAAACCTTAATAAACAAGTTTCCCATGTGAAACTTAATAGATAAAATGCAGACTGTACTATTTCATTCAACAATATTCGGCCCTATCCATTCGCGCCGCCTTGGTTCGTCCTTGGGTATAAATCTTATGCCTAATGATGGCAAGATATGTTCGTTTGACTGTCTTTATTGCGAGGCCGGCTATAATGCGCAGGGCCCGGGTACATCAGGTTTGCCCGCCCGTGAGGAAGTGCGCAAGCAGCTCGAGGCAAAACTCAGGCAGATGAAGGAGCAAGGCCAGCCGCTCGATGTCATTACATTCTCCGGCAACGGTGAGCCGACCCTACATCACGACTTCGCAGGAGTCATTGATGATACCATCGCCTTGCGCGACCTCTATTTCCCCGATGTCAAGATCAGCGTCCTTACCAATGCCACCCGTATCTGCCGCCCTGCCGTGGCTGCTGCTTTGCGCAAGGTCGACAATAATATAATGAAACTCGACAGCGCCATCGCCTCTACGGTAGAGGCCATCGACCGTCCCAACCCCGGCTATGACCTCGAAAAGACCATAGAGTGCCTTGCCTCCTTTGGCAAAGATGGCATTGTGCAGACCATGATGTGCCGCGGAGAGCACGATGGAGCTGTCATTGACAATACCGTCGACGCCGAGGTAGAGGCTCTAATTGAGGCATACCGCCGCATTATGCCGCGCGAGATTATGCTGTATACTATAGACCGGCCGACTCCCGAGGTAAATTTACATCGTGTAAGTAAAGAAGAATTGGAGGCAATTGCCGACAGAATTACGGCAGCAACCGGAATACCTGTTCAGGTGAGCGCATAGAAAATGCAAAAATGTGCAAAAGGCCGGAACTTTTTTTGATCACTTTTGTTTATCGCCCGGAATAAGTTTTTGAGGTCTTGAATACGACAAAACTACCAATTAATGCGCCGAAAAGGCGTATTAATTGTGAATGGATGTTAAATAAATGCTTTAAAGCACATTTTCTTTGGAAAATATTTGGAGAATTCAAAAAGAGGGCGTAACTTTGCACTCGCTTTCGGGGATGAGACCTCGGGACGGCCGGAAAGGCCAAGCGAAATACTAAAAGATGTTAAGAAATCACGAATTTCTTGCCAGTCTCGAAAAGTCGCAGTAACTTTGCCGAGCTATCCGCAAAAGCCGCCAAGGCTGAAGCGAAGCAAGCGAACATTGACAGTTTGACAACAGATGAGAAGTAGTACAAGAGTGTAACGGAATCTCAATTGAGATAAGTTCGACTCTGTCAAATTTCCGAAATACAAGCTTAATCTATCGGTCAGGATAAAAGGCACTTCAATGAAAGGCGTCTTGTCTTTACAGGCAATAAATTTAATTTACTTGCTTGTTTTAATTTTGAAAAAAAAGAAAACAAGATAAGCAACAACGAAGAGTTTGATCCTGGCTCAGGATGAACGCTAGCGACAGGCTTAACACATGCAAGTCGAGGGGCAGCGGAGGCGAGAGCTTGCTCTCGCCTGCCGGCGACCGGCGCACGGGTGAGTAACACGTATGCAACCTGCCCTTTGCAGGAGGATAACCGGGAGAAATTCCGACTAATACTGCATAACACTCCCTTACCACATGGTTTGGGAGTCAAAGGAAGCAATTCCGGCAAAGGATGGGCATGCGGCGCATTAGCCAGTTGGCGGGGTAACGGCCCACCAAAGCGACGATGCGTAGGGGTTCTGAGAGGAAGGTCCCCCACATTGGTACTGAGACACGGACCAAACTCCTACGGGAGGCAGCAGTGAGGAATATTGGTCAATGGACGGAAGTCTGAACCAGCCATGCCGCGTGCAGGAAGACGGCTCTATGAGTTGTAAACTGCTTTTGTACAAGGGTAAACCTGAATACGTGTATTCAGCTGAAAGTACTGTACGAATAAGGATCGGCTAACTCCGTGCCAGCAGCCGCGGTAATACGGAGGATCCAAGCGTTATCCGGATTTATTGGGTTTAAAGGGTGCGTAGGCGGATTGATAAGTTAGAGGTGAAATGTCCGAGCTCAACTCGGGAACTGCCTCTAATACTGTTGATCTAGAGAGTAGATGCGGTAGGCGGAATGTATGGTGTAGCGGTGAAATGCTTAGAGATCATACAGAACACCGATTGCGAAGGCAGCTTACCAATCTATATCTGACGTTGAGGCACGAAAGCGTGGGGAGCAAACAGGATTAGATACCCTGGTAGTCCACGCAGTAAACGATGATAGCTCGTTGTCGGCGATACACAGTCGGTGACTAAGAGAAATCGATAAGCTATCCACCTGGGGAGTACGTTCGCAAGAATGAAACTCAAAGGAATTGACGGGGGCCCGCACAAGCGGAGGAACATGTGGTTTAA
>OFFU01001769.1_pt1 | contig 13503 bp, 14 predicted proteins | sample 1521451 | NCBI WGS metagenome assembly OFFU01 (sample SAMEA3504106, study PRJEB24116) | mouse gut metagenome | biome: mouse gut; feature: mouse-associated habitat; material: faeces | place: Denmark | collected 2011 | reverse complement strand
CGTTTCCCCCTCTGCAAACTTCTTTGACGGATCGATGCGGGAGATATTTTTGATGATATCCGCCGTTCTGTAGCCGTTCTCCGTGATCAGCCTGTATTTCGGTTCCTCCACAAAATTGATCTCAATGACCTCCTTATAGTTCTCCGCCCCGAACTTCCGGATAGACTCCGTCTTTCCGATCTGTCTCGGTCCTTTTACGATCAGCGGCTTTCTGTCTGTATTCAGTTTCCAGTTTTTCAAGAAATCATCTGCTTTTCTTCTCAGATAAGTCATATTTTCCCTCATATTCTTCCCCCGCCTCCTGTGATCGGTATACGCCATATCCGCAAAAATATGATTACACTACAAAAAATGAGGGAACTTTTCTTCTATTTTACAAAAAAACGAGGGAACTATCCATATTGTTTTACAAAAAAATGAGGGAAAAAGCAGCATTGTCATCTCTTTCCCCCGGCATTTCTCTCATATCAGTCCCATCTTTAAAAACTCGTAATAAATCCCATCCTCCACCACACTCCTGCATACCCTGTCCGCCATTCTCTTCAGCTCCTTACAGGCATTCCCCATCGCCACACTTATCCCCGCATACTGCATCATCTCATAATCGTTCATGCTGTCCCCAAAAGCGATGATATCATCCCGCCCCATGCCGAAATACTCGCAGACGATCCCCATCCCTTTTCCTTTATCGATCCCCCGGGGAATGATCTCCCCGTTAAAGCAGGAAGTACTGCCGCCGTAGGGATGCACCACATACTCAAACCGGTTTTCCAGATATGGCTTCGTCTTCTCTATCGCCTCCAGCGTGGACGCGGTAAAACAGATCTTGTAGGCGCCCCTTTTCGGATACTTTGCATAAGGAAGGACAGGAATACCGGCTTCGATTTCTTTCTGCATGCGGATCAGTTCCGAATTACTCTGATCCGCCTTTACATTTTTCAAAAGTTCCTCCATCTGCGGATCGGTATAGATACCGTCCTGATTTTCAATCCTGCAATAAACACCGTTTTTGTGAAACACTAAAAGGCCCTCCTGTATCGTCTCCTCCGGGAGCAGATGGTCAAAAAGCACCTGTCCTTCGACCTCCACATGTCCGCCGGCACTCGAAATAATACCGTCAAACCCTACCTCCCGGATGTCCTCCCCTATGATGGGCATATTTCTTCCCGTACAGAGAAATACCTTATGTCCTTTCGTCCTCGCACAGCGGACCGCCTTTACCGTCTGCCGGGACGGTTTTTTCATCTCCGTGATCAGTGTTCCGTCAATGTCCAAAAAAATCAGTTTTCTTTCCATATCAATCCCTCTATGCTGATACTTTCCGCAGCAGATCCTGTTATGCCTTTCTTCTCCTATCCGACAGCATTGCCGCACAGCCATTCATTCCTCACCCGGCATGCCGGCACCGTCAGGCCGTCATACATTCATCCCCTCTTCAGGATTCCTGCCACTTTGCCGCTGTCAATACCGCCCGGCGCCGTCTTTTCCAGTATGTTTCCCTCCGGCATATCCGTAAGCGCAATCGTCCGTGACATCCGTGCCGCACACAAGTCTGACAGTGAGAGTGCGCCGCCAACTACCATTGCCGAAGAATTGAAGCAGGATTTAGAGGATGTTGCGAATTTCAAGGGAAGCCCCCTTGAAAAACAGGCTGCGCTTTACTGCAAGCGGCTGGGTATCAATTATAACAAGCTGTCTGATGTGGAGTTCCGGCAGCTTGTACATATCCTTGAAAAATCCAAATTCTTCAAAAGCTATGTCGGACAGAGAAAGAAACGGAAATAAAAAAACCGCTGTTGCATGGTTGTGTATGTTTCCATGTAACAGCGGTTTTGTGCTGGCGGTATTTAGTTGAGAACGTGGCTTGATAAACTAGAATTGCTGGCGATATTAAATCAATTCCAAAGCTCTTTTATACAACGGGTCTAATTCGCAACCGCAGCTTCCACATTCTTTGTCTGCTTGCTTGATTGCTGATACTAAAGTGTCTTTATCAGCTTTTCCCTCTAACCATTGTTGTGCGGGAATAGATATTAAATCCCAACCAGACGCAACGAACTTCTCCATAATAAATTTTAATTCTTCCATGGTGTTACTCCTTTCAAATTGATTACATGGGTTTTAGGTTTCTATTGAGCCTGTCCACCATCCATGCGATTCGCTTTTCCCGTCCAGCGTCTGTCTTAGCATCAAGGTATGCCCGTGTATAAGTTTTCTTTACGGATGGGGGCATGGCTTGAAAATTTGTATAAGCAGGTTCGTACCCTTCCAACAGTGCGGATAGGCAGGCAATCTGTTCCTCTGTAATGATTGCCAGAGGATTTTGAGCGTCCCATTGGCCATTCTTCTTGGCTTCGTCTATTTTCTTCCTGCCAAAGTCAGTCATAAGCCCTTGTTCGTCAAGCCTTTTCACCAATGCCTTATTTTTCTCTGACCATTTGCTGTTTTCTCTGCGCAGAGAAAAATACTTCTTATAGGTTTTATCATCAATCTTTTCCATCTGTCCGTCAATCCAGCCAAAACAGAGGGCTTCCTCCAAAGCTTCTCCCGCTTTTATAGTTTTTGGCCCACCAGCCTTACCAAATAAAAGCCAAATACCTTCATTTGACAGACAATGCTCGTAAAGCCATTCACGGAATTCTTTTCTGCTGGCAAATTTCATCAATTCGCTTATGATATATCCCTCCTATCGTTTGCCCCGCCGTCAAAATGAGCAACTACAGATTTGTCAATGACTCCATTATACCGCAATAACTTTCCTGATGGAATAGACTTTACAAAAAATTCATTTAGTTGCAATAAAGTGTTATTCTCGTAAGTCTGCTCTTGTTCTGTCTTTTGTAATAACAAGCTGCCCCTGCTGGCATTTCACGGTGATTTTGTCCCCTGCGGAGAATCCGGCTTGTTCCAGCCAGTTCCCCTGTAAAAGAATCTGCGGCGGCGATTTTTTGAAAGCCCCTCGCCCATTATAAACGGTCAATTTCCGGTCGTCCATCCATCCTCCTTCCCCGCTGCCTGTCGGCATACGATTTCAAATACGTTCCCGTCCTCTGTCCTGACAGTGAGCAGGCTGTTCCGCTCGTCTGCGTTCAGGTCGGCAATCCCCATCCCCTCGCTGTCGTTCAGTAAATCAAAAAGCCTGTCCCTAAAATAGTTCAGTTCCATTCTGTTGTTCCCCTTTCATAGTTTATAGTCTACTAGCTAATATTATATAGTCTTTTAGAATCTATTGCAATCCCTAAGTGTGATGTAGTCTAAAAGTGTACAAAATAAATGCTAATAGCTTATGAAATGGGTGGCATTATGGAAGGTAAAGGATTAGGCAAACGTATCAACATGGTGAGGAAAGACCGGGGATTCACGGCGGACAGGCTCTCGGAGCTGTGCAATATCAACGCAACTTACCTCCGGCAGATTGAAGGCGGGATAAAGGTTCCCAGTCTGCCCGTATTTATCAATATCTGCAATGCACTGAAAATCTCCCCTGATTATCTGCTGCGGGATGCGCTGGAAGATAATGAGGTCAGCAAAATACGGGAGCTGGCGGAACTATGGGAAAGCACATCGCCCAGCCAGCAGGAAATCGCCGTTGCCATGATTCGTGCGGTATTGGAGCGTAAGGAAAGTTAGAAAGACCAGCCGGGTGTCGGCTGGCCTTTCCATGTCCAATCAAATATAAATCAGTTCGCTGTTTATGATTTCCTCCGCCCGGTTGCGGATATTGTTCATCCGGCCTACCCATTCAAGCTGGTTCCGGGCTTTCAGTTCCTCGGTCACTCCCTCGGCGGCTTTCATCTGCTCTATGATTAAGTCACGCCGTTTCTCTGCCTGCTCGTTCAGGTCGGCAAGGTACGTCCATAATTTCCCGGTCAGGATAAGGGAGCTGTACCGTGCCGGGTGTTCCTGTTTGAGATATTCCCGGTGCAGCCGCCCATAGCGTCCGATGGGGCGGTTCTCCTCCGGCAGCTTCAAGTCCGGGATATAGTAATCGCCTACCAGAATATAATCAATGCCGTTCTCTGTGATTCTTTCTTTCAGTTTTTCCATTGTCGTTCCCTCCTGTGGTGGAAGGCTCGTCACTGGCCAGCTCAATCACGTCCATAATGCCACAATCCAGCGTTTCGCAGATTCGTGCCAGCGTGTCCATGCTGATATGTTTCCCTTCTTTGCCCATGTTGGCTATCATATTTGTGGTCAGGCCAGCGGCAAGCCTTAAATCCTCTTTCCTCATGTTGCGCTCTATCAGTGTGTGCCAGAGCGGTTTGTAGCTGATGTGCATTTTTCTCCCTGCCTTTCTGCCCCGGATGGGCGTTTACACCCATTATATCAGGATTCTTGCTAACTCACAAATATTTCTTGACGGTATCGCCGGTTCCGTCTGGATTGTGCTTTTCCTTTCTTCTTTTGATTACCTCTAATTAGCCATGACCTGTTTCATGCCCTGGCTTTTCGCGCCGGGGTTGTCGTTGCCGTAGCCTTCCAGCAGGTTAATGACGCCCCACACGCCCAGGCCAGCGCCGAGGGCGATCACCAGAACCTTCAAAGTGTCGATAGCAGAAGTGAAAAATTCCATTAAAATACCTCCATAATGTTGTGAAATTTTGATTTTGAATGTGACGGGGAATCCTCCCCGGAAATATGAAACACCGCCAACTGAACGTGTCAGTCGGCGGTGCTACCGGGCCGGGAACGTGGCTTTTGAGTAACAGCTATCAAAAGCAGCTTGTCCGGCCAGACGGTCGAAGGTTGTGCCAGCCTTTACAAATGCCGGTTTCTGCCGTATAATGCAGATAACACAGATAAATGGGGTTCTCCATGAACAATAGAGATTTGACTGGCAAGGTAAACTCAGCCATGTACCGGCAATGCCGGGACCGGGGCTTTGCGGCTCCGGTGGATGTGCTGATGGAAATAGGCTATTTGTCCAAAAAGGACTATGAAAACTGGCGGTATGGGCGCGTCTCCTACTTGGAGCGCGTCTGTACGGCCAATTTAAGCAAGCTGTCCACCGTCATGCACCAGATGCGGGTGTATGCGAAAAAGGCGGGGTTAAAGCCGTCTTTCTGCTACTACAAACGGTGGGGCGTAAAGAAAAAGGGCGGTCAGGGCCATAAGCCGGTAATCCCCCTTCGGTTCAGCAAGAGCGGCAATCCAGAAATTGAACGCTGGTATGCCACGCACTTCGTTGATACAAAGCGGGTCAGCCAGCTAAAGGCGGCGGCATTGGAGAAAGCGGAGCCGCCCCGTCAGGAGGGGGAATCCCCGGAGGACGGAGCTTCCATCTCGTAGCACTCGAAAACATCATCCGGCTTCACTGTCAGCCTGCGGGCCAGGAACTTCGCAATATCAAAGTAATTCTTCTTGCTGGAATCCAGCAGATACTTGTACTGCGGGTGCTTGGTAATGTCAAACTTGTCGGAAAAGAACGGTCTTACGCCCTGCACCTGCAAGATGCACTTGCCGCCGTCCATCACCGCCAGCTCATCGGTGGACATCAATTCTTTCCCAAGTTTTTGGTAATTGACGCCCATGCTTCGCTGGCTTCCTCTGGTGTCGGAAGTGTTGTAGAGGTCGATTGTTTCCTTCCCTAAAGTTTCGGAAATCTCCTTCAACGTGCTTCTTTCCTTACCTCCGAGGAACAAAACACAGGAACAGTTGCCGATAATTGTCTCCGCATGGTCCTTGTAGACCGCTTTGAGCTGGCTCTGCGTCTGCACAACAATGTGCGCGGAAATCTCGCGGGAGCGAATCACGCTGATGAGGTGCTGGAAGTTGGGAATCTTCTGGTTGGCGAACTCGTCCAGAAGGCAGGTGACGTGGGTTTTCAATGCGCCGCCGTTCTCTAAAGCCTTGTCGCACAGGACGTTGAACATCTGCGTGTAGACCATGGCTGAGATGAAATTGAAGGTCATATCCGTATCGGAGACGATACAGAACAGCGCCGTTTTCCGGTCCCCAATCTTGTCCAGCTCCAGGTCGTCGCCCTCCATGAGCTGACGGACCTCTTTAATGTCAAAGGGAGCCATCCGAGCGCCGCAGGAAATCAGGATTGACTTAGCTGTTTTGCCCGCTGCCATTTTGTATTTGACATACTGCCGGACGGCAAAGTGTTCGGGGTCACGCTGTTGCAACTGTTCAAACATCAAATCAACGGCATTTTTGAAGTTTTCATCATCTTCACGCACTTCTGAGGCGTTTAACATTTCCAACAATGTGGTCATGTTCTTTTCTTCCTCCGGGGCTTCGTACCAGATATAGGCTATCAACGCCTGATAGTACAACGCCTCGGCCTTAGCCCAGAAATCTTCACCGCCCTTGCTGTCCTCGCCCTTGGTATTTTCCATAATGCAGTTGACCAGCTTCAAAATGTCATTTTCGCAGTAGATATAGCGGAATGGGTTGTATCTCATGGACTGCTTAAAATTGATAGTATTGAGTATTTTTATCTCATATCCACCACGTTGGAGCATCTTACCACATTCCTCGACCACGGTGCCTTTCGGGTCTGTAACAATATAGCTTGCGTTCATCTGCATGAGGTTTGGTTTAATGTGAAATCGTGTCTTTCCAGATCCAGAACCACCAATAACCAGAACATTTTTGTTGATATTGTATTTAGGAATCTTGTTCCGGCCCACCATGACACGCTCCGTCTGCGTCAGTAAAATGTTCTGGTCAAACTTGGGGCTGATGAACGGGCGTATATCATCTGCTGTGCCCCAACGAGCTGACCCGTACTCGACCCCGTGGCGGTATTTCTTGGCATTTTTGGCCTTGATGTAAACCGCCGCCCGGATGCAGGCCGCGCCGATCAGCCCCACAAGAAGGTCCTGGGGGTGGAAGCTGGGGAGGGGGTTGCGGGATATGATCTCACCCAGGCCGGAGATCGCCCCCATGCCCTTTGCCACCATATCCGCGCCAGCGGCCAGCCGGTAGCCCTCGCCCACGCGGTTGAAAAACCAGAACATGAGCGCATAGGGGAAGTTGAGAATCAGAAACTTTTTTAAGTCAAATTTCACAGTCCACGCTCCCCTCTGTCCCGGTCCTTGACGGTATCCTGCGCCATGCTTCTGGCAACCTCCTTAAAGTGGGCGAGCTGCCGCCGGACAGACGGCTTCTCCGGGGCCTTGCGGCGTATGGTCTTGGCGGTGTACTCGGCAAAGGCGGCTTTCATGGCGTCATCATCCCGCGCCTTGAAAAAGACGTAGTATTCACCCTTCTCCGGGTTCTTTTTCAGAGCAAAATCCACGCCATATTTTTTCGCCACACTTTCAAATGACTTGATATTTTTAGCGGTAATATCAATACTTTTCACGCCCGTCCCCTGGCCCACAAGCTGCTTCACGCTCTGTTTGCCATGGTGGATTTTCGGGTTTTGGGACTGCGCCAGATACTTCCGTATCGCCCATTTGAGCAGATCGGCGGTCAGTCTGCCGCCGGTCTTGCCCACCTTGATTGCCAGGGCAACGGATTTATCCCGCACTTCGTCCTGCATAGTGATCTGCCTCCTTCCTGCAAGCGGCGGCGGGCGGGGTCAGCGAGCCTCGCCGCCCTTGGGATGTTCTGACGGGGGCGGGCGCTGACCCGCTTCCCGCATTTTTTCGTGGAGCTGGCCGCGCAGAGAGGGCTTTACCGAATCAGATATTGCGGCAGGCTCCCGTCCACTCTGGACCTCTCCAATCTGTACCGGGTCCGCTTTTATCAAAGCGCCGTCCCGCAAAAGAAAGCCCTGTGTCTGGATCGCCTCCAAGGTATCTCCCGTTACCTCGCCGTACAGCTTCAGGTCGGTGTCCACCAGCATTTGCAATGTGGCCTGCACTTCGGCGGAAATAGCCTGTCTCTGTTCCGGCGCAGCAAAATACCGCAGGACTGCGGCCTCCTTGCCCGCCTCCACAATCGCCTCTCCCACCTGAGCGTTCATATCAAACAGTTCAGCCACATCAGACCGCCACTGGGTCGCGACAAATTTCAAGGGATTTTCCATGCGGAGTAAAATTTCAGCATTACCCGGCTCAAATTTGAAGTATTTCTTCATAAAATTGTGCGCTCCCTGCATGGCAGAGATTTCTGCACTCATGGCAATGATCTCCATCTTGTCCATGCCCAGCAGCTCCGCCCGAAAGTCAGACATATTCCGGTCCAGCCGGTCTTTCAGGGATTGGATTTGATCCACCTTCTGCTGGGCATAGCCAGCCGGGTTCACCAGTGGGAATCGCTCATACGCCTTGATCGCATAGAGTATGTCGCAGATGGGAAACTCCCATGGGTGGTCCTGTTCTTTCCAGCACTCCAGCGCCACGGTCAGCGGGTCAGTAAATTGCAGCAGGGCTGTTACTTCATCGGCCAGAAAGTCATGTTCCTCCTTCAAATAGTAGTGAATTTTAGACAAGTTTTGCAGCCGGTACACATCTTCAATGTCCGGCCCGCCCTCTTTTGTGCCGACAGCGGCAGCGTGGTCCAGCAGGCATTTGTCGATCACTTTCATCAGCGGACGCTTTATCTCATAGTTCATAGAGGGTCTGCCTCCTTTTCGTGATTTTGTGTTATATGAGCGGGAAAAACTAAGGCGGGACTACCAAACGGCGGAGAAGATGATGTGTCACTTGCGCTCTGCCTTTTCCTCACGGGCAAAGCGTTCCTCCAGCCGTTCCACGCTCCAATCTTTCTTGAACTGTCCCAGGGGGCCGGGGCCGAACATGGTCCGCGCCCGGTTGTCCATATCCCGCAACCGCGCCCACAGCTCCGGGTGGTGGGTCCGCAGTTTCCGCAGCTCGTCAATGCGTTGCAGGGGACAGCACCAGCAAGAAGCACGGCGGTAAATCTTATACAGCCCGCCAAAGTCAAAGCCCCGGCTGTAACAAATCTGCAATGCCTGAGCCTCGGTGATCTTCCAGTCCACCAGAGGATAGCGATTCTGCGGATCAACTTTACATCGGTGGGCCTCGTCAGCGGCGATTCCAATATAGTGCAGGGCGTTCTTCCCCTTCTCCTGCTTCAGCCGGTTGGCCTCTTTCCGAATCAGGTGTGTTTTGCGCTGTCCAGTACACCAGCGTACCCTCATACCGGGCCAGCCATAGCCCGTCAAAGGCTGACCTTTCGCGATACGGCGCTCAATAGCCCGTTTTTGCTGCTGGGGAATCTCAAACATCATCCACTCGAAGCTGTGGGGATGGCGCAAAGTGGTGATATGGATGCCACGCTCCCGAAAAAGCAAACTGTCCAGTTTGGCAATATGTTCCTCCATTTCAGGAAATTCCATGCCGGTATCCGCATAGAGTACGCAGTCAATGGGCATTCCCTTCTCAATCATCAGGAGCAAAACGCACGAACTATCTTTTCCACCGCTCAGGCTGACAGCGTGATAAAAGTTGCCGTTTTCGTTTGTTTTCGTCAATTAAACCTCCTTAGACGCAAAAAGAAGCCCCGGAAGGAACAAGTCCTTCCGGGGCAAACGAATGATGTGTGGTTAATTGGAGTTAATAGCCCGTCCGGGGCAGTGTGGTGGATTTCCCGTAGATGTTCGTCACCCAGCGGGACACCGCCTGAATCCACTCGCCATTGTAAACGCCGCCTACATCAGCCTTATTTACAAAGGCTCCGGCAGGCAGGCCGGAACGGGCGGTGCAATAGATGTAGGGCTTTTCCACCTGGGCGAAGCCAGCGGGGGCCTGACCAAACACAAACATGATCTCGGTCACTCGCTCATTGGAGGCCAGCCCCAGGGCAACAGGAGACGCAGCCAGGGTGTAATTCCGGCTGGTGGACAGGTTATCCGCCAATGTCTGATATTCGCCGCCGTTGACCCGGTAAACGATCTTGTAATTGCCAGGGCGGTTATAGGTTCCGGTAACAACGGTATCCAGCCGCACCTCCGCAGGCAGGGTGTCCCTCCAATAGAAGCTGTCCAGACGGACATTGGAGCTGTTAGCGATGCCAGAGAACACATAGCGCACCGGCTGTCCGCCCATGACCTCCTTGGGACCGGTCTTAGTGATGGATACGCCGGTGGTCAATGCCTTGTTGGTCACTTCAAAGCGCACGATCTGGCCCTCATGCTCCAAATAAGCAGTGAGAACCGTATCGTTCACACCATAATTTGCGGGAGCCTTGACCTCCCGAATGGTGTAGCGGCCCAGGGGCAGGGGCTTGGACGCCGCCAGACCACGGCTGTCGGTTTTGATGGTATCCACCAGATTGCTGGCCTTATCGTAAATCTCGAACACGGCCCCCTCCAGCAGCGTCCCCTCCGGCAGACCGTTGGTGGGGTTGTAATCAGCGGATTTTTTTACGATCTGAATCTGCGCCGTAATGGGCGTATTCTTCCACTCCACCAGCGTGGTCTCTCCGGCAGTGACATACACGGTTTTCATCTGCGTATCGGGGATATAGCCCTCGTTTTCCAGCTCCCGCAGGTAGTAACGGCCGGAGGTGGTCAAGTTTTCAATGTAGACGTACCCGCTGTTGTCGGAAGTGTACTGGCCCACGGGGGTGTTAGCGCTGTCGTACAGCAGGAATGTTACCCCTTGGATGCCCTTCCCGGTCACGCTGTCGGTCTTATGAATCAAAATGCCGCTGAAAGCCTTGTTGGTAATGGTGACGGTTGTGGCTTTGCCGTCCTGGATGGTGAAGTAGGTGGGGGTAGCGTCCAACTCAAAACCCTTCGCCGCCTCGATCTCCACAGCGTAGTAGTCTCCGGCATCCAGGTCCAGATGGGCGCGGCCCTGCTTATCGGTGGTAATGGTATCCACCAGCGCACCGTCCATCTTCCTGATCTCAAAGGACACGCCGGGGATGCGCTTGGATTTGTCGCTCTCGGAAACCTTGATAAGCTCCAGTCCGCCCTCGGCCTTGTTGAAGAAGGTGAGACTCTGCGCGTTCCCCTGCTTGATGAGGATGGACTGCGGTGTGGTATCCAGCACATAGCCGCTGGCGGTCTTGGTTTCCTTGGCGGTGATGGTTGTGCCGGGGGTCAGATCGGTGAGAACAATGCGCCCGTTCCTATCGGTGATATACTCGCCGTTGTTCGGCCCCATAACCGCACCAGAGCTGTCGGTGACGAGGAAGGTCACACCCTGGATGGGATCGGTGGTGCCGTCCACATACTTCTGGATGGTGAGGGTTTGCTGGGGAGCGTTGTAGAAGGTGAGGGTCTGCGTGTCCTCCGGGCGCACTTCCACCGTCTGCGTCCGGGTGGCCTCGTCAATGGTGTAGCCGGGAATCGTCCTGGTTTCCTTGACCACGATAGTACCCACCACGCCGGAAATTCGGATTTCTCCGTTGGCATTGGTGGTATACAGGCCATTGCTGGACAAGTGGCCGTTGGCGGTGTCCACATAGCCGCCGCCAGCATAGGTCAGCTCAAATTCCACACCGGACAGCGGCTGCTTGGTGACGGAATCCAGCTTGCGGATTACCAGCCCACCAGCTCTCTTGTTCCAAAAGGTCAAAGACTGCGCTTCGCCTTCCTTAATGGCGATACTCTGGGGCTGGCCGTCCAGGATAAATCCATCCACCGTCTTGGTTTCTTTAGCGGTGATGGTTGTGCCGGGTGTAAGGCCGGAGATCACAATGCGCCCGTCATTATCCGTGGTATAATAGCCGTTGTTCGGCCCCACCACAGCGCCGGTGCTGTCCGTTACCAGAAACTCCACGCCAGCGAGAGGTTCATTCCTGCTGCCATCAATATACTTCTGAATTGTCAGGGTATTGGCAGGAATGTTGTAAAAGGTGAGCGTCTGTGTCTCCTGCGGATTGACCGTAACGGTCTGGCTCTCCCGGCCCGGTTCAATCGTATATCCAGACAAAGGCCGGGTTTCCTTGACTATGACTGTACCTACGATGCCAGAAATATGGATTTCGCCGTGGTCATCGGTGGTGTAAAGCCCCTTGCTGGATAGGTGCCCGTTATCGGTGTCCACATAGCCGCCGCCAGCATAGGTCAGCTCAAATTCCACACCTGCCAGCGGTTTCCCGGTCTGCTTATCCAGTTTCCGAATAATGAGAGAACCAGCGGGCTTGTTCCAGAAGGTCAGGTTCTGCGCCTTACCAGCTTCAATCCTGATGCTCTGGGGCCGTCCGTCCAGAACGTAGCCGTCCACCGTCTTGACTTCCTGTGCGGTGATAGTAGTGCCGGGTTCCAGCCCTTCCAGCACGATTTCACCGGCATTGTTGGTGTAGTAGATGCCTCCATCGGGGTTCAGAGGCTTGCCGGAGCCATCCACTACCTTAAAGGCCACGCCAGCCAAAGGCTCATTGGCGGTGCCCTCGATATATTTATGGATAGTCAACGTCATTTTCGGGTCGTTCTCGAAAGTAAGGTCATTGCCGCCAGAGCTACCGCCGCTGCTGCCAGAGCCGTTTCCGCTTCCGCCATTGACAATACTGTTTCCAGAACCGTTTTTGACAATGATGGTCTTGGGCGTGGTATCCAGCACGTATCCATCGGGGACTCTGCTCTCCGTGACAACAACGGTGCTGCCGGGAACGAGGCCCGTCACAACAACGGTGCCGTCCTTCCCCGTGACATAGCGGCCAATGATGTTCCCGTTGCCGTCCTTCACGGTAAACTCCGTATTGGGCACGGGCTTTCCGGTCACGGAGTCCAGCTTGGTCAGGGTCAGGCTGCAAAGAGGCTCATTCAAAAAAACAAGGGTCTGTGTGTCCTCCGGGTTGACGGTGACGGTCTGGGTCTGGGTGGACTGGTCGATCACATAGCCGGGAGCCGCCTTGACCTCCTTGGCAACAATAGTCCCGGTCACGCCGGAAACGCGGATTTCTCCCTTGTCGTCCGTGGTGTACAGGCCGTTGCTGGAGAGGTGGCCGTTGGCGTTATCAACAAAGCCGCCGCCCGCATAAGTGAGCTGGAACTGCGCCCCGGCGATCAGATTGCCGGAAACACTGTCCTTTTTCTGGATGACCAGCGTACCAGCCCGCTTGTTCCAGAAGGTGAGCTGCTGCACCTGTCCGGCCTTAATGAGAATGTCCTGTGGAGTGCCATCGAGGACATATCCCTCCACAGTCTTGATTTCACGGGCAATCACGGTAGTTCCCGGCTCAATGCCGCCCAGAACGATCTCACCAGCCTTATCGGTGTAGTAGGTTCCGTCGTCCGGGCCAACAGCGGCCCCGGAGCCGTCCACCACCTTGAAGCACACGCCGGAAAGCGGTTCATTTTCAGTGCCTTCAATGAACTTGCGGATAATCAGGGTGGTGGCGGGTTCGTTGTCAAAAATCAGGCTGTTGGCAACGCCGGTGCGGACAACGATATTTTTCGGGGTTTCATCCTTGATATAGCCGGTGGGGGCCTTGCTCTCGGACACTACAATGGTGGCGTTGGGGGCCAGCCCGGAGACTGTCGCTGTTCCGTCCGTTCCGGTGATATACCGGCCATTGTTGGGGCCGATGGCCCGGCCCTCGCTGTCCCGGACCAGGAACTCCGCCCCTTTCAGCGGCTTCTTGGTCACAGCGTCCCGTTTGAGGATGGTCAACGTGCAGAGGGGGTCA
>OFFU01001719.1_pt1 | contig 13856 bp, 9 predicted proteins | sample 1521451 | NCBI WGS metagenome assembly OFFU01 (sample SAMEA3504106, study PRJEB24116) | mouse gut metagenome | biome: mouse gut; feature: mouse-associated habitat; material: faeces | place: Denmark | collected 2011 | reverse complement strand
ACGGAATACCATTTACAAAGGACATTGGTTATCTGGCAGATATTAAGTTTTATGATTGCGGGGCGGACGACGTGACAGAAGGACTGACCTGTGACTATGAAGCAGTTGTGAACTCTTTGAATGTAAAAACACCAAACGCAATCATCTCGGCAGATCCGTTTGATGCAAATACAGTGTGGAGCGTCGTTACTGGAAATACGTCTACCATTATTGAAGGAAACGCAAAGTTTGCAGAAAATACTTCCTATAAGGCGGTTACGACACTTCAGGCGCACGAAGAATTCACTTTCCCAACTACGGAAGAATTCCGTAATGTGGTGAAAGAGAAAGTAACCACGGGCAAGGAAGACGCAAGCGTGACGGTAGCTGTTTCAGAAGATGGACGAAGCATGACGATTGAAGTCTCATATCTGACAGAGGGGGCGGTAACCCCGGCAGAATGCACTTGCGGCATCAGCGGGCTGAGCATCAGCGGTGGCACGGAACTTGTGATACCATCCGACGCAGAGCAAGGCACGCTTGAGCTGAAAGCAGAAGCGAGCGTAGAGGGTTCTTGCCAGGTTGAGGGCCACCCAGGGGCAAACGCGGTCACATACGCCTATGCGATCAAGGAGGGCGCTGACAGCAATACTGCAGGAGCATCCTTGCAGCAAGAGCAAGACAAGGCCATTGTGACAGCGACGCAGGAAGGAAGAGCAGTGGTCACAGTGACGGCGACGCTGGCAGATGGGACGGAAAGCGCAAAGAGCAAGACGGAAGAAGTCACCATTACGGTTACCAAGGCAAAAGCTGGTGAATTCATTGTGAGCTTTGATAAAAATGCAGGAGAAGACAAGGTAGACGGCATGCCAAAGAATGCGACCGTGAAAAGCGGGACGGCGTTTGCCAAGCCAGCAGAAATTCCGACAAGAACGGGACATGTCTTCAAAGGCTGGAGCAAGACCGCGGACGGTGCAGCGATTGCCGACGCCGATTGGCCGCAGACCATCGAAGCAGACACGACGTTTTACGCGGTATGGGAAAATGAGGCGGCAACGCCGGGCGAGTGCACCTGCGGCATTACCAAGGTGACGATCAGCGGCGGATCACGGATCACGATACCTGCCACGGCGGAAAGCGGAACGTTGCAGCTGGGCGCGTCAGCTGAAGTGGGCTCCTGCCAGGTGGAAGGACACCCAGACGGCAACACGGTGACATACGCCTATGCAATCAAGGAAGGAGCCGAGAACAACACGGCGGGAGCAAGCGTCGACGCAAGCACGGGGCTTGTGACAGCAACACGCGAAGGAAAGGCAGTGATCACGGTTACCGCCACGCTCACGAGCGGAACGGAAAGCGGAAAGAGCAAGACGGAAGAAGTCACGATCACCGTGACCAAGGCAGAGGAAGGAACGTGCGTGGTGAGCTTTGACGCCAACGCGGGAGGCGACAAGGTGGACGGAATGCCTGCGGAGGCGAGCGTGGAAAGCGGAAAGACACTTGCCAAGCCGGCGGAAGTTCCGACTAGGGCAGGTCACGTCTTCAAAGGATGGAGCAGGACCGCAGACGGAGCGGTGATCGCCGACGCCGACTGGCCACAGACCATCAGCGAGGATACGACATTTTATGCGGTATGGGAAAAAGAATCTGGCAACATCACGCAAGAAGAGGCGGAAGCCGCGATGACAGAGGCGATTTCCGCAGCGGAAAGACTGCTCAAGTTCGCGCAGGGCAATTACACGGCGGAAAGCTGGGCAGTGTTCGAGGCAGCGTACAATGCAGCCAAAAACCCGGCGGCAGGGATCAGCGCGGCAGAGCTGAAGCAGCTGGCTGACAGCCTGGCAAGCGCACAGGGCCAGCTCGTGCTGGATCAAAACGGCGTCGTGGAGAACGCAAACAAGACCATTGCGGCAGCCGACGCCAAGTTTGCAGAAGTCAGCAAGGGGACGAAAGCGTACGAGGCAGGGTCCTGGGCGGCATACCAGACGGCGTACGAGGCATTGAAAAAGGCGATCGCCGAGAACGCGGACGCAGAAACCCTGAACGGGCTCTACCAGGCGCTTGCCGAGGCGGAAAGCCTGCTCAAGGAGGACACCGCCTGGATGGATGCCAAGGGGGCGCTGACAAAGGCGCTCAAGACGGCGAAGCCAAAGCATGACAAGGGCGCGAAAGCGTACACCAGCGCAACCTGGAAGCCGTTCAAGACTGCGTATGACAACGCAAACAAGCAGAAGAACGCCACCGCGTCAAGCTGCACGGCCAGCAAGCTCAAACAGCTGGCAGAGAGGCTGGACAGCACGAGAAAGGCGTTGAAGAACGCCCCAGTACTGAAAAAGGGAGACTCGATTGTAAAGAACAACGTCAAGTACGTGGTGACCAACGTCAGCAAGAAGACGGTCCGCGCAGAGGGCGTGAAGTCAAAGAAGAACAAGAAGTTCAGCGTCAACATCCTGACGACGGTAACGATCAAGGGATTCAAGTGCAACGTCACGGAGGTCAAGGCGAAGGCGTTCTACAAGTTCACGAAGATCACCAAGGTGACGATAGGAAAGAAAGTGACCAAGATAGGAAAGCAGGCGTTCGAGGGCTGCAAGGCGGTGACGACGCTGACGGTGAGCGGCGACGTGAAGACGTTTGACAAGCAAAGCTTCAACGGCTGCAAGAAGCTGAAGAAGGTAGTGTTCAAGGGAAAGAAGGTGCCGGCGTTCAAGTCGAAGGCATTCAAGGGAACGGCATCGAACATGAGGGTGACCCTGAACAAGAAAATGAGCAAGAAGAACAAGGCAAAGATGAAGACGGCGCTGAAGAAAGCGGGCGTCAGCAAGAAGGCAAAAATTAAATAGGCCGTTTGCGGCTGAAACATTTCATGGGGCTGCTGCGCTAAGAAATTGGCGCAGCAGCCTTTTTGAATCTTCTGCCAATTATACTGCCATAGCTTTTTGTGGAAAACTCTCTTGACGATAAGATAGAACGTCGCACTAACATAAATTATAATGTATACCTTATGATACGGCCGCATGGCCATAATGGGATGCCCCAGAGGGTATGGATTAGTGCGATAGCCTCGAACTACCTGCTTGTGCTGTAAAGTTCACAGAATGGAGGAAATTATAATATTACGCATGCTAAAGTGATAAATCTTTCACAATGATTAAACAGATTCTTAATTTTTGCCGATATAAATAACGTAGGCTATACCATTTGGGATGCCCAAGAGAGTATGGTCTTTGCACCATTATGCAGCAGAGCGGTGATTGAAAGGGAATTCAATCCAGCATACGATGAGATTCAAGGAGGAGATCAGATGTCATTGACAGTAAAATTACTACAAAATCAGGTAAATGAAACAGGAATGGCCAATCAGGCCGTGTCCCCAAAACAAGGGGGAGAGAATGGAAAAGCCATATTTGCAGGAGCTCTTGGCATTCCGTCCCAGACAGATAGCTTAGTGGAGGAGAAAAGGCAGAATGCGCAGAAACAGGCGATGAAGCTTGTGGGGGATGCCTGGGGAAGAGATCAGAAAGCAGCCCAGAATATCAAAGATAAGTGGGAGATCTGGGGAAAAAAGCAGGTTGAGATCAAAGATTCCCAAGGCCGTATTTCGGATATCGAGGAGGCGAAGGAGAGACTGATGCAGCAGTATGAAGTTGATCCAGAATCCAGGGAGCAGAAAGATCTGGAGATACTAGAAAGATATCAGGATTATTTGAAAGGGCTGGGTGATCCGGGATTCTCAGAGGAAGAGCTTGACCGCTTGGAAGAGCTGCAGAATATGTCAAGAACAGAGTATCAGGTAGAAGTCCTCAAATTAAATAATGACGCCGGAGATGAGAAAAGAAACATTCGCAAGTTGCAGTCAGAGTCAGAAGGTCTTAAGGATAAAATTTCAAGCGCCAAGCAGGAACAAGTGAAATCTCAGGACATGCTCAAAGCCAATGATGCAGCGCAGCAGATTCTGGATGCGGCAGATAAGGAAATCACAAATCTTCTTATTCAGGAAGGCAAAGACAATATTGATGAAAAGACGGAAGAGGAAAAAGAAGAAGCCGAGGAAACGCAGGAGAAGAAGGAAGAACAGCAGGAACGCATTGAAAAGATTAAGGATAAGACAAAAGAGAACCGAGAAGAACAAGAAGAAATGATAGACGGAGAACTCAAGGCAGACCGGATGGAGATGGAAGTATCCATGAAACAGCAGAGCGTCTCTCATATGGAAACAGCACAGAAAAACATTCAAAAGATCATGAAAGAAAACAATCTTGTGAATGAAGACTTGAAAGGGATTGAAATTGATTTCGGATTTTAATCATAGTGAGAACAGAGATGATAGGAGATTTTCCATTAGATAAAATTGTCGACCCGCTTTTAACTTGGTTTCAGGGTAATGCAAGGGTTTTGCCTTGGCGGGAGGAACCGACGCCTTATCGCGTATGGGTGTCAGAGATCATGCTGCAGCAGACCAGGGTGGAGGCGGTAAAGCCATATTTTCAACGGTTTATCGACGCCCTGCCAGATGTCTGTGACTTGGCGGCATGTCAGGAGCAGAGGCTGCTCAAATTATGGGAAGGACTTGGCTACTATAACCGGGTGCGGAATATGCAGACTGCGGCGCAGACAGTAATGGAAGAGTATCAGGGGCAGCTTCCGGCAAGTTATAAGGAACTTTTGAAATTAAAGGGAATCGGTCATTATACGGCGGGAGCAATTGCCTCGATTGCTTATAAAATCCCAGTTCCGGCTGTAGATGGCAATGTCTTGCGGGTGATTACAAGAGTGGCGGATGACGATTCCGATATTATGAAGCAGTCTGTGCGCACCCGTGTGGAGCAAGCGCTGCAGGCGATTATGCCTGTAGATGCAGCCAGTGAATTCAACCAGGCTTTGATGGAGCTGGGAGCAACCGTCTGTGTGCCAAACGGCGCGCCTAGGTGCGAAAGATGTCCTTGGCAGGACTTTTGCGAGGCAAAACGTCTGAACCACTGGCAGGACCTTCCAGTAAAAAGCAAGGCAAAGCCAAGGAAAATTGAAAAAAAGACGGTATTTATTATCAGGGATGGAGAGAAAATCATGCTCCATAAGCGCCCGAAGAAAGGTTTGCTGGCTGGCTTATATGAATTTCCCAATACGGAAGGCCACCTGTCAAAAGAGGAAGCGATGTCATGGATTCGGGAACAGAAACTGGAACCGATCCGTATTCAACAGCTGGAGCCTGCAAAGCATATCTTTTCTCATGTAGAGTGGCACATGACAGGATACGTGGTCCGGGTAGACGAACTTGTGGAAAATGAATCTGACATGCTTTTTGTGGAAGTGGCAGATTCAGAGGAACATTATCCAATTCCGGCGGCATTTGGGGCGTATAGCAGATATATGAATATGCGTCTTGGAAATGAGCGTTTCGAAATGAAATCAGAGCTCTAAAACGAGCGTTTCAAAATAAAAGCAGAGTTCTAAAATGAGTGTTTCGAATCAAAGCAGGTTTTAAAATGAGAATTTCAAAATCGAAGCATAGTTGCTAAGCAGGAACAAAAGGAGAGACCGATGCATATGCACCGGCCTTCATATGAAAAAGATTTATATAAAAAAGTGAGGATACACTGATTTGACGGGAGTACCTTGCCCGAAAGCAAGGTTTATGAAAAAGATAGTGAAAAACAATTGCTCAATTAAGTGTTTTCTTTTATGATGTTAGTATATCTGTAAATTGTGACTTTGATGTGTTTATAATATGAGAATTGTGTAAATAAAATATGAACAAATTTTGATATGAGAATATAATTTGCGAAATTGCGAAAAATGTGTATAATAAAGGGGAACAAAGAAGAAATGTGTCGATTTCTTCTTGGAGATCAGGGCGTCAAAAGGTCTGTATATCTTTAGCAGGTCAATTTCTCCAATTTTGCACCACGATATCTTGAAAATGTGCTCTGCAGTAAGCATAAGCTTTTTGAGACCCGAATCTCTTTCACTAACGTTGATTTAATGGAGGACATTATGAAGTTATTGTCAATTGCAATCCCCAGTTACAATTCTCAAGATTATATGGAACATTGTATAGAATCTCTGCTTGTTGGCGGTGAAGACGTAGAAATCCTTATTGTGGATGATGGCTCTAAGGATCGGACTGCTGAGATCGCAGACGCTTATGCAAAAAAATACCCTACCATTGTAAAGGCCATCCATCAGGAAAACGGAGGACACGGAGAGGCGGTAAACGCCGGAATCCGTCATGCGTCTGGCCTGTATTTTAAGGTGGTGGACAGTGACGACTGGGTAGATGAAGAGTCATACAAAAAGATTTTAGCAGTTTTGAGGGAGCTTTCCGGTGGAAGCCAGGTTTTAGATATGCTGATTAGCAATTTTGTATATGAAAAAGAAGGCGCTAAGCATAAAAAGGTCATGAGGTATACGGGAACTCTGCCCGAAAACCGGATTTTTGGATGGGATGAGGCAAAACATTTCCGCAAAGGGCAGTATATATTAATGCATTCTGTGATTTACCGTACACAGCTTTTGCGGCAATGCGGCTTAGAGCTGCCCAAGCATACGTTTTATGTGGATAATCTTTTTGTCTATGTTCCGCTGCCCTATGTCAAAAATATGTATTATCTCAATGTAGACTTTTATCGTTATTTTATTGGCAGAGAAGACCAATCGGTGAATGAAAAGGTTATGATTCAACGCATTGACCAGCAGATCAGGGTAAATAAGCTCATGGTGGAGACGGTAGATTTGTGGAAGCTGCCAAATCGCAAGTTGAGGAAGTATATGTTTAATTATCTGGAAATTATCACCGTGGTTTCCACGATCATGCTGATTCGCTCTGGTACGAAAGAAAACCTAGAAAAGAAGCGCGAACTTTGGAAGTATCTCAAAGATTATGATTTACGGCTGTTCTGGCATCTGCGGAAAGGAATTATGGGTCAGGCGATGAACCTTCCAGGCAAAGGAGGAAGGAAGATTTCCGTGGCAGCATATAAGATCTCCCAGAAAGTAGTGGGCTTCAATTAACAGTAATTTGAAAATGCAAGGCTTGACAGTCGCGTCAGCCTGCGATATAATTTCTAGCAGAGTGTGAGACAAAGACCACACGAAGGGGTACACCACCGCGGGTGTAATTCTTTCGTGGTGGTCTTTTTTTATTCTATCGCAAAGCTCTTTTCACGCTAAAGCGCAAAGTGTCTTTCTGGTAGAATAAAATATGCGCAGAGTCTGTCCCAGCGAAGCAAGGGGACTCGCACAAGTGGAAGGAGGAAAAGATTAAAATGAAGATTAATGGCGCAGAAAAACAGTACCCAGACGGCATCACGATATCAGAAATGCTAAAGCGGGAAGGCTTTCAAGAGGAGCAGGTGGCAGTGGAGCGAAATGAAGAGATCGTGGCGAAAGATGATTATGGCACGATGATGCTTTTGGAATCGGATGTAGTGGAAGTGGTAACTTTTATGGGAGGCGGTGCGAGATGAGTCGAGATGCATTGATATTAGGAGGACGGGAGTTTCAGTCAAGGTTTATTTTAGGATCTGGGAAATATAACGTGGAGCTAATCCAAGCGGCAGTGGAGCAGGCGGGAGCGCAGATCATTACCTTGGCAGTGCGCCGCGCCAATTCCAACGGGGAAGGAAATATTATGGACTTTATTCCAAAGGGAATTACGCTGTTGCCAAATACCTCCGGGGCTCGGAATGCCGAGGAGGCTGTGCGCATCGCAAGGCTTTCTAGGGAGCTGGGTTGCGGCAATTTTGTGAAAGTAGAGATTATGCGAGATACAAAGTACCTGCTTCCAGATAATTCGGAGACAGTAAAGGCGACAAAACGGCTGGCAGACGAAGGTTTCGTGGTGCTTCCCTATATGTATCCTGATTTGAATACTGCGCGGGACTTGGTGACTGCGGGAGCTTCTGCGGTGATGCCGCTGGCTGCGCCTATTGGTTCCAATAAGGGGCTGGCTACCCGGGAATTTATCAAAATACTGATAGATGAGATTGATCTCCCGATCATTGTTGACGCCGGGATCGGGCGTCCCTCTCAGGCATGCGAAGTTATGGAGCTGGGAGCTGCGGCAGTGATGGCGAATACGGCAATTGCCACGGCGGGGAATATTCCTCAGATGGCGCTTGCGTTTGGCAAAGCCGTCGAGGCGGGCAGGCAAGCTTATCTTTCTGGGCTTGGCAGAGTCAGAGAAAGAGGAGGGGAGGCGTCTTCGCCGCTTACAGGATTTTTGAGAGATTAATGTGGGATTTATACAAAGATTATAATCAGTGCCAGGAGATGGAGGATGAGAGAGCATGGAACAAGAACAACGCAGGCCAGTCGGCCATATGGAATATATGGAGGGCATGGAACAGATTGATTCAGATATCTTAGCCAAGGTAATTGCAGCCAGGAACAGCTACCTGGCAGAAACTTACGTCGACAAGGATGTAAAGAACGCATTAGAGCATGACGTTTGCACTATAGAGGATTTTGCAGCTTTGCTTTCTCCGTCGGCATTGCCATTTTTGGAGCAGATGGCGGAAAAAGCAAAACAGGAGACAGAAAAGCATTTTGGCAACTCCGTATATTTGTTTACGCCAGTCTATATTTCCAATTTTTGTGAAAACCATTGTGTTTACTGCGGATTTAACTGTCGCAATCAGATTCGTCGTGTGAGGCTCGGCGCAGAGGAGATTGAAAAAGAGATGGAAGTGATTGCCAGCACGGGGCTTGAGGAAATCTTGATTCTCACTGGGGAGAGCAGGAGGCATTCAGACATAAGATATATTGGGGAAGCATGTAAGACTGCCCGAAAATATTTCCGCATGATTGGACTTGAGGTCTATCCGATGAACGTGCAAGAATATGCTTATCTGCACCAGTGCGGCGCTGATTATGTAACGGTATTTCAGGAAACATATGATTCTGACCGCTATCAGAGACTTCATTTGGCAGGGCATAAAAGAGTGTTTCCCTACCGCTTTCATGCTCAGGAGAGGGCGTTGATGGGAGGGATGCGGGGAGTGGCTTTTGCGGCTTTGCTTGGACTTTCCGATTTTCGGAAAGATGCGTTTGCTGCCGGGCTTCATGCATATTATATTCAACGCAAATATCCCTATGCAGAGATTTCATTTTCCTGTCCCAGGCTGCGTCCAATTGTAACCATGGACAGTGCTGGCGCAACAGGGGGCGTTGCTGGCAAAATGGAAGAGAAGGACGTTCTTCCTGTGGTGGAGCCGTTAGGAGGCAGAGAGGTAAGCGAACGGGAATTGATGCAGGTGATGTGCGCTTATCGTTTGTTTATGCCCTATGCGGGATTGACAATTTCTACTAGGGAACGGGCAGAATTTCGCAATCATGTAATCGGGGTGACAGCCACCAAGATTTCTGCAGGAGTAAGCACGGGAATTGGGAGTCATTCAGGGGAACTCGAAAAGCAGGGAGATCATCAGTTTGAAATTGCAGATGGCAGAGATGTATCTCAGGTATGCATGGCTACTAAGGAACAGGGGCTGCAGCCTGTGATGAATGATTATGTGTATGTGTAGGAGCGGAAATTCGTCAGGCTTGTACCGACCATTTCAGCAGATTGCGGTAACGGACTGGGAACTCTGCCGTTTTGGCAGGTGCAAGGGATATCAGGCATGGGAGAAAGATAACTTAGGAAAGGAAAATGCTTCCAGCGTGCCGATGATCGTGCAGGGCGAAAAAGACATGGAGGCGTATGTGGGATTTCTGGCAGGGCTTGCAGTCGGAGAGCGTGACTGCCTAGGTGAAAATCAAAGACCAGACATTTTGATCGTACGAGAAAAGCAACTGACCAAAAGCCAATATATCAAGTTGTTTGTCAGCTTGTGGGAGACTGTAAGCCGTTGCGGCAGGAAAGCGGTTCAGTTGATTCCTCATACCTACCCGGAAGCGGCAAGCAAGACGGGCAGCGGCTGGCTGCATCTACCTTTTTCACTGTATCTTGCATATCAGAAAAGAGGGATGCTTTCTGGTTTGCGGCTTGGGGTATCTATACATTCTGTGGAGGAAGCAAAAGAGCTGCTGGCAGCCACTCATTTAATCGGGATTCCATTCAGCGAAGAAGTGCCTCTGACGCCTCTTCACTGGAACAGTATTTTTGCAACAGGTTTGTGAGAGCGTGCCGATTCCAGTGTATGCGATTGGAGGAATTCACCAGGACAATATAGCTCAAATCAAGGAGACAAAGGCGGCAGGAGCGTGCCTGATGTCAGAATATATGCGCACGAGAGAATTGCGCCACAATATCTATTAACGAAGCGTCGTACCACCTTAAGATATCATAGAGCAATCTTAAAAAATTTACGCTGTAATGCAAATCAATCTTTAGACACGCAATTTTTAGAAATAATAAAAATTTTCAGAGATTATCGAAATAAGATTTGTCTTTTAGGCAAAGAGCTGATATAATCGTTATAGCGTATATTATATGTAAGAAAGCATGTTTTTATCATAGGGAATGAGAATTTAAGGAGGAAGGATGCGCATGGATATTGGAAATATGAATAGACGCCGTACCACGCATTTTTTGATAGGAAGCTTTGCTCTTCTTTTGTGTATCAGTGCGGCAGCGTTTTTTTGCCTGGGATATTATGTAAGCAAGATTAGCAAGGAAGCCATTGACGGAGTGGGCGACCTATATATGACAGGAATAAATGAACAAATTTCTTCACATTTCCATACCCTTATGAATTTAAAATTGGAGCAGGCTGAAACCGTGACAAGGGTTGTTTTGTCAGAGCCAGGGAATAAAGAGGATTTATATCATGAATTGATTTATCGGGTCACTGCCAGGAATTTTGATTATCTGGCGTTGTGTTCTGAAGAAGGAGATCTGCAGATGCTTTATGGCAATCAGATACGGCTTGCGGATCCAGAACCATTTTATCGTTCTTTGAGAGACGGCGAAAATAAGGTGGCAGTAGGCAGGGATGAATTTGACAAAGAACTGGTGCTATTCGGGATTGGCGCGGAGTACCCTATGGAAAATGAGGAGCAATCCATGGCGCTAGTGGTGGGTCTTCCCATTACATATATTAGTGAAATGCTGGCTACCGAAGGGGAAGATACATTGATGTATTCCCATATTATCCGCAAGGATGGCAGCTTTGTTACCAGCAACATGCAAGGATACGATGATTATTTTAGCAGCTTGTATGAGCGCTACAAAGGCGAAAAGGATAAAATAGATAATTATATTAAAGAGTTGTCAATGGCAATGGAGAAGAAAGAAGACTATACGGTGGTTATGGACTTTGGCGGCGGCAGGCAGCAGATGTATTGCACCTCTTTGCCTTATTCAGAATGGCATCTGGTAACCATACTGCCTTTTGGACAGCTGAATGAGACGGTTGAAGATCTCAACTGGAATAGGACGGTGTCAACCGTGCTAGTCTTTGTATTGGTTGTGGTTGTGCTTTTGTGCATATTTTATTACTATTATAAAATGTCCTGCCAGCAGCTCAAGGAGGTCGAAATGGCCCGTCAGGAAGCGCTGCAGGCAACGAAAGCCAAGAGCGAATTTTTGTCGAATATGAGTCATGATATCCGTACGCCTATGAATGCGATCGTGGGCATGACGGCGATTGCCACGGCTCATATTGATAATCAGGAGCAAGTTCACAATTGCCTAAAAAAAATAGCATTGTCTGGGAAGCATTTGCTGGGATTGATTAATGACGTGCTGGATATGTCTAAGATTGAAAGCGGAAAAATGACTCTGACGTTAGAACGGATTTCTCTGCAGGAAGTGTTTGACGGGATTGTCAGCATCGTACAGACGCAAATCAAGGGAAAAGGTCAGAATTTGAATGTTCATATCACGGATATTGAGGCGGAGGATGTGTATTGCGACGGCGTGCGCCTCAATCAGGTATTGTTAAATCTGTTGTCCAATGCGGTTAAGTATACTCAGGAAGGCGGCACGATACAGTTGTCACTGTACCAGGAAGAAGCGCCGCAGGAAAAGGGAAGCGATTATGTCCGCACGCATGTCTTGGTAAAAGATAATGGGATCGGCATGACAAAAGAATTTTTGACGCATATTTTTGATTCTTATTCCAGAGCCGACAGTAAGCGGGTGCAGAAGACAGAAGGAGCCGGGCTTGGCATGGCGATCACCAAATATATCGTAGACGCCATGGGCGGAGAGCTACTGGTAGAGAGCGAGCCTCAAAAAGGAACGGAATTCCACCTGATTTTAGATTTGCAGAAAGCAGACATCATGGAAGTTGACATGGTGCTTCCTGCATGGAAGATGCTTGTGGTAGATGATGATGAGACTTTATGCCGCACGGCAGTCGATGCGCTGGAGTCGATAGGCATACAGGCAGATTGGACGCTGAGCGGACAAAAAGCCATTGAGTTAGTTACGAAACATCACAAAATGCGGGATGATTATCAGATTGTGATGCTGGACTGGAAGCTTGCGGATATGAATGGTCTGACAGTTGCCAGGCAAATACGCAAGATTATGGAAGTGGATATGCCGATCATCCTGATTTCTGCATACGACTGGAGCGAGTTTGAAGCGGAGGCAAAGGAGGCTGGAATTACCGGATTTATATCAAAACCGCTGTTTAAATCTACGTTATTCTATGGATTGAAAAGGTACATGGGGATTGAAGAGGAAGAAAACGCAGAAGCAGATATGGATCTGGCAGGGCGTCATGTGCTGGTTGCCGAGGACAATGACCTCAACTGGGAAATTTTAAATGAATTGCTGACGGATTTTGGAATGGAGCTTGATTGGGCGGAAAATGGAAAAATCTGCCTAGAAAAATTCCAGGAATCTGAGCCAGGATATTATGATGTAATCCTTATGGATGTCCGTATGCCGATTATGAATGGCTACGAATCTACGATGGCAATCCGTTCTCTGAACCGTTCCGATGCAAAGGAGATTCCGATTATCGCCATGACGGCAGATGCGTTTGCGGATGATATCCGCAAGTCGGAGGAAGCCGGAATGAACGGACATATTTCAAAACCTGTGGACATCCAGAAACTAGAAGAGGCGCTGCAGACCTGGATTGTATAGGGGAATTTTAAGGGACACGGGAAAGCGCGGCAGCGTATTTTCCCAAAACCCGGAATCAGGAGCAGAAAATGTACGAATGTCCTAATTGCGCGGGAAATCTGAAGTTTGACATAGCCCGGCAGCAGCTGCATTGTGAATACTGCGGTACCATGATGGACCCATATCAGGTTTCCGGGGAAAGGGATGCGGAGGAAAAAGCAGGAGAATACGAGGTCACGGTTTTTACCTGCCCCCAGTGCGGGGGCGAGATTCTGAGCGAGGACACCACGGCGGCTACATTCTGCAGTTTCTGCGGATCTTCCGCCATTCTGGACAGCCGCATCAGCAAAGGAAAACGGCCCGGTTATATCATTCCTTTTACCCGGACAAAGGAGGACTGCAGGGAGGCATACAAAAAGATGCTGCGCAGGGCGCCCTTTGTGCCGGACGATATGAAAAAGGAGGCCCAGATTGAAAAGTTCAGGGGGATTTATATGCCTTTCTGGGTGTATTCCTTTGAAAAAAAGGGGAATATTTCCTTTTCGGGCAAACGTTCCCGCAGGAAAGGAGATTATCGGATCACGGATCATTACCGGATAGAATGTGCGGTGGAAGCGGAGTACCATGGGCTGGCCTATGATGCGTCCGCTGCATTTTCGGACAGCCTCAGCAATGCCATTGGACCCTTTGACTTAAAAGAGGGAAAAACATTCGTGCCGTCTTTTTTAAGCGGCTTCTATGCGGACACCAATGATGTGGAAAGCTATGTTTATGAGAGGGAAGCACAGGACTTGGTGGTCCGGGATACCGCGTCCTGCCTGGGAAGGGACGCGGTCTGCAGAAAATACCATGTGGG
>OFFU01001716.1_pt1 | contig 13877 bp, 14 predicted proteins | sample 1521451 | NCBI WGS metagenome assembly OFFU01 (sample SAMEA3504106, study PRJEB24116) | mouse gut metagenome | biome: mouse gut; feature: mouse-associated habitat; material: faeces | place: Denmark | collected 2011 | reverse complement strand
TTTACCTCATATATATGAAAAAGTCTGCCCCTCGGCAGACTTTTTCGACAGCCTGAGGAGAAGTTTCTCCTGCAATTTCTGAAAGATGACGCTCTGTTAGCGGAATATCAGGCGCTGATGCAGGATACCGAAAATCCCATCCACCGAATGAAAGCCATCACAGAGGCGTTAAAAGCCAGCGGCGCTAAAACGGTGACCGTTACGGTTGAGAAAGATGGCATGGAACTGACTTTCAAGACGGCGGCAAACTCCCTGACAGGCCATAGGAATTATTACAGCACCTATGATATCCCCGCACAGGATCGCCGTGAGTTTGAGCGGCTGTTTGGCCGCAGCGCCAATTACAGTGCGGAGGACATCATCCGAATCACCTACGGAAAAAAGACGCTCTATGAGGCTCCGCCTATCCAGGCTGAGGATATGGCGGAACGTATTGAAATGGGAGGAATGCAGCTTGGATAACAGAGAACAGACATCGCCGGCCCAGGGCGAAAACACCCGCGGCTATACCGTCGATGAACTTCTCGCTCAGATGGAGCCGCAGTATCAGGCATATAAAAACACGATGCGCCAGTGCATCGCTGGCCTGACGGAACACGCCGCCCGGCTTGCCGCACAGGGTCAGGAAGAACAGCTGCCCACATTCCGCAGACTGCTCACAGATATGGCTGAGTTCTGGGGATTGGCTGAGGATGACACACCCAAGGGATACCGGGAGATGGTGGAGCAAATCGGCAGTACATTCGATCAGGCGGTATCCGCCGCCAGAGACTCCGGCGGCGCGCCTGAGCTGAGTGAACAGACCAGACAGAATATCCTCAGCGGCTTGGAACTCTACGCCCAGGAGATGCGGGCCAACGATGAGGAGCTGGAACAGTGGGCAGCGGAATGCGACAGCCTTGCGGGAGGCCTGAAGAAACAGTGGTATCCGGCGCAGCCGGGGATGGAAATGAGCAAGTCCGATTTCTGGGAGCTGATCGCCGGAGCAAAGAAAGAATGCGGTCAGAATATGGACGCATCCAGCCAGTGGCTGGCCGGGCAGCTCATTGCCCGCGGCCCCCAGCAGACACAGGACTTCCACGACATTCTGAACGGATACCTGAATCTATCGTATCAATACGGACTGTGGACCGCCGCCTCGCTGATGTGTGAAAACGGCTGCTCAGACGACGGCTTCATCGACTTCCGGGCATGGCTCATCGCCCAGGGCGAGGAGGTCTACATGGCGGCGTTGGCTGATCCGGACTCTCTGGCAGATGTGGAAGCCTATGGAGGCTGCCAGTTTGAGGAATTACTCTACACTGGAAACGAAACGATGAAGCATTTGACCGGCAAGGACGCCTATGAAAACACGGACCCGGACGCATACAAAGCACTGACAGCCGCGTTAAAAAAAGATATCGTCTATGGCGAAGGTGTCAACTATCCTTACGAATGGGATGAGATCGAGGCGTATTTTCCTCGCCTGTGCGAAAAATACCTGGAACCGGGCGCTGTGGAGTTTCATCTGAAGTCTCATCACACAATGTGGTTCTCCGACTGTCCTGACATTCAAAAGGCCCGTGAGGGCGGTCCCCCGCAGAGGAACGGGCCGCAAACTGATATAAAAATGGAGGGAATGTAAATGGACCGGATACCAAAAGAATGGCTGGATTTTCTGCGGGAACAGTTTCCAGTGGGCAGCCGGATCAAGCTCCGCGAGATGAAAGACGACCCCCACCCGGTGGAGCCGGGGAGCATGGGGACGCTGAAGGGCATCGACGACGCCGGCCACTTTCTGGTGAACTGGGACAGTGGCCGCAGCCTGAACCTGGTGCTGGGGGCGGACAGCTTCTCTGTCCTGCCCCCGCCCCTCCAGACGCTGAAGCTGTACGCCCCCATGACCGCGGAACTCTTTGAACCCGATGAATACGGCGGAATGGATGAGGATGGTGCTCCTTTGGACGGGCGGGATCTTCGCCACTACGCGGACAGCATCCTGGCCGCCCTGATCCGGGAACGGATGCCGGAAGAAGCGGAGCGCGGCATTATGCACTGGTACGGCAAAGATGATGCCGTGGATCGCAAGGTCCGCTCTGCTCTCTTCACTACAGAGGAACGGGAAGGCCGGCTCTGGGCGGTAGTGGAGTGCAAGGCAGCAGAAGCGCTGACCCCTGTGGAACTGGACACTTTGACTGATTATCTGAGCGGGCAGATGTCTGATGGCTGGGGCGAGGGCTTTGAGCAGCGTGATATTGGCATCGGAGATGGCTGTGAGCTGTATGTCCACCTGTGGCAGAGCAAGAACTGGAGCATCATGCCGGAGCAGGACCGCTTCGATCCCCACTTCTCTGAGCGGCTCCCGGATATGTGCTTCTCTGTCCTGCCGGAGGATGACTCCCTGATCTGCATTACCAGAGGCGCCGGCTATCAGGTGTCGGAGAACAGCAGTGAGAAACCCGGTCTGAACCGGCACATAGCGGACTACCGCAATCAATGCCGCGGAATCAGCAAGGCTCAAGAGCAGGCCATGCTGGGCGGCTGCCTGCGTGGCTGGGACTCCCCCGCTGCTGATCCCAGGCACTACATCCAGGAACAGGCGCTGATGAAAAAAGCGGCTTCTGAACAGAAGTTGGCGGAGGGACTGCCGGAACTGTGCTTTTCCGTCCTGCCCAGCACTGGGGCGCTCATCTGTATCAAACGGGGCGAGAGCGGCTATTACCCCTCGGACTGGGATACCGGCGTCCCCGCCCAGAACCGGGAGCTGGCGGACTACAACAACCAGCGTCTCGGCGTCACCGGCGCCCAGCGGCTGGCAATGGAGGCCGGGTCTATGCATGGCTGGGACTGCCCTGCCGCTGATCCCAGGACCTATGAGCAGACCCTCCAGTCCCCCACCGATATGGAGGCTGGAGCGCCGATGGGAGGGATGACTCTTGGATAAGGTATTCCATATCCGCACATTCAGCAGCCCCAACGGAGCCTATCAGGAAGTGGAGCTGGATCTGCCAGCCACGGATTACGAACTTCTCGACGCGATGGAACAGCTCCGGCTGGAGGACGGAAAGCACCCATATCTGGAGTTCCATGCTGTCGAGGAATACGACTACTTGAACGAGCGCATTCAGGAGACAGACATCTTCCCGCTCAATGCCCTGGCCAAGCGGCTGGCAGAGCTGGACACGCGAGGTATGGCCGTCTTCGAGGGGCTGGTCTGCATGGATATTCAGAAAGGCGTGGAAACGATCCCCATTGGCAGCCTGATCGACTACGCCTACAGCGGGGAATGCTGCCATGTGTTGGAGGATGCCGTGACCGATGAGGAACTGGGCAGGTTCCTTGTGGAGAACGGGTTTATCCCGGAAACAGACGCCATTCCGGACGCCACGCTTGAGCTGCTGGACTACGCGCAGATTGGGAAGAATCATCGGGAGGCGGAGGGCAGTACATTTACCGGCTTCGGCTATGTGGAGCGGCACAGCGAACCGCGTCAGGTTTACAAAACCCTGGATCTTACGCCGAAAAAGCCCGCGTACACCATCCTGGCTGAGACATATGACGGAAACCGGGTGGAGTTCCCATACCCGGCCAACGCTCCCATGGGGACGGAGCCGGTGCGCTGTGTGGACTGCACCGCGCCGTCACTCATCGGTCTGACCAGTGGAATGGAAACTGTGGACCTGCTGGCCCGCAGACTGGCAGGGCTGGAGCCGAAGGCACTGACCGCTTACAAGGCCCTGCTGGAAGCCACAGACTGCAAGGACATCCTGAGCGCCGGGGCGCTCATGGACTCGCTGGACAACTATGTCTTCTCCCCCCAGTACAGCTCCCCCATCGAAGTGGCGAAGGGGGAGCTTTCTCTTATCCTCTGTGAGCCGGACGCGGCGACACTCGCCCCACACCTGAATCTATACCAGTACGGACAGGCGCTGATCGAAAAGTGCGGCGGCGTTCTGACTCCCTATGGCCTGATTGAGCCACGGGGTCCCCACATGAGCCCAGCGGAGCGGGTCATGTGGGGAGCGGAAGAGCAAGGGAGTGAACGGAGTTTTCGCCTTCAGGCGGAAACGGAGGTGAACGGACTTTGCGATGACGCTGGACAGCCTGTCCAGGGTATGGAAGAAAGCCCTCAGCAGGGCGGAATGGAGATGATGTGATGATGGATGATTTCAAAGAATTCCTGGAACTGCCCGGTACGCCCCAGGAACAGGAGTGGTTGAAGGAGCAGCTGGAGACGTTAAGCGTCCGGGAGAGCTACGCCCTCGCCGCCGTCTCGATGGGGTATCCACCCGAAAAGGCGGCTGACGCCATCAAGAGTATTTTGAGCCTGCCCGACTGCACGCTCCATCCGGCTGGGAGCTATGAGGATTTGGGCAAGTACAGCCAGAAAGGAGCGGCCAGCCTGCCGGAGGACGTCCTGCCCTATGTGGATTTTGATCACATCGGGCAGGAGTTTGAGGATGAGCACCCCGGACTGTTCATCGGAGGCTATTATGTGGAATATCCGAAAAAGGCAGCAGAACCAGCTTACTCCGGAAAGAACGCGTTTTTGCCGGAGGACAGCGATTGGAGCGTCAAGCTGAAGCTGGCCTCCCCTGCGGTCCCCGAGGGCGTGTGGCTCCGTCTGCCGGGATATGACGGCAAAATGGCGGAGGACGCGGACGAGGTCGTGCTGGCACTGGACGAGCTGCGGGTCAAGTCTCTGGAGGACTGCACTCTGCTGGAAGCCCGGTGTATTCTCCCCGAGGCCGGAGACCTTACGAAGCAGTATTCCAGCATTACCGATCTGGTTCGGGATGGGGATAATCTCGGCTATGTTCTGGCTGAGCAGGGTCAGGGCAAAGCGCACTGGCTGGACAAGTTTGCCGCCGCTTTGGAGTATGAAGACTGCCGTACCCTGAAATTTGCCCTGGACATCGCGCAGAACCTCCACTGCTACGAGTGGGTACCCCGTGACGGTGTAAAGGAATTTGCCGCAAACAACTTGCGCACCTATCATGTACCGGAGGAGCTGATCCAGTCCGGTAATATTGATCTGGACGCCTATGCGGAAGATCTGCTGGAGAGTTCCGGATACATGGAGGCCGGCAGTGAAACCGGCTATCTGACGCGCAACGGCAAGGAATTTGTCCGTGATTTTACTGCCCCGGCCCAGCAGGATGTGCTGAAAGCCGTCCCCATGCTGGAGAAGATGTCCAGCCAGGCCGCCCCGGAGGATGCTGCCGCAGCCAGAGCCGCCATCGCGGAGGCACTTGCCGGGCGCGGCGAATGCGGCCTCCGGCAGCTCCAGGCGGCGATGGAATCGGAGGACTGTGCCAGTCTGGAGGAGGCGGTGGAGATCGCCGGCCGCCTGGACAGCTATGAGTTCGTAGAGATCGGCAGCTTCCGGGAGAAGGCAGAGAAAGAACTGCTGGAGAAGGGCCTGGACAAAAAGGTGATCGACCGCTGCGTCGACTTCACCGCCTACGCCGCCCTGACCCACGAGTTCGAGAGCATCTACAGCTCCAGAAATACTGGACTGTATGTCCGCCGAAACGGGGCCATGTCCCGGCCTGAGCAGGGCATGACCATGCAGTGAAAGGAAGAGGTAAATTGTTACTGATCGAGCCTGGAAAGCCCCGTGTGCGGCATTTTATCATGGGGCACATGCGAAACCCCGGATCGCCGCTCTCAAGAAAACTCCAGTCCTGTCCCGCGCTGGCCTGTATTGCCGGAAATATCCCTCCGAAAAAACTCAAGGGCTGGAACTTTTCAGATGAGTTCTATCACGCGCGGTTCAAGGAGATACGGCTTTGTCTGCACGGACTCATCGGACATGGGGCCTGTCTCGCCGCTCATGGCAGCGGTGAACAACTCCCTGCCCTGCGGGATTTTATCTGCGGTCTTGCGGCGTTTTGGCCTGACCCCTTCGAAGAGGACGATGATCCAGTGGTGCGGGAAGAACACTATGGCGCCCTCTTTGATGATGCGGTGTCCGCCGCCCAAAACGGAGTCGATGTGCCGGAACTGAGTGAGGGCAGGAAAGAAAATATTATTATCGGGCTGGAGAACTATATCATTGACTTGGCAGGCCAGTTCTCCGAAATCAATCAGGAAGCGTTGGACAGCGGGCTTGGAGCCTGTGAGTCCATCGCGGCGGGTTTCCAGGAGATGTGGACCGATCCTGTCCACACCCGGAGAGTGGAAACCATACAAACGCCCAGCCAGGTACTCACCTGAGCAGGGCATGACCATGCAGTGACTGGACCGCCAGCGGAAAGGAGTGGTGTTCCATGGGCACAGCCCATGCCAGACAATCAAGTCAATAACAATATCAGCATCAAGGGGCCGTTTTACCGAAAGGGACAAGCGGCTCCTTCGTCGTCGCAAGCTCCATATCCCTCGCTTCCGGGCGAGGCCCGAAAGCTCGCTCATTCCGCTGCTTCTCCTCTCCCCACGGGACCCGCTTCGCTGGGCTCCCGTGGGGTTCCCGCTTGTGCTCTTTTTCGGAAAAACGGCCCCGGAAAGGAGGAATCATGGAGGATAAACAGCTGGCCGAATATCTGCGGCAGTACCATCTGGGCGAGGGCGGCGCCGCTACCAGCCGGGAACTGGAGCGGACCTTCTCCGTCCGTGGCAAGGAACTGCGGGACGCGGTCAACCGGCTCCGGCGCAGGGGCGTCCCCATCGCCAGCAGCTCCAGCGGCTACTTTTACGCCGCCGCGGAGCAGGAGGTGCGCGCCACCATCGCCCACATGACCCACCGGATCAGCGGCATCGCCGCCGCCATCCGGGGCCTGAACCAGTCGCTGGAGAAGTTCGATACCGCCCAGCTCCGCATCCCGGGAGGTGACAGCCCTTGAACAGCTTCATGAGCTGGGTCGGCGGCAAAAAGGCGCTGCGGGAGGAGGTGGTGCAGAGGTTCCCTCTGTACTATGAACGTTACATTGAGGTCTTCGGGGGCGGCGGCTGGGTGTTGTTCCACAAGCCCCCCGGCAGGGATTTTGAGGTCTACAACGACTTCAACAGCCTTCTTGCCAACCTGTACCGCTGTGTCCGGGACAAGCCGGATCTGCTGATGAACGCCCTGAAATATGTTCTCAATTCCCGTGAGGACTTTGACCGGGTGCGGCTGGCCCTGCGCCGCCAGCGCACCACCGACGTCCAGCGGGCGGCGTGGTTCTATCAGATCATCCGCTACAGCTACGCCTCCGCCCTCACCAGCTACGGCAGCCAGCCCCATGACATGCGGGCCAATTTCCTTCTCATCGAGCAGGCCCACCGGCGTCTGAAGGATGTGGTGGTGGAAAACAAGGACTTTGAGAAGCTCATCCGGCAGTACGACCGCCCGGTGAGCCTCTTTTACTGTGATCCCCCCTACCACGCCACAGAGGGGTACTACCAGAACATCGGGGAGGACGGATTCACAGAGAAGGACCACATCCGCCTGCGGGACGCCCTTCTGTCCATTGAGGGGAAGTTCCTGCTCTCCTACAACGACGACGCCTTTGTCCGGGAGCTGTACGATGCCCCCGGCATCCAGATCGAGGCGGTCACCCGGCTGAACAACATCAAGCAGCGGTACGACCCCAACTGCCAGTTTGCCGAGGTGTTCATCGCCAACTACGACATGACCGAGCGGCAGCGTGCCGCCACACAGCTGAACCTGTTTGATTTCGGGCAGGAAATTTAATCAGAAAACGGAGGAATATCACATGAAATTCATCAAAGAGATCACACCCAAGGGCCTCCTGCTTCCAGTGACCGCCGCACGGCTGGCCGGGTTCAACGCCGGCGACAAGGTGGAGTACCACACCCTGGATGGGGCCATGCTGGTGCTGAAAGGGCGGATGAGCGCGCCGGAGCTGCTGGCCGTTGTCCAACAGCTCACGAGCACGTCGGCCCAGCTGCTCCACTACCTGTCGGAGGTCTGCGGCCCCTGTGAGGACTGTGATAAGGACAGCTGCCCCTACAACGACTTCGAGGAGGAAGCCGTTCAGGTGAACGAGTATCTGCGGGAGGCCGCCGGCATCCCCGATGGGGCCAAGCTGTGCGCCGAGGTGGACGAGGAGGCCCACACCATCACGGTTCTGGCGGCGGAACACCGCTATGACCTGCGGGACCTTCCGGCGGATCTGCTGGAGACCTTCATGGTGGTGGGCGCCTGCCTGGGCAGGCTGGAGGAGCATCTGATCGCGGAGGATACCGTCTATGGCGGCTGATTTTCCCTATCTGTACCCCTACTCCCGCGCCGACGCCCGCCGTCTGAGGCAGACGCAGATGCACGAGGACAGCTTTCGGGTGAATGTGGACTGCGCCAGAGCCATTGAGCAGGCGGTCCGGGATTATTTCAACGCGGCGGACGAGTCGCTGGCCGAGGGCTGCGCCCAGTCTGTGCTGGAACAGTTCGGCTTTAAGCGTGTAAACTTCGTTCTCGCCAACTCCCTGCAGGAGTTCCGCGAGTCGGCCTGCAAGTATCTGGTCAGCGATGAGACCTACCAGTGGGGCAGGAAAACCTTCGTTCCCCCGGACGGCAAGTATAACCGCTGCTACGCGGTGGATACCGCCGCGGGACTGCTGGAGTCGTTCATCGGACAGGCCAGGGACGCATACCAGGCGCTGGGACTGTTCGGCCTGGAGCACTGCGCCGGTAACCCGCTGGAGCAGGACTACAAGGGCAAAGTGCTGGTGATGCGTCCCGACACGCTCCGGGAGAGCTGCTGGGACCCCCGCAATATGCTCTGGCTGGCGGAAGGCGGCTTTGGCTGTTCTCCCCACGCCAGAGGTCAGGCGGTCTACGCCACCTGCCTGGGCGACGGCGAAAAGACCCGCTGGAACCGCTCCGACTTCGCTGGCGTTCTGGATGAGCAGTATCTGCCGGACTGGGCGCGGGAGAAGCTGGAGGAGCTTCGCACTCCCCAGCAGGAACAGGACACTGGGCCCGCCATGGGCGGTATGACCATGGAGTAATTCCATTTTACCAAAAATTTTTTAGGAGGAACCGACAATGAAACAGGCCCCTGACCCGACCCTCACATCTCAGCGGGAGACCCTCCCCATGCAGGTGGATGTGAAAATCCACTCCCTCCACGCCAGCGGTCCCGTCCTGGCGGACGCCTCCGTCAACCTGAACGGGTGCTTCGCTATCCGGGGCGTCAAGGTGGTGGAGGGCAGCAACGGCCCCTTCGTCTCCATGCCCAGCTACAAGGGCAGGGACGGCTATAAGGACATCTGCTTTCCCTGTACGAAGGAGTTCCACCAGCAGTTCCATCAGGCAGTGCTGGACGCCTATCAGCAGACTCTGGCTCAGATCCCCCAGCGCCAGCAGAAGGGCCAGAGCCAGGATGCTCCGCCCGACCCGGAAATGAAAATGTAGAGGAGGAAACGACGATGAAGAAACTGACCGCAGTCTGCGCCCTGGCATTGGCGCTGACTATGGCCCTTGCTCCCGCCGCTTACGCAGCGGAGTGGGCCGACCCCGCCCAGGTCTGCTACCCCAGCTCCGTCACCCAGAGTGAGGACGGAACTGAGATCCGCAAGTTCTACGATCTGTCCCCGGAGGACGATCCCACCGGCATCCCCCGCTCGGACTTCGAGCAGGACGGATACCACTACACCCTGGTGGATCTGCTCAAGCAGGAACTTCCGGAGCATGAGAGCCGCCAGCACACCGAGACGGTGACGCTGGACAGTAAAAACAAGGATATGGCCTCTGTGCTGGCTCTGCTGCCCCAGGAGAAGGCGTTCATCACCGACGACGGCCTTGCCGGGACGCTGACCCTGCGGCTGGATACGGTGCAGGTGGAGGTGGCCGGCTACGGCAGCTCCACCAAGCAGGTCTCCGCCACCCGGACCTATCCCAATCTGGCGGGACAGGACACCCAGTACATCCCCAAGACCATCCAGGACGGAGGGCGCACTCTGACCCTCCAGGACGTCAGCTGGCAGACGGACAACACGGGAAGTCTGGACGGCTACGCCCTGGGCGACCGCTACACCGCCGTGGCCACCTACACCGGCAGCGCCACCAGCAGCTATGTCAAAGGCTATACCGTCACCGCCGACTACACTGGGACAGTCAGCAGAATCGCCCTGAACAAGACCCGGTATGTGGCAATTTTCGAGGGGACGCCCCTCCAGCCTGTGGAGCCTGTGGACGACGGTCTGGAGGCAACCGATCCGGCCCCCGCCGCCAGCTTCAACTGGCCGCTCCTGCTGGCGCCTCTGGGCCTCATCGCCGCGGCTGGCGGCGGCATTGGGATCGCCCTGTTCCTCAAACGGCGCAGTGAGCTGGCCGAGGGCGGCGATGAGGATGCGTAATTCCAAACCCGTAATCAGAAAGGACTGGTGAATGTGATGAAGAAGAAACTGACCATGCTCCTCCTGGCTCTGTGCATGACGGCCTCCATGATGGCGACCGCCTATGCCGCGGAACCTCTGGAGTACACGATTGACGGCACTGGCGACCCGGAGTACGGCAAGGCCACGTCCATCGAGGTGGTGCATACCCCTGGCGGCGGGGCCATGAAAAATGAGGACGTGAGCAAGAACGCCGCTCTCGCTCCCCCCGCCTTCGGCAGCTACAGCGCCGACACCCTGCACACCGGCACGCCCCTCACTCCCAATCTGGCTCCCGGCTATCAGCCCACCTCCGGAGCCATCATCAACGGCAGCGCCGGTGTCATTCAGCCTCCCGCCATGGGCGGCAGTATGGGAACGGATTCCGGCAGCGGCTCCGTCTATGTCCCCGGCTCGTCCTCGGTGACAGTGACCAACCCCGGCAGTGCTTCAGGCGGCTATACGGCGGTGACGGACGATCTCTATTACTCCGGAGGACACTTGGGCACGCTGAAGATCCCCGCCATTGGTCTGAGCGTCAAGATCTACCAGGGTACGGACAGCGCCGCGCTGAAGAAGGGCGCGGGTCATTTTGAGGACACCTCCATCTGGGATGGAAATGTGGCGCTGGCTGCCCACAATCGGGGCGTGAACAACCACTTCGGGGAGATCCACACGCTGGAGGTGGGCGATACCATCTCCCTGACCACACGGCTGGGGACCCGGACCTATGAGGTGACCTCCGTTTCCAAGGTGAGCGAGACAGACCGCAGCGCCCTCGCCGCCTCCACCACCAACATGATCACGCTTTATACCTGTGTCCGTGACCAGCGTGACCAGCGGTGGTGCGTCCAGGGTGTGGAAATTAGCTAATATGCTTCGTTTTCGCCCGCTCGTTTCTCCATTTTAGATTGCATTTTCTTCTCGACTTTTGACCTCTGTTCCGATATTGTATTGCTTGCAAAAGCACCAAAAAATACGGAATACAGGAGGAAAAAAGTATGACCAGCATGAAAAAGCGCATTGCTGCTGCATTGACGGCAGCCACCCTCACCATTGGGCTCACCGTCCCCGCCGCGGCAGCGGAAGCGCCCAACGAACCCATCCGGGTGAGCAGCTACAAGGGCAGTACCCTGGAGGTAGGAGAGCGAAGCGGCCTGATCATCGGCCCCAGCGGGATCGACTACACCGTCACCTCCAGCGACCCGGACACGGTAGCGGTGGAGCAGGTGCTGACCTTCTGGGTGGCTGTCGCAAAGGGGGCGGGGACCGCGGAGATCACCGCATCCAACAGCGCCGGGGAATGCGGGAGCATGACGCTGACGATCGGCTCCGCCGCCCCCGCCACGCCGGAAGCTCCCGCCAGCATGGACAGCGCCAGCCTGACGGACAACCTGGAGATCCGGCAGGAGATGATCCGGCTGATCAACCAGACCCGCAAGGCCAACGGCGTGTCGGAGCTGCCGGTCAACGAGGCCCTGATGACCGCCGCCCAAGCCTGCTCCGACCGGCGCTACACCTGGCATCACGCCGCAGAGGAGGGCCAAGCCGCCGCTGACGCCGGCTACCCCTACGGTTTCGGTGACAACCTCACCGTGTTCACCGGCACAGACGACGCCGCCCGGCGCGCCGTCGACAACTGGATCAACTCTCCCGGTCACTTCGAGACCATGATCGACTCAAGATGCGACTGCATCGGCGTGGGTGTGACCCAGTACGACGGCATCACCTACTGCTACATGTTCGTCGGAATCCCAAACAGCGTCAATTTTTATGCGTAAGCGAAAATAAAACCAAAACGGCCTTCCAGCGCAAGCTGGAGGGCCGTTTTCTGTCAAAAAGGAGGCTGACAAGCTATGAAAAAGTTCCATTTTCCCCGAACCCGCCTGATCGCGGCTCTGCTGGCCCTGGTCTGCGTGCTGGGCCTGCTCCCCGGCACAGCCCTCGCCGCCACGCCGGACACCATCAAGATGGACGACTGCACCCACAATGGGGTCAAGTATGAGTCCCCGGCTCTGGGTACCTGCCATCTGCACCAGATGCACTTTGGACTCAACGGAAAGAGCACCATGGGCTTCTGTGCCGAGAAGGGCAAGGGCATGGGCTGGTCACTGGAGGGCCACACCTGGGGGAGTCCCAAGCCGGTCAACGACCCCACCGTCAAAACCATGATGGCGTACTTCTACGCCCACTCCACCGGCGTCTTTACTGATCAAGCCAAGGCTTTGGGTGTAGATGATGTGTGGGACAGCAACTACGCATGGACGATGAACTCCTGGACCCAGGCCATCGTCTGGCGCTACAAGGCCGGTCTGCTGTCCGACCCCGTGGTTGCCTGCGCTGAGGAACTGCTGTGCGTCTACAACAATCTGGAACACACCAATTATTCCAGTATTGACGAGACTATGGACGGCAGATCGTTCCGGGACCGGGCGCAGTATATCCTCGACCTGGGCGCGCAGGGCGTATGGGGCGACTGCGCCGTTTATGAATACGCATATGCCGGTCCCGGCTCCAGCTACCATCCGGCAAATGATGTGCAGGCCATCATGATCGGTGAACTGACCGTGACCCGTGAGCTGTATGACCTGATCATCAAAAAGGTAGACAGCACGAATCCCAACAAGGGCCTGTCGGGGGCGCGGTTCAAGGTAGCCTCCGAAAATGGTGCCTACTCCAAGGAAGTGGTGACAGGCAGCGACGGCACTGTTACCGTATCCAAGCTGGAAGCGGGCACCTACGCCGTGACGGAATTGGAAGCCCCGGAGGGTTATGAGATCGACAACGCGGGTCCCCAGTATGTCGTTCTGCCCAATGGAGCCAACAAAATTGTAACGGTTACGTTTAGCGATACTCCTGAGATCACCGGCGAGGGCAGTATCCGCAAGGTGGACGCGGACGATCCCACCAGGGGCCTTGCTGGAGCAGTCATCAAGATCACCGGCGTGGACAACGACTTCACCGGGACCTACGTCACCGGCGCGGGCGGCTACCTGACGGACGTGCCCTGGAAGGATATGCCCCTGGGCAGTTACACCGCCGAGGAGGTCACTCCCCCGGAGGGCTACACCAAAAGCCCGGACGTCAATAAAACCAAGCAGACCTTTGTCTGGGACGGCAAGACCGATGTGGCCCTGGTTTTTGAGAACGACGCCAAGGTAAAGGTCAGGCTCATCAAGCTGGACGACAGCGGCAATCCCCTCCCCGGTGCTGTTTTTAACATTGTGCGTGACGGTCAGATCATCGGCACGGAGGCCACCAAAGCGGACGGCTCCATCACTGTCACCGATGTGACCGAGGGGATGTACGCCTTCGTGGAGGTGTCCGCCCCCGCCCCCTACGCCGCGCTGACTGAGCCTGTGATTGCCCATGTGGATCAGGCCACCATCAACGGCGGCGGAACGGTGACTGTGACGGCCTCCGACAAGCGGCTGCCCAGCCTCACCATTCTCAAGCGGGACGCGCAGACCGGGGATGTGATCCCCAACACCCATTTTGAAATCCGCGGCATCCATTACGGCTACCACAACGATGTGACCACCGGACCGGATGGCAGAGCCACGCTGACAGCGATTCCCGTG
>OFFU01001707.1_pt1 | contig 13995 bp, 19 predicted proteins | sample 1521451 | NCBI WGS metagenome assembly OFFU01 (sample SAMEA3504106, study PRJEB24116) | mouse gut metagenome | biome: mouse gut; feature: mouse-associated habitat; material: faeces | place: Denmark | collected 2011 | reverse complement strand
TGCCGTGTCTTTGAGGTTATACAGAGATTGGGAATATCCCGGTTTTCCCGGCTACGCCTTGCGTGACAAAATGCTTTGAATGTAGTCGGCAAGGATGGGCGGCTCGGTGTTCTCCTGTTCCTCTTTCAACCAGTTTTGCAGTTTGGAGATACGCGCCCTTAACTGCAGCAACTTCTGGTTTGTCACTTACAAAGTTGCGCCCATGCCGCCCGCCACTCCTCCGCTTTTTTCTGCTCGTTCCAGTCGGCAGCGGGAATGGATTTGCATTTGTACTGCCACTTCTTCGGGTCATAGAGTTTATTCCCGGCCTTGTCAAGAATGTACTCCTTTTTCTGCTTCGCTCCCCACTCGCCGCGCTCGTTAAAAGGGCGCATAGTCCAGATAACCCAGAAACCAGAGGTCACAAACGGCTTAGTCCGCTTTCAGATTAACATGGATCCACTGCAATTCCCATGACATCACGCTATGACCTCAGGACTTCTTACAATGTCCTGGCAAACTGTTCAAAGCGATCTTTAAGAGAAATACCATCAGAGCTGATGACAATCCCGGTAGCATCCCCCAGGCTTTCAGGATCCACGGTTCCGATATCAGCCGCTTTCATTTCTTCAATCCCCTTAAAAAAGACCTCCAGAATTTGTTCCTCTAAAGGTCTTGGTTCCCAAATATGCAATTTTCCGGTTTTTAAGTGATTTTATTACAGAAAATATTCTGAGACTAAAGTTATAACTTTGCTAAAAGGTCTGCTTTCTTTGCTGTAAACTCTTTTTCTGAAAGCACACCAGCATCCCTAAGCTTTGATAGTTTTTCAATTTGAGCCAATACGTCATCTCCTGAAGAAGACGGTGTATTTCCTTTTTGGAGTCTTTCTAAAATATTCTCTCTACGTAACAGTGCCATTAGTTCTTTACACTTAGCTGCCTGATTATATATTGTCGTTCCAGTCAACATTTCAACACGTAACGTCTGTTTTTTCTGCTCTTTGTCTGTGTATTCTATTACGACTACATTTTCCTGCTGCTGATTTGCATCGTTACCAGCTCCCAACCACATTTCTGCATTTGAAATAGTTCGTTTTTCAATTCTAATATCTGAAATATCATCATAAGGGATATCGAGATCATATAGCCAATCCTTTGTTGTTATGGTTACCCTAAAAGCAAACATATCCGGCATGATATTCATTCCCCAAGCACCAGACTTTGGTTTAGGAATATCTTCCAGTCCGCCCTGATATGTAAATTCATATCTTGCAATGGCTCCTTCCAGTGGCTTCTTTAACTCTGCGGATTCTTCCTTATGTGCTTTCATTGAAGCTGCTGTATCATCGTATGCTTTCTTCAGTGAACTTGCTGCACTGGCGACCTTCTCACTTATCCCTTTCTCGTCAGCAAATTTTGCAGCTGTATCCTTTGCCTGATTGGCCGTATCCTTAATCTTATCAAATAATCCCATAAAGGCTCCTTTCTACTCTTTGCTATCAATATCAAGAGCATCAGATTCTTCATAATCTAAAATGTCCACAATAAAGCAATACACATGACGTGGATATTTCTCATCCTCTGCGTCTTGACCAAGAGAAATACTTGTAGTGGTATTATCATGCTCAATTATTGTGTCTGTTTCATCGTAATCAGCCTTACCTCCGAAACTATTGTTTGTAAATAACCTGCCTTTAGAGCACAATCAGCGCCGCCACTCAAAATACCATTAATTAATGCCAGGCTACCTATAACATTTGAATTGCTCATTGCATTATCTCCTTTCATTTAGCTTAACTTGAGAATATCACTTCTAACGGACACATCATGTCAGAGTAAAAATTTATTTTCAAAAATTCTTTCTTCTATTATGATTTACTATGCCAGTAATTGTCTTATTAAACGTGTATTCTAATTATGTCGATATAAATAAGTGAAGGGATAAGGTGATTATTATGTACCAAGATAATGAAAAAAGTATAAAAACAGATCGTGTTATGGAACTTTTCTTTCGAGCAATGAAAGGCGAATCCCTATCTGCACAGCAACTATCATACGAATATAATGTATCCGCAAGAAGTATTACTAGAGACATTAACTCTCTAAAAAATTTTCTGGCTGAACACAGAGAGCTTTTTGAGAATGCAGAGCTCGAATATTCCAGTTCCAACCACTGCTATACATTAAAAATGGATAATTTCCTTTCAAACAAGGAACTTCTATCTATCACAAAAGTTCTTATAGGCAGCCGTGCATTTAACAACCAGGATTTACTTGAAATTATAAAAAAATTAAAAAACAACACTACCGTTGCAGATCGTGAAAAGTTAGAAAATCTTATTAGGAAGGAGCTTTACCACTATAATGAAATCGGATGTGATTGCCAAAGTGTCATTGATAATATTTGGAAACTTACTGATTGCATAGAAAATAAGAGTCTTATCACTATCACATACAACAGAATGGATCGTAAACAGGTAAAAAGAAAAATTAAACCTGTTTCCATTATGTTCAGCGAATATTACTTCTATTTGATAGCTTATGTATCTGATAGCAAAGATTCGACTGTGCCAATTTACTTCAGGGTAGATAGAATTGTTGATATGACCATTCATAGAGAGAATTTTTCAATTACTAGAGAGCAATCTATAGACGAAGGTATGCTTCGCCAAAAAAGCCAATTCATGTGGCCAGGACCAGAAAGAAGAATTCGTTTTGAGTTTACTGGTCCATCTGTACAAGCAATCTTAGATAAAATACCGACAGCCAAAATCGTTGATCGACAAGACGGAACATACATCATTGAAGCAGAAGTCTTTGGTGCTGGCATTAAGATGTTCTTGTTAAGCCAGGGAGCTTGGGTAAAGGTCATCGCTCCCTCTGAATTTGTGGAAGAAATGAAAAAAGAAATTCAAAAAATGCAGTCCCTCTATTAAAAAGGGGCTGCATTCTTCTATTCTTTATAGTCTATAAATTTTGATGTATTACTCCATCTCTGACCATGCAGTAGTTCTTTCATACCACCTTCGACCATTTTCCAATTCTTATTCTTACATATTCTCTTTACATCATTTTTAGCTTCATTATACTGCTTACCTGTTTTGTGTTTAATAGTATTGGTTCCCCATGCAAAAATAACATCTTCCACCAGAGGGACACTAAAAGGCATATGTTCCCGGTTCACTTTCATATGCTTATCATATGCACTTTTATTCTGAATAAACTTTGAAAATACCATTTACTTTTTCTACAATTTTTGTACTTACCCGAAGTCACTCTACCATCTTCTGGTGGTTCCGCATCGCTTGGAATTGCCCATGCTCTGCCAAATTTAACTATTCCTGGGAGTCGCCCTTCTGAGCACATTAACTGCACAGACCTAACATGCAGATTCCATTTTCTGCAGCCTCCTTTACAGTAATATAACCTTCTATCATACCTTTTCATTACCTTTATTATCTCCTTTAGGCACAATGCAACTCATTATATATATAACTACACTTTAGCGAAAATTCACTCACCCTTAGACTGGTAAGCATTAATTGGCATAATGTTAGATGTAGATTTGTACGGGCCCATGCTTTTCAACACCGGTATTATTAAAAAAGGACTAAGTCTTTTGGACTCTCTGCTTTCCGAAAGTTATTTGACTTAGTCCTATTATACGGTTACCTCCGGTGATAAAGATATTATGGCAATCGGCGATGTACCCGCACTCCTCCAGTCTGTGGGTCAGTGCCTTGTTGAGTTTTCGCCCGGAAGGCATCTGCCATGGCAGTAAGCCTCATTTCCAAAAGTTTATCGATTGTTGCCTGAGTTGTCATGAACCTGTCCTCCTATAGTAACCGGCACCTCCTGTAATGCCGTGGCTGTTGTTGCGGGTGGCATCATTGCTATCTGGTGCATCAGGATCATCCTTTTGGGAAGCCGCCAGTATGTCGCAGATGCTCTTGCAGCTTGGGCTCTGCGTGTATGAGAGGGCTGTCCTGCAGACTTCCTCCATATTTGTTCGGTTTTCTCTATGGAGCGCCGGGTTTTCATTTGCAGGTATTGGTATTTTGACCCGATTAGAAAGAGTGGAATGGGAGCCGAGCGGCGGCCCGGATATTCCTGGCGGCGGTGTTGCTATTCCGGGGGGACATCCAGAGGGTGCTGATCCGATAATTGAAAGTATGGCTGTATATCCGGCCACTGAGGATGTTCGGGATGTTGAAGATGCGACAATAGAAAACATTGACGAGAGTACCGCCTACGGGATACCGGGATTAGGAAATCATTTGCCCACTGATTTACCCGATGGCTATCATTTTGGCAAGGCCAGTCTATATGAAACAACTATAAAAAACGGAACAAAATATCACTTACTTCGAGTAACTTATACAACCAGCAACGATGAAATAGCAACGGCTCCCGATAACGATGATGGCGGTGTTGGCGTACCCGCCCCTAACTTATTCGGTTCAAGTTTTGCTGTTCTGATTATGGACTATGAACCAAGGACAAATAAACCTATTAACTCTTTTGAGGATTTGCAAGAATATTTAGAAGCAAAGGACGACAATGGAGCATTTCATTTTGCTTATAAGGATGTGTATATTGGATTTTCCCCGGATGACCTTCTGCGGAAAAAATTCTTGATGCAGTTAATTCCATTCCATAACATGAAAAGTTTGCGTCTGATAAATCCTGTCAACAATAAATTAACGATTATCATTAAATTATTATTGATATTTTTGAATTTCTGTGCTATCATAAACCCGAGGTGATAAATTATGAAATTCATTCAGCAGCTCGCAAATGAGCGATTTGCAAGACATGCCGCTCAACTAATGAAATTTGCTTGCTATTTTGCAATCTGTTTCTATGTCCTATGTACCGTCCTCAGCTTTATGGGGCGTCAATCTTTTTTCCTGCATACAAAAACGGGAACCTTTGAACGAGCGATTTACGCAGAGGAAAATCACAATGCACTCTCGCAGTATGACTGTATTTACGGGCGATGATATTCATGTATGGACAAACGATAATGACCAGATTGACCTAACAATTCATATTGGGCTTTCTCTCATATATGTTGTCCATATAGTTCCCATGATTTTTGCTTATTGGTTTCTGAGCCATGTATTTTCCAACATAAATAAAGGGGAAATTTTTACTAAGCAAAACTCCTCTTATCTGCTTTATTATGGGATACTCCAATTTTCAGCGGCCGTTATCGTTCCATTCATCAAACTATTGATTTGCTGGCTTATCAACCTTATATCTAATGGTCGAATGTCCATTTCTACAGGGCAGGCTATGTTTAATATGCTTATCTCCAGCATCGCTTTTATTGTAGCTGCATACATCATCCATTATGGAGTGCATTTGCAGGACGAGGTGGATCACACGCTATGATTATTATTCGGCTTGACCGGGTGCTGGCGGACAGAAAAATGCGGCTTAATGACTTGGCAGCCCAGGTCGGTATATCTAATGTCAATCTCTCTTACTTGAAAACAGGAAAAGTAAAAGCTGTCCGGTTCAGTACGTTAGACGCAATCTGCAAAGTCCTAAAGTGCCAACCGGGGGATATTCTTGAATATGTCGAAGATGAAGATTAAAAATGCGGTTTTGAGACAAAATATCCCAAAGTTGGATGGATTGTCGGGCAGGAATATGAGGTGCTTAACGCCCATTAACAATTTGGAAATTGGGGAGGTATTGAATGTGATAAAATCGAAAGTGTTGGTCTTTATGGCAATACTTATGCTGACATTAGTTGGATGTGAAAAGGCAGGACAGGAACAGCCGACAGTATATTCTTTTAGCGGGGAAAATGAACAGCTTTCAATTTCAAATGGCATCATTATTTTGAATGGCACAGAGGAAATCTTTGCTGGCGGTGATTTGAAAGTAACTGGTGATTTTTTCAATGACATTACATCATACTCCACCACATTTTACATTATGGCTGGTGACGAAAAGAATGTTATTCTTTCTAATGATGTGGTAGACATGACGGGAGATACGGTCAATATATCTGGTGATTTAGGACAAATATCTGGAAACAGCACAATTAGGAGAATAAAAATTGATGATACAAGTAATTTGGAAAACATTCTCCATTTTGAGCTTACTACGAAAGATAGAAATGGTAAAGAAAATGTGTACCAACTACAACTGTCTCTAACAGAAATAACCAAAAGTGATGGTGACTAAATCCAGACAATTTGATGTTGATAATGGCTATCCTCTTTGGAGACAGAGCAAGTTAAACTCCGTGTCCGGTTCTCTCTGGATAATTTGAGGCTCATGCTCCCGGAGTCTCTTAAATTTTCCAAAAAGCTCCTGGCTATAGAGACTCTGGGAGCAGGCTTGACGAATCTGTCTGCCGATTCTCATGCGGCTGTGAATAGAAACTACTATAAGCATATATCAATATGTTTCTGTGTCACAGCCCGCGGATCTGCCTCCGCTTTTTCCACTGCTGTATTTTTATCGGAAGCGCCTGTCTCCGGCTTCTGTTTGTCTGTCTCGACGCCTTTCTTTTCCGACTCAGGCTGAGATACTTCACCCGTTTGCCGCCTGTCATCAGCAGTATGTTCTGTTTTGCTATCCTTTTTGTTATCAGCCCGATCTGCTTCTTCGGCTTCCGTCATGGCTTGGTTTGCCTCAGCCAGTGTACCCAGCTGCGCATTGGCAGCACCCTCCGCCTTCTGCTCCACCTCGGCAAGCTCTGCCTCCTTTGACGCAGTATCACCGCCCCGGCTCCTGTCCAGTTTGATCTCGACCTTGAGGACACCTGCCCTGCCCTCCATCTGCGCCGCGACACTGCCCTGCACTTTCGCCTGCTTTATAGAAGAATCCGCGGAGATCATCGCCTGCATCTTTCCTGTCGAAAGCCCTGCTTTTGGGTCTGATACATTTCCTTTTTGCTGGTTACTGTTCGTCTCCTTTTCCGGCGCAGCCTTAGCCTGCTGCTCCTTCCGTTTCTCAATCTGGTGTTGTCTCAGCTGTTGGTTAAGATTGTTAATCTCCTGCTGGATTTCCTGCCTTTTCTTCATTTTTTCTTCCGGTGTCATGTCCTTATTCGCACCAAGCTCCTGCAGCTGTTTCTGCGCGTTTACAATCTGATCCTGGATGCTCTTACTGACAGAATCTGACTGCATGTTCATGTTGCCGCCCACTGACTGCACATTGTTTACCACTCTATTTCCGCTGTTTATAGTCATCACAATTTTCGTCTCCTTTCGATTTCAGCGTTCATTTTTGTGTTCTCAATTATTCTTTCGGAAATTTCCGCCTCATGCTGAACCGCCATGTTGTGGAACAGCTTTTTTCTGTTGTGAACATGCTTCTCACCGCTCTGCCACCCTCTCCATCATCAGCATCACACTAAGGCAAAATTTCCCGTCTTTGATATCAACTGCAATATCGCCAGCGTACTTGTGTGCCACCCTGCGAATGTTGGACAAGCCATAACCATGGCCGTCAGCCCTCCTCTTTGATGTGACAGGAAGTCCGCTCTCCGGATCCTGTTGCAGATTTCCTGTATAGCTGTTTGCAACTTCTATCATATAGGCATTGTTTCTACGATAAGAGCGAATGGAGACAGACGCATTTTTCGCCGTATGCTCCATTGCATTCTGAAGCGCATTATTCAGTATCACACTGACATCGAACACATTGATATCCGAACCGGCCGGGTAATAAAAATCACACTGAAACTGCATCTCCCTTTTCTCCGCCTCCCCCTTCCACTCCTGCAAAATTACATCCGTCACAGGATTTCCACTCTTAATCTCTCCAACTGCTTCCGCCAGCGCAGCCTTTAACTCTGCAGTGTACTCTCTGGCTTCCTCTGCCTGATCACTGGCGTAAAGCCTTTCCAATGTCATAATATGATTCGTCATATCATGCTTGATGCCGCGGATATTCTGGTACAAGCATTCTACCTGACCGATGTGATGACGGATACTGTCAATCTGTGCGGCAAGCAGCTCATTCTGCAGCTTTTCCTCCTGTTTCGCCTTGATGCTCTGGTACAGTCCAATCACCACCACAACTACGGCTATAGACACTGCATAATAAATGACTGCCCAGGTATCATATGCTTCCTTACTTTTTCCAGTCTCCCAAATATAAAAACTGCGGTAATATTGTATGATTTCAAATCCTACTGCCCCCGTAAACACCGGAGCCAGCAGGATACATAACTCTTTTTTCGTCATATTGGCGGACTTGTATACATAGACCTTCTTTACACACCGGATGCTGGCAAGCAAAATCAGAATTTCCGACATAAGATATACAATGCACATTGCCACATACAAAGCTTCCCACAAATAATCCGGGGCCTTCGCCATAAAATCTGTATGTGTGACATAGCTGTATAGGTTATCATACAAAATTTCCGCTATTGCACAGGCAAGCCAGCATAAAGAAAAAAAGTTGCCGCGAGGAATATTTTCTGCTTATAATTTCTCCGATCTGTTCGGCACATCACCAAAAATGCCACGAAAATTCCAGTAACCACCGCAGTAAACGTACTCAGCCAGCAGCTCACCACATTGAGCGCCAGCATTGTCAGAGAATATGCCGCCCACACCAGCTTCACTTTTTCTTTTCTTTCCATAAACGGCTTTATCAGGCTGCCAAGACAATATCCCCCCAAAATCTGTTCTGCAACCGGCAGAAGCCTTGCCGTCAAGTTAAAAAGCAGCCCGCTTTCTATCATTCTCTTCTGCCTCCCTCAGCCCGGCAGACCGGCTCCTTCTGATTAAATCTCAGATAGCTCTTAACAAAATCATGATAGTTCTGCTTTGCCATAAGCGCTTGTCCTCTTTTCAGGTAAATCGTAGCAGCATCATATTTCCTGATAAAGTTTAAGTTTACCAGATATGCCCTGTGGGGACGGTAAAAGCCATCGCCCACCTTTTGCTCCAATTCCTTCATTTTTCCATAATATTCGATATCAGAATCCATCGTATGTATAATCACTTTCCTGTCAAATACCTCCGCGTACACAATGTCCTCAATCCTGACGGTGACATGCTCCCCACCCCTGGTAATCACAAGGCTTGACGTCTCTCTTTCCTTTTTCTTATGCTCCTCCCGCTTTCTATTGTCCTCATATTGCCCCACTGCGCGTGCCAGCACTTCCGCAAGCTTCTCATCATCAAAGGGCTTCACCAGATAGTGAAACGCCCCCACGTCGAATGCCTGAAACACATACTCCTCCAGGGCGCTGACAAAAATGATTACCATCTCTTTGCAGCTCCCGCGCAGCTGTTTCGCAATTTCCATTCCGTTTCTGCCAGGCATCTGAATGTCAAGCAGTAAAATATCCGGTTTCCGGTATGCTATAAGAAGTTCCTCACCCGACCGGTATTGCACAAGATCTGCATCAGGATAAAAATGTTTGATTTTCTCCGCATACAGCTCCCTGATTTCCTTTTCATCATCACATATCGCCAGCTGCATTTTTTCACTCCCCTTTCCTTAATTATCGTTTTAATATCAGGGGTTCCACAATGAAATGTTGTGAATCGAATCTTTTTTGTTGTGAAATACATTCTATTGGAATTTTCCGCCATGTTTCTCTATCAAATCCTGTTCCACCTGAATCCAGCTATTATATAGGCCAGTATAACACAAAATACAAGGCAAAAAACAACAAGCCGACAAACTGTGATCTCTCACAAGTTTATCGGCTCGTTGCTTTACATCTGACTCGTTTAAGTTTATTTTTTTCCGCCCTGATCACCTTTATTATTTTCATTTCTAATCAATCCCTTATAGAGCAACAATGCGCAGATTGCTGACACGGTGCCTGTCACTGTCGAGTCCAGTTCAATGCCATGCATATTGCAAAACAAATGTATTGCCAAAGAAACAATCAGAATGATTGCTACTACGGCAGCTCCTTTTAATAAATGCTTCATAACCTCATATCTCCTTCCGAAACAAATATGTATTGATCGTAGAATAGTATACCAGAGGAAACAGCAATTCCCTCAGAGTAGTCATAAGATGCCTCAATTCGCGAATAAGTGCGTTTTTCCTCCTGAAAAGAACGCATTTATTCATCATTTTCGCGCAGTACCACTTGATACAAAGAATCACATACAGTATAATCAGAAATGAAAATTTGAGAGGAAGAGTTATATGGTACAATTCGTTGAAATGCTGCTGCCTTTTTTTCAGCTTTCCCTTGCCATTCGTAATGTATGGCCCAAACGTATGAGCTTGAAAACGTTTTTCATACTTTATATGCTGCTGTTGCTTGCCGGAATGCCTGTAACGCTGCTGTCCTGCATACCATACGGGCTGTTTGGTATTCTGGTGGCGGCCTGCATTTTCGGATTGACTGCCTGCCGGGATACTGCGTCCCAGAATGTCTGTATGGGCATGATTGGGTTTGTGCTTACTGTAGTAACAGATAATATACTGTCAAATTTTCGGAATATGCTGATTTCCCCGGCTTTATCAAATCAACCATACTTCTCTTTCGGTATCATGCTGATCCGCATTTTGCTGTTTTATTTTATCACGCTGCTTTGCGGCAGACTGCTTAAAAAGCTATTACTGTCAGGCAAAGGGATTTTACGCCTTCCGCAGACATGGTATTTGATTGATGCCGCATTGCTGCTCCTGATAACCATCTATCTGTTCGATGATCTGATTCCGGGACAAAATGGCTCTGTCGGCAAAATGATATATAATAACGTCTTACATATTTCAGGATATCTGCTTGTTATGCTTTTTTTGCTTCTGGCCATGCGCCGTTCCTGGCTGGAGCAAGTACAGACGCAGGCAAAGCAGAAATCCCTGCAGGATTTACAGGACTACACGCACAATTTGGAAGTCATGTATAACGGTCTGCGCTCCTTTAAGCATGATTACGTTAACATTTTGCTCTCTCTATCCGGCTATATTGAAAACGGCAATATAGACGAATTAAAGAATTATTTTGAAAACCAAATTTTCCCAACGAAAAATCTGATTGACAGGGGTGATTACAAGCTGAATCAGCTCAGTAACATCGGTGTGTTGGAAATCAAAAGCCTGCTTTCCGCAAAAATGATTTATGCCCATGAGTCAGGGATTGATGTAACGATTGATATTCCTGACAAGGTGGACAGTTTTCTGATGGACACCGTGGATCTTGCCAGAATACTGGGAATCTTTTTAGACAATGCCATTGAAGCCACGCTGGAGACCCAGCAGCCGCAAATTGGTTTAAATATTCTTCAGAATACGACCGGTGTGTCAATCATCATAAGCAATCGCTTTCAGGATAACGGACTGGCGCTGCATAAGTTGAAACAGAAAGGCTTTAGTACAAAAACCGGGCATCAGGGGATTGGGCTTTCCAACGTTCAGAAAATCATCAGTTCCTACGACAATGTTCTGCTGGAAACAACAATGCAATGCGGTTGTTTCACGCAACATATGGAACTTGATGCCGGAAAGGAGTGACTTACACAATATGCTGAATATCTTTGTGTGTGAGGATAATGCCGCACAGCGGCGGACTATCGTGCAGATCATTCAAAATACTGTGCTGATGGAAGAACTGGATATGCAGCTTGTTTTGAATGCCGGAGACCCTTATGTACTGCTGGAAAAGGTTAAAACCAGCCAGAACACAGGTATTTATTTCCTTGATATCGACTTACACAGCGACATGAACGGAATGAAGCTGGCACAGCAGATCAGATTATTTGACCCCCGTGGGTTCATCATATTCATTACCGCACATTCTGAACTAAGCTTCATGACCTTTCAGTATCGGGTGGAAGCAATGGACTTTGTATTGAAAGACAACCCTGCCGAAGCGAAGGTGAAAATCAGAGAATGTCTCTTAAATGCAATGGAACGCTACACGCTCCAGACCAACAAGACACATAAGGTCTATACTGCACAAGTCGGCGGACGAAAAATCAGCGTAGATTATGATGATATTTTCTTTTTTGAAACTTCCGGTAATATCCATAAAGTGATTCTCCATGCGAAAGACCGCCAAATCGAATTTTCCGGCACCATAAAAGAACTGGAAGGCATACTGGACGATAGCTTTATACGCTGCCATCGGTCATTTTTAGTAAACAGAAATAACATAAAAGAAGCAGATGCCAAAAACCGAATCATCTATTTTACCAACGGAGAAGCCTGCCTGATGTCCACACGTATGATGAAAGGACTATGAAATCAGTATTTCTCGAAACTCTTTTCATTCTTTTATCAACGCTGTATGCAGGAATAGAAAATCTGGAAAAAAGGTATCTTAAAAGCTGTTTAAGGCGCAGTAGAAAATCAAAAAATAAGGAGGTTCAGCCGATGAAAACAATTGTAATTTACAACTCACAAACGGGGTTTACAAAGCGTTATGCCGAATGGATAGCGGAAGCGGCAGGGGCTGATTGTCTTGAATTATCTGCAGCAAAAAAGAAAGATTTGACCGCATATGAAGCAATTATTTTTGGAAGCTGGGCATGTGCGGGCAGTATCAGTAAGGTTCGTTGGTTTAAGGGAAATATAGACAACTGGGCCGGCAAGAAGCTGATTGCATTTTGTGTCGGGGGAAGTCCCATAGAGAATCCGGAAATCGAAGCAGCTCTTAAACAGATTTTTAACGATTCAGAGCGGAAAAAAGTAGATATATTTTATTGTCCAGGCGGTTTCAATTATGAAAAAATGTCTGCCCCGTCCACGCTTATGATGAAAATGTTTATAAAAGCACTCAAGGCAAAAAAAGATAAAACCGAGGCCGAGCAGGTAATGATAAAAATGATTTCTTCGTCCTATGATATTTCGGATAAAAAGTACATTGAACCAATCCTGCAATGCCTGAAAAAAAATCCATGATTGCGTAGCAATTATGGTATAATAATTCTGCTAACGCAGAATTTAAGCCAGCTTACGCTGTCTTATCATCACTTCGTGATGCATTATACCGTGACCCATGGCTTGAAAATCAAATGTCTGCTTTGCAGCCGCTTGATTTTCTACGCACATGGTATAATATGACCATATTCAAGGCATGTACTGGCCATCGACAAATCAAAATGGAGGAAAAAGATATGATATTGAAGAATAAGTATCCTGTATGTGAATTTGATACCGGTAAAAATCCGATTATTCAGGCAACGGATTTTTTGGCTAAAAGCCTTCCTGAAAAATGTGTGATTACCTTTTTCAGGAAGGAATTGGAACAGTTTGTTTCGGAAAACAATCTTCCTGTCATTGGCTATCTTAATTCAGAAGTGCTTGATATACCGATTTATGAATATGTATATGGCGCAGATAAGCTTTGTATTACGATGGCATTTTGTGGTGCGCCGGGTGCGGCTGTATCGATTGAAGAACTACATGCTATGGGATGTGAGAAGTTCATAATCTGCGGGGGAGCAGGGGCATTGACAAAGGACAGTAAAGTGGGAGAAATCATTATCCCTGTCTCTGCGGTTAGAGATGAGGGGACATCCTATCATTATTTAGAGCCATCCCGTGAAGTGGAATGCCATAAAGAGGCAGCTCAGACTGTTGTTTCGTGTTTGGAACAAATGGAGATTCCATTTACAACCGGGAAAACATGGACAAGCGATGCCATATACAGAGAAACCCTTGATATGATTGAATTAAGACGAAATGAGGGATGTATAACTGTGGAAATGGAAGCGGCAGCTTTTTTTGCGGTATCTCAGTATTACAATATTCCGCTTGCCCAGTTATTATATGCCGGTGATGATGTAAGCGGTGAGGAGTGGGATTCCCGAAATTGGAATATGCAAAAGAATATCCGATATGATTTAATTATCTCTGCAATCGAAATTGTAAAGAAATTGTAATGGATTATGTGGTTATAAGTTTAAATATTGTGTACCCACTAAAAACGAGCCTATAAATATACATTTCTAATAAATAAAAATACGTTCTGACTATTTTCTATACATTGAAATATGCAGTAAAATATAATATGATAGAAAATATGCATGAAAAATACCCAGAATACTTTGAACTTGGAACC
>OFFU01001705.1_pt1 | contig 14036 bp, 12 predicted proteins | sample 1521451 | NCBI WGS metagenome assembly OFFU01 (sample SAMEA3504106, study PRJEB24116) | mouse gut metagenome | biome: mouse gut; feature: mouse-associated habitat; material: faeces | place: Denmark | collected 2011 | reverse complement strand
GCTATGTTTTAAAACATAGCTCCCGGACTGTTTTGTGGATTTTATGTGATGGATTATTGTCTTCGTTGCTGGTTGCGATTGCGTTTTGGATCGGTATATGAGGTCTCGACTGAAAGGGTCCAGCGTTTCCCTCCTTCCTGAATCAGAGAGTAGCGTGAGAAGTTGCCTTTGTTGTCGTTGAAATCTATGCAGTACACAGCAGAATTTCTTTCATTGTTTGCCTGGTAGTTCACAGCATTGGGGCGTTCTTTTTTTATTGCTGAGATTAGGCGTTTGGCAAGTTTTGCGTCCGAGAACACTATGAGGCGGGTTGATCTGACCACTTTTCGCGTTCTTGGGTCGCGCTTTTCGCGATACATGACATTGCTCACCTGATTGCTGTCCTCAATTGACTCTACGATATTGGATATAGAGCCTTGGGCATAGGAAGCAATAGGTGCGAGGAGACAGAGAATGAGTGATATGAAGAGGGTACGTGTCATGGTGAGGTCAATATTTTAGGGTTGTTTCTACGATGTTGCGCACATTGGGGTTGTCCATGTCAAGATCGGATGTCATAGATGTGTTGAACCGTTCGTCGAAGCTGTCGAATTCGTTGTTGAATGATGCCAGACGCATCTCGATTTTACGTTCTGCCAATTCTATTTCCGGAAGTACTATTTCAAGGTCGGTGATCTTTTCTCCGTCCCGTATTATGTAGCTGCCGGAGTAGGCATAGGCATCATCGTATCGGTGTGATCGCATGCTGAGACCGACTGTGATAAGAATGGCGATGACGGCGGCAGCTCCTGCCCATTGCCATAGTTTGAGTGGAAGGACGCGGATGGGTGGATTATATGATTTACGGTTGGTCTCCTTATTGTCAGATTGACGTATCGAGTCGTACCATCCGAACATGCGCCGGTACTTCTCCGCTTCCGGCGGCAGGTGCCGCTGTGAGAAGTAGGCATATAGTGCGCGCTCTTCATCCATGCTTGTCTCGGCATTGAGGAAGCGGTCAACCCACTCGTTATAGTTATTGTCAGTTATGTTGTTCATGTTTTGTCAGATATCCTGTTGTAAAAATAATTCTTTTATGTGATTTCGTGCGCGAGATAGTGCAACTCTGATTGCCCCAGGTGTCGAGCCTGTTACATTTGCGATGTCATCTATATCCATCTCTTCGATGTGCCTCATCCTTATGAGGGCTTGTTGGGCTGACGGAAGAGATGCCATTATATGTGTGAGTCGGTTCTCGGCCTCGGTGGCTTCGAGCGATTCATCTGGGGATGGGCCGCTGTCGGGGGAGTCATAGTCGTCGAGGCTCACGTGATATCCGCTCTTTTCACTTCTCAGCAGATCTATCGCACGGTTGCGTGCGATTGTCATGGCGAGTGCCTCTATGCTTCGGTATGAATCCAGACGGTCGCGTTGGGTCCAAAGCTTTAAAAGGGTGTCCTGAGCCACATCGTCAGGAAAACCCGTATCGGTGTTGTCAGGAGCAAGCCTGCGGGTCATTCTGATGATGCTTTCCCTTATTGAAGGTGCTATCGCTTCAAACTCTTTTCGGTTCATTCTATTATATAGACGGATGATCATGTGAAATGTTACACGTTTTCAACAGATTTTTTTACAAAAATTAAATGAGTGACAACATTTTTTCAGTTCCGGTTGTTGCTATTTCATAAAAACTTTTGAAAATAATTTAAAAATCCTGACATTATGAGACAAATACAACGTCAGCTTTTAGTGCTTGGTGCCAGCCTTGCAGCTCTTGGTGTTTCGGCATCATCTCCGTCATCGCGTCAAGAGATGAGGGATTCGCTTGTCGCTGACCATCACATTATGGTAATAGGGGGTGAGGATCGCGAAACGCTCAAGCGAGATTCCATCCGTTCCATGATCGAGAACTTCTATTATGACCAGTTCAAGAATTATCAGGACCCTGCCGCGCCTTATTTCCTTTTTATGAGCCATGATGCAAACATGGCAATGGGTGTGGGAGGAGTAGTCAGGATGAGGGCATATTATGATCCCGGCAATTCGATGCCCGGAGCCGCGTTCACTCCTTACAATGTGCCTATGGGTGACACGCCGCTTAATCGCAATCATTTCGGAACTACTCCTTCAGGTACATCCCTTTTTTTGCGTGTGTTGGGTAGAAACACTAAGGTGGGCTCGTATCAGTTGTACATTCAGGCAAAATTCAATGGATATGAAGGGCGTGACTTCAAGCTCAGCAAGGCTTATGCAACTTTGAATGACTGGACTGTTGGATATGCTACATCTACTTTTTCTGACGGTTCGGCGATAGCACCTACTGTCGATGCCAACGGTTCCACCATGAGCATGGATTTTTCAGCTCTGCTTGTCAGATGGATGCATACATTCAAGAAGTCAGGTATAACCGTAGCGGCTTCTGTGGAGACACCGCAACAGGCAATCCAGACTGATGAAAATGTGGCATCTCGTTCCAATACATTCCCTAATCTTGCTGCCATGGTGCAGTATGAGTGGGCAAGTGAGCAGCATGTTCGTCTGTCGGCTATAACCCGGGTGCTTCCTTACAGGGATCTCGTTAACGGCACCAATCACTCTCCTATGGGTTTTGGGCTACAGTTGTCAGCTGTGGGAAATCCTGTGGCTCCATTGACTCTTTATGCTATCGGTAATATAGGTCGTTCCTATTCCAATGTGGGTGGTGATTTTCTGATGGGGCAGTATGACCTTGTGGAGAATCTTGATGCTCCCGGCAGGCTTCGCACAGTGCCGAGCTGGAGCTATTTTTTAGGAGCCAGTTATCATTTCTCTCACAAGCTTATGGCTTCGGTGACTTTTGGTCAGGCCCGCAATATGACGTCCGCGCCTCGTGAGGCTGACGGATATAAATATGGGCTTTATGGCGCAGCCAATGTGTTCTATTATTTTACGCCGCGTATAAGTGTAGGCGCAGAAGCTAATTTCGGCCGCAGGCAGAATTTTGACGGAAATCACGCATGGGCACGCCGCATAGGGGCTATGTGTCAGTTCTCATTCTGATTGTGCTTGGCAATCGTCACAGTCGTAATGGACGTGATGATGGGACGAATGACACTCGTGAAGTGTATGGTCTATTATCAGATGTCGGTTTGCCATCCCGGCAATAGTCGACATCTCATGCGACACGAGCAGTATGGTGGTCGATTCTGAGAGCTGTGCCACAAGGTCATATATGTACTGTTCAAATATTTTATCGACATAGCTGAGCGGCTCATCAAGTACGAGCACTCTCGGGTGGGATATTATGGCTCTGCCAAGTAAGGCGCGTTGCTGTTGTCCTCCGGAGAGTGCTCCGATGCTTTTTGAGGTATGTTGTTCCAGCCCCATGAGCCTTACGGTATCGGCAATACGTTTTTTTGCATCTTCTTTTCTTATGCTGTCGCCAAGCAGTCCGGATGCGATTACCTCCTCTACGGTTATGGGAAACCGTGAGTCAATCATGTTTTTCTGTGGCAGGTAGCCTAATGAAAGATTTTTTATAGGTGCCCCATCGTGCATATATGTGACTGTGCCTGCTGTGGGTTTTAGCAATTTCAGTATGATGCGGAGCAGTGTGGTTTTTCCGCCACCGTTAGGTCCTGTTATAGCTATGAAATCACCCTGATGCACATCGAAATTTATGTTATCCAGCACCGTGCGGTTGTCCCAGCGTTGAGATATGTCGCGGAGCGATATTATGGTTTCAGGCTGAATGGTAGTCATGGTAATCAATGTGCGGCAGATGCCTCGTGTCTTACAGTCGGAGCTTCAGCTATAGCATCGGCAATTTTAAGGAGTTCATTCTCCCAATTATACGTCATTGGGTTGATGGTGACTTCGTGGGCATCCAGTTCCGAGTTTATGGCTGACACCTGGCGGCTGTCGAAATCTTTCTGGAAGAAAAATATAGAAGCTCCGCGTTTGCGTGCAGTATCGATGGATTCCTTGAGGTCGGCTATGGAGCTTTCTTTATGCTCGGAACCTCCGACTACTACCTGGTTGAGTCCGTAATCGCGTGCGAAATAGCTTAGTGACGGATGCCATACAATGAAAGAATCTCCCTTGTGTGGAGCGAGTCGAGCTGTTATCTCATTGTCGATAGAGTCGAGCCGCGCCGCGAAGTTGTCATAGTTTCGACGGTAATATGCCTTGTTGGACGGATCTATTTTCTCCATTGCGGCAAGCATGTTGCGTGCGATTATTTTGGCGTTTTTGACTGACGACCATGTGTGAGGATCCACGACCGTATGGCTGTGGCCGCCATGAGAATGGGTTCCGAGTATGGGGATGACACCTTCTGATGTGTCAAATATGGGTAGATCGGGATTTGCCTCGCTTATCTTGTCGATTATAGCCGCCTCAAATCCGATATTACCTATCCTAAGGTATCCGAGTGAGTTGCCAAGATTGAACATATGTGTCACGGACGGATCGTATGTCTCAGGGTTTGCGCCTTCGGTAAGGAGGCTTCTCACCTGCACACGGTCTCCTGTGATCTGTTCAAGCATATAACGCTGTGGCTCTATGCTTACAGTGACAATGCGTTGTTCAGCAGGTCCGCCGGCACATCCTGTGGCGATCCATGCTGCTGTTATTATCGCTATTATCAATGAGAATATGTAATTATGGGATTTCATTTGGACTGCTTTGAGGAGGGGTTATATATTATTACCAATTGGAGAGAATATTGTTGATCGTGTGTTGTAAATTTTTTGCAAATGTAAGCAAATTTTAGCAGATATCCTATATCTTCATAATAAAATTTTAAGTATTTGTATATTTATGGTTAAATAAGGTTAACGCAACGCTGCTTTTAGATATAAAAATTTGTAGTTTGTAAAACTCTCCCTAACTTTGCATCAGTTTTTCATGGTATTAGATTTAAGGTAAGAAGATTATTCGTCGCGATGACGGATAATTTTTTTATGTACCTGTACCAAATTCCCCGACTCCCACTCTATTATATCATAGAATAGCCTGTTAAATATACTTACCTCTATGGCACACGCTTTGAAATGAGACGAATAATGAGTAACTTTGTATGTTACATCGATTCCTGAGAAATGCAGAACAACGAACAATATATCTCCGTTCAAGGAGCCAAGGTAAACAATCTCAAAGAAATTGACGTTGACATCCCTCGCGGCAGGCTCGTGGTGATAACAGGAGTGTCAGGCTCCGGAAAATCCTCACTTGCGTTCGACACTCTGTATGCCGAAGGGCAGCGCAGATATGTGGAAAGCCTGAGCAGCTATGCCCGCCAGTTCATGGGCAAGATGCCAAAGCCCGAGTGCAAAGCAATCCTCGGACTTCCGCCTGCAATAGCCATAGAGCAGAAGGTCAACACCCGAAACCCTCGAAGCACCGTAGGGACATCCACCGAGATATACGACTACCTGCGACTCCTCTATGGACGCGTAGGGCACACCTACTCACCAGTAAGCGGCGACGAGGTGCGCAAGCACACGGTCAACGATGTGGTGGAGTTTGCCACATCCTACCCTGACGGCACCCGGCTGGCAGTACTCGCTCCGGTGGTACTCCCTGAGGGACGACGGCTCACATCGCAACTCGATGTGTTCCTGAAAGCGGGATACGCCCGAGTGATGCACAACGGCTCCTTCCTCGAACTTGAAGACGTAATAGCCGAAATGAGGGAGGCTGGCGACGATATAGGCCGCTACAATCCCCAGGACTATATGCTCGTAGTGGACAGGCTTGCTGTGTCACATGAAAGCGACGAACTGAGCCGCCTTGCCGACTCAGCTGAGACAGCCTTCTTTGAAGGACGCGACAAGCTAACACTTATGGTATGGCTCCCTGAAGGGGGCACCATGACACGCGAATTCTCAAAGATATTCGAGGCCGACGGCATGCGTTTCGATGAGCCTACCGAGATGATGTTCAACTTCAACAATCCGGTAGGAGCATGTCCCACATGCGAAGGATTCGGACGCGTGCTCGGCATAGATGAACGCCTCGTGGTGCCCAATGCATCTCTCTCCATCTACGACGAAGCTGTTGCCTGCTGGCGCGGAGAAAAAATGGGTGAATGGCGCACAGCATTCATCCACGACTGCCAGCAGTTCGAATTCCCTATCCATACACCATATGCGGAACTCACCCAAGAGCAGAAGCATCTGCTTTGGCACGGACCGACACCCGAACAGGGTAAGAACGCCCGATACATGTATGGCGAATTCCCGAGCATCGACAACTTCTTCAAGATGGTCGACAGCAACCAATATAAGATACAGTATAGGGTGATGCGTGCGCGCTATCAGGGCAAGACCACCTGCCCCGCATGCAACGGTTCACGTCTGCGCCCTGAAGCCTCGTATGTCAAGGTAGGCGGAAAGAGCATCGGAGAACTGGTGAGAATGCCGGTAAGCGATCTGCAGGTTTTCTTCAGCACCCTCTCGCTCTGCGAACAAGATGCCAAGATTGCACGCCGCCTGCTCACCGAGATCAACAACCGCATAGGCTATCTCGTTGAAGTCGGGCTCGGATATCTCACGCTCGACCGCCTTAGCAACACCCTGTCGGGCGGCGAGAGCCAGCGCATCAACCTCGCCACTTCACTTGGAAGCAGTCTTGTAGGCTCGCTCTACATACTCGACGAGCCGTCCATCGGTCTGCACTCGCGTGACACAGGCCGTCTCATCACTGTGCTAAAGAAGCTCCGCGACCTCGGCAACACAGTGGTGGTGGTGGAGCATGACGAGGAGATAATGCGCGAAGCCGACTATCTGATAGACGTAGGTCCGGATGCCGGACGCCTCGGCGGAGAAATCATCTTCCAAGGGGACCCATCAAGCATAGAGGAGCTCACGGAGACACCTGGAGCAGCCATAAGCTACACAGCGCGCTACCTCAGCGGCAGGCTCACCATCCCGGTGCCCGGCACTCGCCGACGCTGGCGCGACTCTATAGTCATAAAGGGTGCGCGTGAACATAACCTCAAGGATGTAGATGTGACATTCCCTCTCGGCGTGATGACTGTGGTCACCGGTGTGAGCGGCTCCGGAAAATCGACTCTTGTGCGCGACGTGCTCTACCGTGCCCTCAACCGCAAGCTCGGCAATCCCGGTGATGCTCCGGCATATCACCGCGAACTCTCGGGCGACATAGCCCGGCTGAGTGCAGTGGAGTTTGTTGACCAGAATCCCATAGGAAAATCCACCCGCTCCAATCCCGCCACCTACCTCAAGGCTTTCGATGAGATACGTAAGCTATTCGCCTCTACACAGGGCGCAAAGCAGATGGGATTCACAGCATCGGATTTCTCCTTCAATTCCGACGGCGGACGCTGCGAGGCATGCAAAGGAGAGGGTGTGATAACAATCGAGATGCAGTTTATGGCCGACATCACCGTTCCATGTGAGGAATGCCATGGCAAGCGTTACCAGAAAGAGATCCTTGAGATAGAGTATCGCAGAAAGAACATATACGATATTCTTGAGATGACGATCAATCAGGCGATAGAATTCTTCGGAGAAACGGATGACACTCAGGAGAAGCGTATCATAAAACGATTGAAGCCGCTTCAGGATGTAGGGCTCGGATACATAAAGATCGGACAGAACTCCTCATCTCTGTCCGGAGGTGAGAATCAGCGCGTAAAACTCGCGTCATTCTTCGCCGATGAGTCAAAACAGCCTACCATGTATATTTTCGACGAGCCTACCACAGGTCTGCATTTCAATGATATAGCCACACTTATGAAATCCTTTGACCGCCTCATCAGTATGGGACACACTGTACTGATAATCGAGCACAACATGGATGTCATAAAGTGTGCCGATCATGTGATAGATATGGGTCCTGAAGGCGGAGATGCCGGAGGCTCATTGGTCATCGCAGGTACTCCCGAGGAGGTTGCATCGTGCCCGGCTTCCTATACAGGAAAATATCTCAAGGAAAAATTATCAGCTGGCAGTGATTTTTAGACCATAGAACCAGAGAGCTATAGACAGGAGAACAGGAGAACTTTTTGGAAGAGAACAATCTATAGAACACCTATAGTTCTATGGTTCTCTGGTCTAAAAAGTTCTCCTGTTCTCCTGTCTATCTTTAGCTCTCTGGTCCTTTGGTCTAATTAGAAAAGGTATCCGAAACCTACATTCAAGTATATAGGATACATTTTGAAACTAATTGTCTTGAATGATGATTCGAATATACCGTTACATCCCCAGGCGAGGTTGGCATTCACGAGCAGATGCTTGTAAGCCGACCAGGACACTCCGCCCTGCATACCCCATTGAAATTTTCTGAGGTCATTGCTGAAGTTGTACGATGCCATCGCATCACCTTCGAACACATATTTGTCGCCGGTTGGATTACCCTCACGAAGATAACCGTCGGACACATAACCGTCAAAATCATTGTCAAACGCATATGACAGATAAGGTCCAAAGTTTACCTTAAGACGACGGTTTACACGATAGACCGCAGTGATAGGCACCACCAACTGCTGAGTATGATACTTGGTCTGTACCTTTCCGGTCCAGTTTCCTTTAAGAATCTTACCGTTTTCAAGAATTTCCATACCATAGTTCTTGACTGTGGCTTTGGTCTCCATTCCTTTGGTCTCAAAACGTATGCCCACTGCGGCACCCCATCTCTTTTCCACATCAAACCATTTTGTGGCAGTTCCACCAATCTGTAAGTTAAGGTTAGGGCTATAGGAGTTGATCTCCCTTATCTCTCCCGGGAGAGGCAGAGGCGCAGCTCCTCCTATATTGGTACCTGCATTGACTTCGAATTCCAACCCGAGTGCGATGATTCTGCCCGTTATGCCATCTCGCGCTTCACTTGGATTATAACCGGGGACAGGCTCTGCCATGGCGTTAACCGAGAATACCGCAAACAGCATGCCTAAAATGGCAAGCTTATGGAATATACTGATTTTCATAACTATATGCTTTTTAGTGTGTCGAGATTCATTTATCTTCCAATGCGCAGGTGATCAGAAGTTCATCCACCATGAGCGTAGAGCCTATGGCTCCGCAGAAATAGTCACCATCCTGGCTTGAACTCATAACTACAGCCATATTATACGCACCGGATTTCAGTTTGAAGTGGTCTATCGATTTCCCTTCACGACATACGAAAGGAACATTGAATGGCACCCATTCATCGCTCGCATGACGGTCAGGAATTTCGGCTGTACCTATAATATTGGGGTTATCTTTTGAAAGTACATTTGTACCATCGAGCCATTGCATAGACTCTGTCACCTCATACATAACAAGATAAAGGTTGAACATATCGGTCTTACCGGAAACAGGCACAAAATTTCCATTTGCATCAGTCTCACAATATGTTTCACCTGGTGTATACTTATAATATCCGCTGAATGCAGACGGCTCATTATAAAATGGTGTTCCGAAATGAGTAGCACCCAATGGATTGCTCACTGCATTTTTGCCATCAAAAGTCCCTATAAACAGATTGCCAGCTGCAATAGGCTTATTCAGATTGGCTCCCCATTTTCCAGTAGATCTGGTAGTAAGCACAACACACTTACCTTTCACACCATTATCCCCTTGATAAGTTGGATATGTGTTGGGGGTCGAAGCTTGAAAAGAAAGTGCAAATGCTGAATTTGCACTTGACCACACAAGAGACACCAACCCATTTGAACCCACTTCATAAAATTCATCGTAGGAACTTAGCCCACCCATTGCTGATATCTGGTGAACATTTTCAAAACCGTAATCAAGATTTATGGTGTTGTTTTTCTGAACTTCTACAGTGTAGGTCTTACTCCATTCTCCATCCTCTGATGTGACAGTATAAGTCTGCGGAAACAGAAAATTAAGAGGCGTACCACTGGGGGGGGTAATAGTAGCTCCCGGAGTAAGGATAAATTTTGGTGCAAGCGGTTCAAGCAACGACACATCATTCTTCACTATAAGAGTCACTTTATTATTACCTATTATCGGTTCACGGTTAAGCAGATTGCCATCGAGAGTCACAGCAGTGATGTCACACTCGGCATTGAGCGGCTCATCCTTTATGCACGACACCAGTGAGAGAAGAATCCCTAAGGCAACCGCTAAATTAAGAATTTTCATACGAAATGTAATATATTTATAATCAACTGATTGGTAAATACTGTATAGAAAATACAATTTACTCCAAACTAATTCACAAAAGTATGAAAAAAACTTACATTGACCAATTAATTATCCAAAATAGAGATAAAAATGGTATATTTCGAAAAAATAATTAACAAAATTTTATTACCTTTGTCCCCGAAATTCTCTAAAAGTCTAAATTTTAATAAATTCGTAACCAAATCATTAACACGAACACAATGAAAAAATTCGCTTATTTATTTGCTGTAATCGGCATCGCCTGCATGTTCACAGCATGTAGCAACGACGACGATCCTGCAATGCCCGGAGCAAGCATTCCCGCCAAGACCTATACAGCCGCCGACGGCCTAACCCTGAAACTCGACGGCACAGAAGCTGTCGGTCAGATAGTTTCGTTCACACCTTCCAACGACGGCAAAGCAACACTATCCATAAAAGGTGCACCTCTTGATATCAGCTCAATAATCGGCGGTATGATGGGGGGGAGCAAAGCAGACCAAACTCCAAATCTCACACTTCCCACCTCATCCGTTATCCCCGGATCAGCAGAGGTGACAATACCTGTAGAGCTCACCGGTGATGCCAGCAGCTGCTCATTTGCAGGCTCTACCGAAACCACATACTGCACATTCGCTTATGAGGGAAAGGTATCAGAAGGTGCTCTCGACCTCAACCTCTCTGATATCAAGCTGAAGAACACTTCGATCGCCGGTACTTACGATCTGATGTCAGATGCCCCACTCAGAATCGTATGGGAAGGAGACGATTTCCAATTTGAAGCATATGGTCAAAAAGTCGATTACAGGCTCAGCTACCTAATTCAAATGATGGTAGGAATGGCTCCGATGATTGACATTGATAATGAAAAAGTAACCGTAACACAAGCACTTGCAGCTGTATTAAAGTCTGTCACTTTTGGAGAGGATGGCAGCGTGACTGCTGTATATGCTGACACTGAAACACCCGGACTCCCTGAGGTTACCGCTCCTAAAGGACTTGCTCGTTATGTTATCGACGGAAACAACACAATCAGACTATTCCTTTCCCCGGAAGCTATTATTGCCGCTCAAGCAAGCAAAGCTGACGACAATACAAATGAAGAATCGGAAGCATTTGATCCATCAGTGATTCTCGGGAAGATCAATATCGAGGGTCTGATATCAAAGGTTGTAACCATGCTTTCAGCCGGTATTCCCCTTCATTACGGCGACGTAGTAAATGATGCTGTTGAACCGGACCCCAATGCTGTTTCATTCTACCTCGGCAAAGAAACCATCTTACCTATCCTGAAAGACGTAGCTCCCATATGTGAAGATCCTGAATTAAGAAATCAGATTGTTGATTTAGCAATCTCTCAGGCTGGTGAAATGGGACCATTGGCTCAAATGTTTATGGCTCCCGCTCTTGAGGCATTCCCGAATATCGTCAACAACACAACAACTGAAGTTCAGTTTGGGCTCAATCTGAAAAAACAGTAATGGCATAAGCTTTTACAATCCATACCCCGCGCCCCAGAGTCCAGACTCCGGGGCGCGCTATGTATAGTCACTCTCAAATAAAATTTTAACTAAAATGATTCAAACCGTCAGATTTCATAATGTGTTATTACTGTGAAATGTAATAAGAATATAACACTATGGAACCGACGATTTACTCACGCTTCAAAGAGCTCGTCATATCTGACCCGGATCGTCCAGCAGTCATCGATGAGCGACTATGTGTAAACTATTCAGGACTTGACCGAATGGTCGACACACTCATATCGCGCTTCCCATCATTCATACCTGCACGTGTGGGTGTGGTAATGGACCACAGCGTAGAGATGATAGCCGTTATCATGGCAATCATCAAGGCTGGCGCAGCTTTCGTGCCGGTCGAACCAGACTTCCCACCGGAACGCATGACGCGCTTTCTCACAGAATGCGGCGTCGATTTCGTGGTGACCCATGAGAGATACTCTTCACGTCTGAGAGAATTCTCCCTTTTCATAGTGGGAGACGAGATCATAGTTGACCCCGCCCTGCATCCTCTGCCTGACCGTTGTCGTGCCGACCGCCCTGCATATATCATGTACAGTTCAAGCATGTCAGGCTACCCCATAGGCGTAATGGTCGGCAACCGCCAGGTGGTGGAGATGGCTCAACGCTTCGGCAATACGTTCAACATATCTTCGGATGACGTTCTACTGCAATATTCGGCAAGCATTGTCAATATATTCATCGAAGAGGTGTTCGGCACTCTGCTCAACGGCGCAATGCTCGTGATACCGTCAGCCGAAACACGCAATGATCCCGAAAGGCTCATAAAGTTTGCCGACGAACAATACGTCACCATCATGAGCGGATTCCCATATCTCCTACAGGAGATGAACCACTTCGACTCGCTCCCTGTCACCCTGCGCATGCTCATAAGCGGAGGTGACCAGCTCAGCCCGGCATCAATAGGGCATCTGCTCGAACAGGTCACAGTCTACAATACCTACGGACCGGCAGAGGGAACAGCTTTTACCACCTGTTACTGCTGTAACAACGGTTACGCGCTCCCTTCTGGTCACTACCCCATAGGCAAGCCACTCGAAGGGGTGGAAGTGCTTCTGCTCGACGACTCACTCAGCCCTGTGCCCGACGGAGAGGAGGGTGAGATATGCATCGCAGGATCAGGTGTAGCCGATTCCTTCACTGGCGACCACCGCGCCGAGCAGCTTGCATCCATAGCCCGGCTCTCCGACGGCACCCGAATAGTACGCACAGGCGACATAGGAATGCGCCTTGCCGACGGCAACATCCGCTATATGCGCCGTAAAGAGAGCGAGGTAAGCATCCTCGGAAAACGAGTGGTGACCGGCGAAGTGGAACGCGCACTGCTCGCCACTGGCGAAGTGAACGACTGCGCAGTGGTACACTATCAGGATGAGAAAGGGTCAGCCTATCTGGTAGGATATGTCGTACCCGCCACACGCTCGTTCAGCCTGTCATGGGTGAAGAACCGATTGGCACAGTATCTTCCCGCCTATATGATACCGGAGTTTTTCGTGCTGCTAAAGCAACTACCTGTAACCGCTTCAGGACAAGTCAACACCCTCGCCCTGCCTGTAGTGCTCAAGGATTCAGCAGCAGGATAGAAAAATATATACATAAAACAAGCTCCTGACAGCGACGACCATTCCGGTTCTGCTGTCAGGAGCTTATTTGTTGCCAAATAATTGAAAGGTCAATACTGTCACTCTTTCACACCGTAGGCAAGATCGCCTGCGTCACCAAGACCCGGCACTATATAGGAGTGAGAATTGATCTCGGCATCTATAGCTCCTACCCATACAGTAGTCTTGTCGGCAGGGAATGTAGATTTCACATAGTCAATCGCCGCCTGAGAAGCAATGATCGAAGCAATATGCACATGAGCCGGCTCGCCCTTGGTCAACAGCGCACGGTAAGCAAGCTCCATGGATGATCCGGTGGCAAGCATAGGATCGACAAGCACGAGGGTCTTTCCGTCAAGACGCGGAGATGCGATATATTCGATGAACACATCGAAATTCTCCTTTTCGCGATACTTCCTGTAGGCTGACACAAACGCATTCTGGGCACTGTCAAAGAAGTCCAGGAAACCCTGATGGAAAGGTATGCCGGCACGGAATATAGTGGCAAGCACTACCTTCTCGGCAAGCACATCGCTCTGCATAACGGCAAGAGGAGTGGTTATCTCCTCCTTGACGTAACTCATACGTCTGGAGATCTCATAAGCCATAATGCCGCCTATGCGCTGAAGATTGCGACGAAACCTCAGCATATCCCCCTGAATATTCACGTCACGCAACTCGGTCATATACTGACTGACAAGTGACGGTGTCTCTGCAAAATTTATTATTTCCATAATCCTAAATCAATGATTCGGTAAAATTTGAGGTTGTTCAGCCTTGGCTAAGCCGCTAACTGA
>OFFU01001663.1_pt1 | contig 14368 bp, 9 predicted proteins | sample 1521451 | NCBI WGS metagenome assembly OFFU01 (sample SAMEA3504106, study PRJEB24116) | mouse gut metagenome | biome: mouse gut; feature: mouse-associated habitat; material: faeces | place: Denmark | collected 2011 | reverse complement strand
CTCGTTGCACGAACTGCTGCACCTTTCGATGCATTTAAAACCCGAAATTGAATACCCGAAAAATCGGTTGCCTTTGCGATTAAACCATCTAACGCATCGACTTCTTTAACTAAATGGCTTTTTCCGATGCCCCCGATGGATGGATTACAAGATTGCTGTCCTAAATTATCTAAATTATGGGTCACCAAAAGCGTTTTAGCGTTCATTCTTGCGCAGGCGGCCGCTGCTTCAATACCGGCATTTCCTCCGCCAACAACAATTACTTCGTATTCATTCGGATAACAATAACTCATCTTTTTGTTCCACGTGAAACAGCTTACTTGCCAATACAAAAACCGCTAAAGATCTTTCCCAAAAGATCGTCAGAAGAAATCTTCCCTGTGATTTCTCCCAACTCATCGGAAGCTCCTCTTAATTCTTCAGCAAATAACTCTAATTGGGGACTATTTGAGTTCAGATAAGAAGCGGCTCTCTTTAACGATTCTCTTACATTGAGCAAGTTATGGATATGGCGCTCACGAGCCATATAAATAGACTGGTTTTCAGAAAAACCAGCCAACTTCAAAAGTTCGGATTTCAATTCCTGCATCCCCTTTCCTGTCACAGCAGAGGTTTCGATAATCGTTCCACGTGAAACTTCTGTTGCATTCTTGTCGGGAGACGTAATAAGGTCGACTTTATTCAAAACAGTAATGATTGGAACATCTTTTCCTTTGATCATTTCTAGAGCAGCTTGCATAGAGTCCTTATTTCGATTTTGCTGATCTCTAATATCCCTAATTTCTAAAATAACGTCAGCCTTTGATATTTCCTGCTTGGTCCTTTCGATACCAATTTGTTCAATTCGATCCTCTGTTTCACGAATACCAGCCGTATCTACAAAATGGAAAGGAACTCCCGAAATAAGTAGGTCAGTTTGGATCTTGTCTCTAGTGGTACCGGCAATATCAGAAACAATGGCTATTTCTTCGCCTGCTAAATAGTTCAAAAGACTGGATTTTCCTACGTTCGTTTCGCCAACGAGTGCGACCCTGAGACCATCTCGCAAGATCTCGCCTTGACGCGCTGAATCAAGGACGTTCTCTAATCTAATCTGAATATCCTTTAATTTTTCTTGGCTCTGATATTCAGACAAGAAATCAATCTCCTCTTCAGGAAAATCTAAAATAGCTTCAACTTCAACTCGAAGATTAATTAATGCATCGTTTAATGCATTAACTTTATTGGAGAATTCTCCCGTTAAGGAACGAGATGCAGCTTTTGCCGCATTTCGGGAATTTGCTTCGATAAGATCTGCAACCGCTTCAGCCTGTACCAAGTCGATTTTTCCATTTAAGAAAGCACGTTCCGTGAACTCACCGGGAAGGGCCTGTCTTAAACCAAACTCTTTTCCAAGGACTAGTACTTCCTTGACGATCCAGTTAAGAAGAACTCTGCCGCCGTGAACTTGCAGTTCTAAGACAGATTCTCCTGTATAAGAAAAAGGCGCCTGGAAATATATAACAATGCCGGTATCCAATATTTGACCTTGAGTGTCACGAATTGGAAGCAATTCAGCGTAGCGAGGCTTGATTTCTTTTCCTGGGAACATCTTCTGGAAAAGAGCTTTGACATCATCTTCTTCGCCGGAGATTCTAACGATACCAACACCAGCGTTTCCGTTTCCGGTCGCTATTGCTATGATTGGTGAAGTTTTCACTAAAGACATTTAGATACCTAAGAATGAGTTTGAAGCAGAAAAACAACGAATTGTCCCGTCTCCTCGGAGCCGCAATCGCTGTCCTAATCGCACTCCCAATCGCTGCCTGGGCAGGCAGCTTCATCGGTGACTCCTACAGTGCCCGAGCAACGGCTTACATTTTAATCCTTGCATGGTCCGTGCTTGGTGCAGGAATACTTTGTTTCATTACCCGAAATTCGACCAAATCGGTGACACCTGTTTCCTTAATTCTTTGGGTTATCAGTGTGTGGGTTTGGCCAATTCTGCTTTTGGTTTATTGGCAAAAAAAAGTAAAGTAAAAAAATTTCGGGTCCGACTCAGAGAGAGAAGGACCCGATTTTTTTATTAGTTAGACTGCCGTTTTATTCTGTCTGCCTCTATTTGTTTGTTCACAACATATTGCTGAATGATCGACAAGATATTGTTCACAAGCCAGTAAAGAACTAAACCGGAGGCAAAGAAGATAAACATAATACCGAAGACGAACGGCATAATGGCCATCATTTTTGCCTGGACAGGATCAGGCGGGGTCGGGTTCAGTTTGAACTGAATGACCATCGTGATGATCATAAGAATCGGAAGAATGAACCAAGGATCGGGCGCTGCCAAGTCAGTAACCCAGAAGATCCAAGGAGCATCTCTCAGCTCAACTGAGGCCAGGAGCACCCAATACAAGGCCAAGAAAACAGGAAGCTGCAGGGCAATCGGGAGGCATCCGCCGACAGGATTGATCTTCTCAGTCTTGTACATCTCCATCATTGCCATGTTAAGACGCTGCTTGTCATCACCATATTTCTCTTTAAGCGCTTTCATACGCGGACCGAGATCTTTCATCTTGGCCATAGAACGGTAGCCGGCCAAGGAGAGCGGATAGAGAATGGCTTTAACGATACAGGTCAGCAGAACGATAGCCCAGCCCCAGTTTCCGACAATTCCGTAGAGGAAGGAAAGAAGCCAATAAATCGGTTTGGCTAAGAAAGTAAGCCAGCCGTAATCCACAACTAAAGACAGTCCCGGAGCAATGGCATCCAGACGAGTCTGATCCTGAGGACCGGAGTAAAGCGTGGCTTCAATTGTCTTGGAGGAGTTAGGCGCAATCGTATCCATCTGCTGGATGCTGCCTACAGCATAGAGCTTTTCACCAACCGTATTCGTGTAGTTTTCACGCTCAACGCCCTGTGTCGGAACCCAAGCTGAGACGAAGTAGTGCTGAATCATAGCAATCCAGCCGTTATCCGCTTTTGCCTGAAAATCTTTATCACCGTCGGCTATGTCGGAGAAACTAACTTTCTGGAACTTATCTTTATCGGTGTAAACGGCAGCGCCGGTATAGGCGTTGACCATAGTGCTTTCGCCTTCAGGTTTTTCACCGTCACGGGTCAGCTGATAGTAAACAGAGGGCTTGATCTCAGATGCTGTGTTGTTAACCACTTCATGAGAGACTTTAATGCCGTAATGACCGCGTTCGAACGTAAAGCTCTTAATGACCTTAACACCGCCAGATTCGCCTTCAAACTTAACGGTGAGATTATTCTGACCATCAGCCATCCTAAGCGGGCCAGGGACTAATTTAAATTGAGTCTTATGTGTCGGGTACGGACCGCCGATTAAGCCGGTCTGCGCTAAATAAGTTCTCCCTTTTTGTTCGGTAAAAAGAACTACATCGGCAGGCGTTTCAGCCTTGTTTCCGAGAATCATGCCGACAAGGCCTGTATCCGTCCAAGGAATGGTCTGCTTTTCTTTTCGAAGTTCAGAACCAATAATGACGGCACCCTCCGGATCAAAGGAAAGCTTTAGGAGGTCTGTTTCAACCTGAACCGGTTCAGCCTTCACTGCTGTTTTAGCTTCAGCAGGCAGAGAAGCTGTCTGCGACTGACTCGGAAGGGCTGCCTCATTCTTAGGTGCTTCCGTCGTTGCAACCTGCTGGGTTTCAGCCCCGAAGAAAGACGGGCGGCCGTTGTAGACTTCCCAACGGTCGTACAGCATAAAGGCGGAAAGACCGAAAAGAATCCATAGGAGGGCTCTTTGAATATCACTTCCCATGATTTGATTTCTCTAATTTAGATTGAAAAAAATACGCCTGAGATTCCCGATCCGAACAATCTCGGCACCAACAATTCCACTTGAATTTGTCAGGAACTTCGTCAATTCCGCTTCCCCCGAAGGGATTGCAGCGAAGGATCCGAAAAAACGTAAGCCAAACTCCTCGGATGGCACCGAATCTCTGTATGGATGTGTAGGAATATTGAGAACAGGTAGGAAGAAACCGACAGTTGTGGCCAACCCAAGGCGAAAAAAGAAACTGGTAACCCCTGATCATGAAAAGACAGAGATTTTTAATCATCTTTTTTTCCTTGATCAAGAACCTGAATTCTTGCCTCTAACTGGCTCAACAGTCGGTTCGCATCCTCCGATAATTCTTTTTTAAGAGAGTTTAGACGGGCGCCCTCAGCAGGCACCGGAACTTTCTTTTTTAAGCGGAGAACTTTGGAGTGCGGAAGGGGACTCTGCAAGATGAGTAAGAACCGAGTGCCTTATGGCTTCTCTCAAAATTCTTTTCACCAGATTTCGGTCTACTGAACGTTTAGAAAAATGCTTTCCGACCGTAAGACCGAATCTTGAGGAGACTTTTCCTTGGGTAAGGACTGCCTTCAACTCGAACCATTGTCCAGAAAGTCTAACGACCCCTTTCCCTCTTGCTTTTAAAACAGTCAAAAAATCTTCAGACTTTTTGATTTTTGCTTTTTGAGGAAAAGAATTAGCCCGGCCCCCTAACGCCATCGTTAATTTGAATAATCCTTAAGGATTAAAGAGCTAAAACGTGACGTCCTTTGCGACGACGAGCAGCAAGCACCTTACGGCCGCCGCGTGTGCGGCTGCGAACGAGGAAACCGTGTGTACGAGCACGTTTAACCTTAGAAGGCTGGTATGTACGTTTTGTTGCCATTTTTATTCCTTTTAAATCGGCCAGGCGAACGGCCGCAAAAACTAAAATTACTAATGCTTATAGGGGACTGATCCCCTAATTTGAGAAACCACATATTAGACTTCATTAGAACGTAACTTGTCAAATTAAAAGAAATTATTTTGTTACGGCTTTTTATGGAACCCCGGCTTTCGAGCTTTCTTCTTATCCATTAAGGGATCGATATTAAAAATTACGCAATCGGGGCTTAAGGCGTTTTAGACGGTGTTTAACGCCTTTTTATTTGTGCCTGCTGTACCCCTATTATCTTTATAGGAGATAGCGCCAAATAAGGTACAATGATCGTTTAGTTTGAAAATAGACTTAGAGTCGACAAGTTATTCTCGGAAACTTAAATGCGTGAAGTTTGGAAGTCGGTGTTAGCCTTTCTCAAGAATACGATTCCTGAAGAGGTCTTCGTTCCATGGTTTGGAAAAGTTGAATTCACTGAGGACAGCGAGCCTGACATTATTAATATTAGCGTACCCTCTGTCCCTCACAGCAAATTCATCAAAGCGCAGTATGAAAAAGAGATTGAAGCCAAAGCCTCTGAAATTTGCGGCCGTGAGATAAAACTTAAAATAACGGTCAAAGACCCTAACAAAGGCGCGATGATTTCCGAGCCTTTACCGGGAACGGCAGGTACGCTCCCTGAAGAGGCAAAAGCTCCGAAGTCCATTGATGAAATTGCGACTAAATGCGGCCTCCACTCCGGTCTGACCTTTGACACTTTTGTCATCGGAAACGCTAATCGCGTCGCAAGAAGTTCGGCAATGTTAGTTGCAGAATTCCCCGGCGAACGATGCAATCCTTTATTTATATACGGCGGTGTCGGCTTAGGAAAGACCCACTTGATGCACGCTGTCGGCCGAAAGATTCTTGAAGACAATCCCAATACCAATCTTTTGTGTATTTCAGCGAACCGCTTTATTAATGAAGTCGTTTCTCTGTCGGCGGGCGGACGTTATTCTGACGAAAAGATTCAAAAGTTTGACAATAAATACAGAAATCTCGATGCTCTTCTGATCGACGACGTCCAGTTTTTATGCAAACGCGGCGGGACGCAGCAGCGGCTCTTTAATATCTTTGAAGCGCTGCTTCCAAAAAATAAGCAGATCATTTTGACCTGCGATACCTACGCTCGCCAGTTATCTGACTTTGATGAGCGCTTAATTTCAAGATTCGGGGCCGGTTTATCCGTCTCTATTGAGCCGGCAGAATTTGAATTAAGAGCCGCAATTCTTTTACAGAAGGCCAAACAACAGGGGGTCAAACTTCCGTTAGAAGTTGCCTACCTTATTGCTACTCGCTTAAACACGAATATTAGAGAGCTCGAGGGAGCGCTTAATAGCGTGATTATGCGTGCGGAAGTCTTTAAAAAACCTATTACCGAAGAACTTGCAAAAGAAGCTCTGCAGGGAATTACGGGGACGGGACGTATCTCAATTGAAAATATTCAGCAGTCCACTGCTGAGCATTTCAATATCAAAATCGCAGATATGCACTCAAAGAGAAGAGTGGCAAATGTCGCATACGCGCGTCAAATAGCAATGTATCTCGCAAAGGAACTGACCCAAAAGAGCCTTATTGAGATCGGATATGCGTTCGGCGGAAGAGACCACGCTACCGTTCTATACGCCGTTAAGAAAATCACAAAAGAACGTGCCCAGAGCCAAGAGCTGAATCACACTCTTCATTTGATTGAACAAGATTTAAAAAACTGGAACTAACGGAGATCGATAATGGATGAAACTAAGTTAGAAAACGGACCTGCTTCCGCGAATGAAGACATGGATAAGACAGCCGGAACCTCTGTATTCATTAACTCCAAAAAAGAAAATATCTTTAAGCCTATTCAGGCTGTGAGCGGTGTCGTACAAAGAAAACAGCCTTTGCCGGTCCTTTCGAACATCCTGTTCGTTCAAAAAGGAAAGCAGGTGACGTTAGTTGCGAACGACCTCGATCTCCAAATTTTGACCGTTGCAGACATAGGTGAAGAAAATTCTGAGATGTCTACAACCATTTCCGCCAGAAAACTGACGGATATTCTGGCAACGCTTCCCGACACCAATCCTCTTTCCTTTTCAAAGAAAGGTGATCACGTCGTCTTGAGTTCCGGCAAGAGTAAGTTCGAGCTTCAAACAATCAGCGCAGAAGAATTCCCTGTCATCACTGAAGTAGATTTGGAACATGCCTTCACGATGAGCTGCCTTCGTTTCAAATATCTTTTAAACATGGTCTCCTTCGCCTGCGCAGTTAATAATGTTCGCTACTTCTTAAACGGCGTCTATATCTGTGCTGAAAACAACAAAGTGAGAGGTGTTGCAACCGACGGTCACAGACTTGCTCTTTGTGATGTTGAAGCCGAAAAAACGGCTGATAAGAAACTTGATGCCATTTTGCCGAGAAAGACGGTTAAAGAATTAGTCCGTCTGATTCCGGATTCTCAAGACCCCATTGAGGTCTACATTTCCGAACGCCAGATTAAATTTAAGTTCGTCGGAATCGAAATTTTATCCAAGCTTGTTGAAGGCCGTTACCCGGATTATCAGCGAGTCATTCCCGAGCACAATGAAAAAGAATTCAGAGTCGGACGTCAAGAATTACTGAGCTCCCTGCAGCGTGTTGCAACTTTAACAGCCGACAAACTTATGGGAGTTCGCTGGAACCTTACGCCGGGTCACCTTAATGTCGCTGCCAACAACGCTGACATGGAGGAAGCTGAAGACGAAATCTCCGTTGAATACAGTGGTTCTCCGATTGAAATCGGTTTTAATGTTGCCTATCTCATCGAAGTTTTGAATGTATTGAAGAACGACTCAGTCAGAATTTCCTTAGGCGAACAGAAAAATCCGGCTTTAATCAGAATGCCGGATAACGACAACTTCAAGTTTGTCGTCATGCCCATGAAAATTTAACTTTGAAATTCACGGTCAGAATATTAGGTAAGCCAAATAATGAGTGAAATGCAAGACAAGAATTACTCTGCCGAGGAAAGCTACGGAGAGGACGCAATTCAGGTATTAGAAGGTCTGGAGGCTGTTCGCAAGCGTCCCGGCATGTACATCGGCGATACGTCTGACGGAACAGGGCTTCATCACCTTGTCTTTGAGGTCGTTGATAATTCTATCGATGAAGCCTTGGCCGGCTATGCTGATCACATCAACGTCACCATCAATCGCGATGAATCCATCACCGTCGTTGACAACGGACGTGGTATTCCGACCGATGTAAAGATGAGCGATAAGCACGAACCAAAGAGAAGTGCTGCTGAAATCGCTCTTACCGAACTTCATGCCGGCGGAAAATTTAACCAAAACAGTTATAAGGTTTCCGGCGGTCTGCACGGTGTCGGTGTTTCTTGCGTTAACGCACTTTCCTCGTGGTTAAAACTTACTGTCCGCAGAGAGGGAGTTGAACACTATTTAAACTTCAAAAAGGGCGTTCTTCAAGACAGACTTATTGAAAAAGTTCAAACACCAAACGGCTCGGTCGAAATCTCTCCGATGCATGTCAGCGGAGCTACTGATCGACGCGGTACTGAAGTTCAATTTTTACCGGACGCGGAAATTTTCGGCACGGTGGACTTCCACTACGAAGTTCTTTCCTCCCGCCTCAGAGAGCTTTCTTTCCTGAACAATGGTGTCAAAATCCATTTGGCTGACTTAAGAAAAGGAAAGGATGAAGTATTCCAATTCGCCGGCGGTGTGAGCGGGTTTGTCGATTTTATTAACAGAGACAAAACAAAGATCCATGACAACTGTTTTTATACCAATAAGACAGTTACGGTGAATCCGGAGGAAAATATCAACGTCGAAGTCGCTATGCAGTGGACCGACGGGTATACAGAGAATTTCTTGGCCTACACAAACAATATTCCTCAAAAGGACGGCGGAACGCATGTCAACGGTTTAAGAAGTGCGATGACAGCTGTCATCAAACGTTATATTGAGGAATCGGAATTCGCTAAAAAAGAGAAGATTGACCTGACGGGTGAAGATATCCGAGAAGGGTTGACTTGCGTCTTATCGCTGAAAATGCCTGAGCCGAAATTCAGCTCTCAGACTAAAGACAAGTTAGTCTCCTCAGAAGCCCGTCCCGCGGTAGAGCAGGTAGTCAGAACCGCCTTGGAAAGCTACCTCCAGGAAAATCCTAAAGACGCAAGAATCATCTGCGAAAAGATCATGGACGCTGCCCGCGCCAGAGAAGCAGCGCGAAAAGCCAGAGAAACAACACGAAGAAAAGGTTTACTCGGCTCGGCAGGCCTCCCTGGTAAATTAGCTGATTGTTCAGAAAGAGACCGCTCTCTCTGCGAAGTCTTCCTCGTGGAGGGTGACTCCGCCGGCGGATCTGCAAAACAAGGTCGTGACCGTTCTTTCCAAGCGATCTTGCCTTTGCGAGGCAAAGTTCTTAACGTTGAAAAGGCCCGCATCGAGAAACTGATTTCGAGTGAGCAGATTGCAACCTTAATCGCCGCCTTGGGCACGAGTATCGGAGACGAATTTGATCTGGACAAGCTGCGTTATGACCGTGTCATTATCATGACGGATGCCGACGTGGACGGTGCGCACATTCGTACCTTGCTGCTGACGCTTTTCTACCGCCAAATGCCGAAACTGATCGAAGGAGGGCATGTATTTATTGCTCAGCCGCCGCTCTACAAAGTTGAATACGGTCAGAAAACAAAATACATCAAAGACGATAAAGAACTGTATACGTTCCTCGTAGACCAAGGTATTACGGGAACGAACCTTTATGTTTCCAAAGAAGCTTTCGAAAACAAACAAGGGATTTCCGGCGAGAAACTGAAGGAATATTTCTTAGCCTATAGCGACGCCCAGAATATTATTTCCAAGTTTTCTCGTTTTGTTGATTCCAGTGTTCTCACTGCTATTGCCTCCGGCGCAACGATTGACTTATCGTCGGATAAGGCAGCTGCCGATTCTATCGAGAACTTAGTTTCAAAAATAACGGATCCGGCCATTTCCCTCGGATATGCGCTGGAAGAAAACGTACCGACGATTATTGTCAAACGCACTCATTTCGGAAACATCATTGAAAGCAGGATTACACCGGCTTTCATTGAAACTCCGGATTATCTGACTTTGACGGCCGCATCGGTCACCTTTAAGCATCTTTTGCACGAAGGGGCCTGCTTGGTACGAACAACGAACAACAAAGAAACTATTCAGCCAATCTCGAACTTCAGTGAGGCCATTGCCTTCATTCTGAAGATCGGCAAGGCAGGTGTTAAAAAGATGCAGCGTTACAAAGGGCTTGGTGAGATGAAGGCTGAAGAGCTGGAAGAAACCACCATGGATCCCACTAAACGCAGCCTTCTCAAGGTGAGAATTGAAGACGCTATCGCAGCCGATCAAGTCTTTACAAAATTAATGGGAGATGAGGTTGAACCGAGAAGAAGGTTTATTGAGGATAACGCCTTGCTGGCAGGAAACATCGATACCTAATTACCGTTAACCATCTAAAAAAGGTCGGCGATCGCCGGCCTTTTCTTTTTAATTTGAATAATTAAAGTTGACTTTAACTGTTATAGCTAATCGAGCTATTGAATTTAAACTTTAATTAAAAGAATCACAATTCGACGAACTATAGAATAAATTTCAAAGACTGATCCTGCTTTCAGAAAATCCTAAAAATCCAATAGTTATGGCAATTTTTCTAACGAAAAATTGCCATTATTTTTGATTAATTGCTTGATTATATAGTTTAATTTTAGTATAATATAAGACTATATTAAAATGATTTAAAAGCAAAAAAATGGCTGTTCCTGAAGAAGTCAAAAAGGTTCCGCGTCCGGTTAACACTACTGTCTATGACGCCGGCAGAGACGGACCGAAGCGATTCTTTGTTCGGGAACGGATTGGGTGTAAGTACATCAAAGGCCATAATCCGCAGCCCGTTTACGGGAAGGTTATTGGCTATATCTACGAAGGGAAGTTCATTCCTAAGGGGCTGGAATTGAGAACTGATAAGCCCGACAGTCTTTCCTTTGGCAGCGCTGCCTTTGCTTATTCTGTCTGCCAAACCCTTAAGCAGGAACTCTTCGAGAGCTTCGAAATCAAAACTGCTCTTACCTTACTGACAATCGCTCTTTTGAGAGTTCTTAAACCCAGGGTTCCCAACAGCCGACTAAATTCTCTTTACGAACGCAGCTGGATATCGATGTTCATTCCCGGAATGCAGCTGTCCGGTAATACGGTCTCAAAACTGCTCAACAATCTTGGGAAAGACGCCGAGAAAAGGAGACATTTCTTTGCACGACGCCTCAGTAACGTAAGCGGCTTTGAGCACATCGCGATTGACGGGACTCTCAAACAGGACAGCAGTATTGTCAACGATCTTTCCGGCTTCTCCTATAAGTCCCGTCTGAAAGGATGCCGCGATATCAGCGTGATCTATGCCTACGATATTGAAAGGATGGAGCCGCTCTGCGCTCAAGTCTTTCCCGGCCATTGCATCGATGCAAGCGCTTATCGGGAATTCATTCGCGAAAATAAAATCGAAAAGGGAATCATTGTTGCTGACAAGGGCTTTCCGTCTTCAAAGTTGGCCGATGAACTTAAGCAGCATCCGGGACTCCACTTCCTAACTCCGGTCCGACGCAATGATGTAAATATCGAAAAGCTGGAACTTCTCAAATTTGACGGAGTTTTGGCCGGCACGAAACAACAAGTTCTTTATGCCAAACGCAAAAGCGTTTCCGGAAGATTCTTTTACTCATTTAAAGACACCGGTTTAGAGAGCTCCGAGCAGAAAGACTACTTGAATCACAGGCTCAGACATAACGACTTTAATAATGAAAATTATCTGGGAAAGAAAGAAAAGTTCGGTCTCATTGTCTTTGAATCAGACCAAGATCTATCTCCAAAGAGCGCCTACCTTTGCTATCAGGACCGATGGCTGTTGGAACTCATGTTTAAAAAATACAAATCTAATGAGCAGCTTGTAGATTCCAGAGTGCAGAGTGACTTCTCTGTTTGGGGCTCGGAGTTTGTCAATTTCTTAGCAACAGTCATTACTGCAAAGATGGTGAAAAAGGCCGATGAGAAGAAGTTATTGGACAAGTTCACTTATGGTGAACTCCTCGATGAACTTGAGCACATTTGGAGAAAAACTGCTGCTAAAGGGCCGGTTCAATCTTCTGATCCCTATTGGGTGCATCCCTTCAAAGACGGAATGCAAATCCTAGAAGAGCTGGGATTATCCGAACCTATTGCAACCCTGGATGGGGAACCTAAGCCTAAAGGGAGGCCTAAAAAGAAACCTGTCTTTGTCGGTCCTAAGAGACCTAGAGGAAGGCCGAAAAAGACAGAAACCGACTAGCATATAGTACAAATAATTGAGAAACCTTTATTCAAACATAATCTGAAGTGCTACCTTAGTCTGAGTGAGCAAAGCCCTAGTCTGGATGGTCTCCTCAAGGAACTTGTTGCTCGGAGAATATCTTCAGGCAAAGAGGAGAAATTTGATGATTTCTTCAAACGCTTCTGTCTCAAATATAAAACTGCACTTCAAGAGAGCAGCCGCTCTTTGATGGAGAAACAAGAACTGTCCGCGGAAGAAACTGAAACTTTTCTGCAGACTGTCTATAAGCTGCTTGATGAGTTTAGAAACATAAAGTTCTCACAAGAAAATTCAGAACGAGAGGTTCGGCAGCTCGATAAACTTGACGAATATCTCACTGTGGTGACCGCATTCTGCCTTAAAGATCTCAATGAAGTCTGCATCGGTGAGCCGAGAAACAAAATATTGTCTTTTTGGCAGGAAGTTGAGAAATACCGCGCAAGCCGCTTTCCGGTTAAATCAATCGAAGGAGAGAGTAAGGAATCGACATTCTTGATGCGATGGTCCTTTCTGAAAAAATTTGTTCAGAGTTCTCTTTTTCTTGACATTCGTTATAAGCAAGGTGCTCCCTTACTTACGCATTCTATTTACGGATCAGCGGCGGCACTATCGATGCTTTTTGCGACGGTGGTGGCATTCTTCTATCAAGACAGATATGGGTCTTTGAGCCGGAATTTATTCTTCGCTCTCGTGATTGCCTACATATTCAAAGACCGCTTTAAGGAAATTGTTAGGGATTGGCTCTCCAATGTGATATTTAGAAGATGGATTCCGGATAGAAGGCTATTTATTTTTATGGGTAAGAAGAAAGTTGGGTGCGCAAAGGAAAATTTCGGCTTTGTGTCTCTTAAAGAGCTTCCCATTGGCAGCAAGGATATTTTCCAAGGGGATAACTGTTTGTTATCGGAAAACTTCCAGCATTCTGAGCTGACGCCATATGCTTGTGATTCCATTTTTCGCTATAGCCGAGAGATTACACTCTCAGCTTCAGAATTCCCCGAAGAAGCTTGTCTCATTGATATTATTCGTTTCAATGTCTCTGAATTTCTTCATAACTTGGGAGCAACTTCGGAAGAGCTTCCTTTTTTCTGCGAGAATGGGAAAAGTCCGAAAGGGGAGAAGCTATATAACATATATCTTTTTCGATCATTTTGCATTGGAGAAAAAAGCGACTCAGAAGTAATTAAAGTTACCGTGAATGCTAAAGCAGTCAGACGCATCACTATCGTTAAGTCCTTTGAAAATGGAATGTCTGTCTTGGAAAACCGTGGCAAATTTATCTATACCTAGCGTTTGTTGGAGCTGATACGCGAAGACTCACTCAAGCAATACTTTTTTCACATTTTCTCTAGCATTGTGCAGCAACGTTCACTGAACAAAAATGCTCCGACTTTTGAGCCGGAGCATCACCTCATCGAGTTAATCTAACCAGATACTCGATTTTTCGGCGGAGAAAACATTACTTCTTAGTAACCGGATAGATGACCTTGTTAATCTCTTGTACTGTCTGAACCGGCATCTGCCAGGGATTGGAGCCTTTAACACCGGATGCAAACGTCAAATCAATACCAAAAAGGCCGCCGGCTAAACGAGTGATTCTTCCTTCCTGCCCACTGGCAGAAGCAATGACCGGATATGCAGGGTTCTTCGTTCTAAATTCAAGTGTTCCATTGAGGAAACGGAGAACATCGGCTTGAGAATTGGGTTTCACCACGATTTTGGCGACATCGCCGCCAGCATCAATTTCCTTTTTGAGATTTTTAATAGTGTCTGCTCCATACACCAATTCGACGTCAATCAGGTTAGGTAGTTTGAGAGCTGCGGCCTTCTTGTAAAAATCAAACTTCGGTTTTTGACCAACTTTTTTGAAACCTCTTTCCTCCGCGACACGGACTGTCAGAAGAATCGGTGTGTCGCCGATAATATTACGAATTGCTTGGAGAGCTTCAATGGCTTTATCGGTATCTTCAATGAAGTCCCAATAATCGGCGCGAACTTCAACCATGTCCGGATTCAGAGCTTTTACTGTTTTCGCTTCTGCTTTGATGGCTTTAAGATTTTTGCCTACAAGGGGAGAACAAATAACGGGCTGCTCACCGCCAAGAAGAGTTGAACCGGCTTGGATCGGGTGGGTAGGCATAGGGCGAACAAAATCTGCAGCATAGGCAGAAAGTGCGAATGCGGGAACGAGAAGAGCGGCTGCGATAAGGGAAAGTTTGGCTTTTTGCATCTTATGGACTCCTAATAGAATTTAAAACTGAGATTGATTGATCTCGTATGGAAGTATTTTGAGATTTGAAGGCTTTTTCTGATACCCC
>OFFU01001654.1_pt1 | contig 14458 bp, 20 predicted proteins | sample 1521451 | NCBI WGS metagenome assembly OFFU01 (sample SAMEA3504106, study PRJEB24116) | mouse gut metagenome | biome: mouse gut; feature: mouse-associated habitat; material: faeces | place: Denmark | collected 2011 | reverse complement strand
ATGACCAAGAAACGTCAGGGTACGTGCCGCCCTACTCGTTTGCTCGCGAGCAAGAGAAATCTTGGACGATTTGAGAGAGGTAACATCAGGATGTAGTCGAATTGGCATAGACATCGGGCTTAAACCCCGTGTTTTGTGGGTTCAACTCCCACCATCCTGACCAACGAGGGTTAGAGCAAATGAATCCGCAGCCCTAAATGAAGTTTTGGATTCTGCGATAGAAGTACAATATCGCACCAAGCTTCGGCGCTAAATTGTGGGATATGCCGTTCGGGTCACGTTAACCCGCCATTGGGAGAGTGACGGAATTGGCATACGTACCAGTCTCAAACACTGGGTTTTGAGAGTTCAAGTCTCTCCTCTCCCACCACATCGGAGTGTAGCCGAATTGGCATAGGCGGCTGACTTAGGATCAGCATTTTGGGGGTTCGACTCCTCTCACTCCGACCAACATAACAAACAAGGCAGGAACCATGAACACATTAGAAATTGAAAAACAGCTTGCATGGGCTTATGATTATAAACCATTGCCACCAGCATTATCAAAGCAATATAGGGAGCTGTTTATGGCTAATATACCAAGTGGGCTTTTAATTACTGGTGCCACACAACCACTATTTACACTGAAAGGCACACAAATTTGTTCTGGTTATGACAGAATTGTTGTTGGAGATTATGGCGCATTCATAGAGTTCTCTGAGGAACAAGTATCAAATGATTTTATATGTAAACACGGCGAGGAATTTCGCCTTATGGATAACCGCTATAATTGTAAATACATTTGGCTCACTCTTAATGATGGTAGTGATATTAAAATTTATCATCAAATTAAGACGGTTAAATATGCGGACTATAAAGTAGGAAAATATTATATTAGTCCACACGAAGTGTCCATCAACGGGGCGTAGCACAGTTTGGTAGTGCGTATGATTTGGGATCATAAGGTCGCAGGTTCAAATCCTGTCGCTCCGACCACAACAAAAGACGACGAACGAGATTCGTTCGTCGCAAAAGTTTTCCGCGCGCGAGGACACATATATGAATGATACATACATTATCAAATTTTACGAACTTGACAAAAACGACTACACAACTGAAACGGTTGATGCGCAGTCGTTTGAGGATGCGCTTGAACACGCTCGGCGCATACAGACAAAAGAACAAATACTCACAGAAATAAAAATTCAGGAGGAACAATGAAAGTTTTAGTTGTTGTTGATATGCAGAACGACTTTATTGACGGCTCGTTAGCCAACCCGTTGGCGCAAGCAATCGTCAAAAAAGTTGCGAAGTATATCTCAAAGTTTGAGGGGTTAATCGTCTTTACAAGAGATACCCACGACAAAGACTACCTTAACACAAGAGAAGGCAAGCACCTTCCCGTCCCCCACTGCATAGCACAGACGGATGGCTGGCGGATTAACAGCGAAATCCTTAAAGCTGCGGAAGAAAACAAAAAGGCACGAATTGCTATCGTAAACAAATCGACCTTTGCAGCTGGGACAAGTTTATACGTCTGCATTCAAACTATTTGCGAGAAGCCCGAAGTATTGGAGTTCTGCGGAACTTGCACCGACATTTGTGTTGTATCAAACGTGCTTGCTATGATAGGTGCTTTCAAGGAAGCACAAATCATCGTACACAAAGATTTGTGTGCAGGACTTACCGAAGACAAACATAACGCCGCACTGGAAGTAATGCGCAGTTGTCAAGTCGAGGTGGTCAAATGATTACAGTCAATGAAGAAATTATGAAGCAAGAAGCCTTCGGTGACAATACGCTTAAATGCGTAGCCCCAAGGTTCTCCAATGACTCCAAAGACACCGTGAACATCAAATGGTGCTACGACAACGATGCAGAGCTTTTTTGCTTATGGAGCATCGTGAGACATATTCAGGAACAGTATCCTGACGTACAACTAACTTTGACAATGCCATACATACCTCACGCAAGACAAGACAGAAACGTAAGCGGCAGATTGTTCACTCTCAAATATTTTGCAGAACAGATTAACGCTATGCGGTTTAAGCGTGTTTACGTACTTGATCCGCACTCTGATGTTTCCATCGCGCTCTTGGACAGGGTTGAGGAAATTGATTTGCCGTTCTTAGTACATATCCCTGGCGAAAACAGGGTTGCCACAGTGATGTTCCCTGACAGCGGCGCGGCTAAGAAATATTCTCATCGTTACTCTTTAGAAAAGCAAGACAATCCATTTATCATCGGTAATAAGCACCGCAACGCCGAAGGTCGTATTGAAAGTTACGAACTTCTGAACTTTGTTCACGGAACCAAAAAAGTTGTAATCCGCGACGATATTTGCAGCTATGGCGGAACGTTCGTATCTGCGGCAAAAGAACTCCGCAAGCGCGGCGTGGAAGAAATTATCCTCGTTGTTGCACACTGCGAAAACAATATTCTTAAAGGCGAAGTGTTTTACTACATAGACAAGGTGTATACGACTGACAGTATTTGCACGGTCACTCATCCGAAGCTCGTTGTGGCAAACGCATATAGGAGCTAAAAATGTACAGAATTAACCCACTTTTAGAAAGTGACTTCTATAAGCAAGTTCACTGGAACCAATACCCAAAAGGCATAACGAAAGTCGTAAGCTACTTTGTGCCGAGAATGAGTCGATTAAAGTACGATAAACATCTCATTATGTTCGGCTTACAATCATTCATTAAAGAATATCTCATCGAAGATTTCAACGAGTTCTTTTTCTCTCGTCCTAAGAAAGACGTCATACGCGAGTATAAGCACCTTCTCGACAACACTCTTGGCGAGGGGCTGTGCGGCATAGAGCGCGTTGCAGAGTTGCACGATTTGGGCTATCTTCCTATCGAAATTAAGGCTCTCGCGGAAGGAACGCTCGTACCTATCGGCGTCCCCATGTTCGAGATAAGTAACACCCATCCCGACTTTGCCTGGCTTACAAACGCCTTGGAATCTGTAATAAGCTGCGAAATGTGGCACGCTATGATTTCCGCAAACGTCGGATACAAGTACAGAAAAATTGTAGACCACTTCTACGAATTGAGTTGCGACGATAACATCCCCCGCAGAAAAGCTCTTGGAGATTTCTCTATGAGGGGTCAAGAGTCGAAGCGCAGCGCATACAAATCTTCCGCCGGTTGGCTGTTGTCTTTTGTGAACACAGCAACGGTTCCGGCGATAGATTATCTGGAGAGATATTACAACTGTGACTGTGAAAAGGAAGAAGTCGGATTCGGCTCGGTGTCAACCGAACATTCCGTAATGTGTAGCAACTTCGCAGTTGACGGCGATGAAATCACTATGATTAAGCGCCTGCTCACAGAAACTTATCCCAATACGTCTTTCAGTATGGTAAGCGACAGTTACGATTATTGGAACTTGGTAGACAACATACTGCCGATGTGCAAGAAAGAAATCCTTGAACATAACGGCTGTCTTTTGGTGCGCGGCGACTCTGGCGACCCCGTAGAGGTAGTCACAAAGACCGTGTTCCATCTTTGGGAGCAGTTCGGTGGAACTACCAATTCAAAGGGTTACAAAGTTCTGAACCCTCATATTAAGGCGATATACGGCGATAGCATTACACCACAGAGAGCGGAAGCAATTTACACTATTTTGGTTAACAACGGCTTTGCGGCAAGCAACGTTGCGCTTGGTGTTGGTAGCTTCTCGATGCAGTGTCTTGAATCCTACGAGGAACACGCGGCTATCCCGACATTCAACCCATATACAAGAGACACGTTCGGCATCGCTATTAAAGCAACCTACGCCGAAGACAAAGACGGCAAGCCTATTATGATTTTCAAAAATCCCAAAGAGGCTTCCTTCAAAAAGTCACACAAAGGCTGTGTGGTCGTTTTAACGGGGGCTGACGGCGCGTTAACAAGTGAAGACGAACACGACTTCAAAGAGACCTATCGTGCCGACAATGCCTTAAAAACGGTCTTTAACGATGGCAAGATGATACTTGAGTACAGTCTTGCTGAGATCAGAAAAAGACTTTACGGAAGTGAATTTTAATGATTACCTATAAAAATGGAGACTTATTAGAAAGCAATTGTAATTTTATTTGTCATCAAGTTAACTGCCAAGGTGTTATGGGTAGCGGAATTGCTAAACAGATTAGGAATCTGTTCCCTTTTGTATATGAAGATTACAAAGGAAAATTTGCAGGGTTAGAAAAAGATAGATGGTATAACCTAATGGGAGAAGCACAAGAAGTTAGGATTGATAATGATAAATGGATAATTAATATGTTTGCGCAATTTCACTATTTGCCAAGAGGCGAAAGACATACAAACTATATTTACTTTAGAGCAGCTGTACAACACTTAAAACACAAAGTTATACATCATTGCTGTATGAGAAATTTGGCATTTAACGAATTCACAATTGGCTTCCCAGATCACATTGGTTGCGGTCTTGGAGGTGGTGACTGGAATGTAGTTAAGAAAATCATCGAGGAAGAATTTGCCGGCGATGAATGGAAGGTTGAAATATGGAAACTAAATTAAAAGAAATTTTGGACTGGCTTGAACAGTACAAAGAAACCACACAATGCCGCGGCGTTGTTCTCGGAATAAGCGGCGGCAAAGATAGCACGGTTGTTGCTATGCTCGCAAAGAAGGCTTGGGGCGACAATGTGTTCGGCGTCCTGATGCCAAACGGTAAACAAAAGGATATTGACGATGCTCTTGACATTGTTAAGGCACTCGGTATCGAACACCGCATTGTCAACATTGAAACCGTTTACAACTCGCTTCTTCACGCCATCGAGAATCGCATCGAAGAAACGCCTATCGGAAGAGACTTCGTTGCGAACTGCCCGAAGGTTACCGACAAGGCAAAGACAAACATACCTCCTCGTATCCGTATGACAGTTTTATATGCGGTTGCGCAAACGCTCGGATACAGAGTGATCGGAACAGGCAACGCAAGCGAAACCTACATAGGCTGGACAACTAAATGGGGCGACAGCGCCTATGACTTCAATCCCATTGCTCACTTAACCTGTACAGAGGTTATGGCTCTTGGCGACCTGCTTGCTGATGAGTTCGGATTAAATAAAAGGTACGTTACCAAAGCGCCCTCTGACGGGCTGTGCGGAAAAAGCGACGAAGATAGTTTCGGATTCACATACGCAACTCTTGACGGTTATATCAGCGGTGGTATGACAAACACCGATTATGAAACCGCTCTTAAAATAGAGCAAATGCACCAAGCGTCAGAGCATAAGAGAAATATGCCCGCTACTTTGGAGTAATCCAATCAGTCCAAAGAGACTGACTTAACTTAATATAAATCTTCTCTTTGGACGATGAGCCAATAAAGGAGATTTATATGCCAGTTAAGATATCTACAACAAACAGTAAACTTGGATTGATACCGTCGGTTAACTTGCCGCCGATAACGACCTGCCGATCAAATTGCCCTTGCGCAAAAGACTGCTACGCAACCAAAGGACGTTTCCGCTTTCAGAATGTCAAGGATAATCTCGCGAACAACTATAGGATTTACTTCCACGATCCAGAGACATACTTTGAGGAAATCAAGCGCGCAATCAATAATGGAATGGTTTCGTACTCATACTTCCGTTGGCACGCTGCTGGCGATTTCGTGGATAGAGCATACTTTGAGGGCGTAGTTAAAGTCGCCGAAGAACTCCCCCTCACTTCATTCCTCGCCTTTACGAAGAAATTTGAAATCGTAAACGAGTTTATACATAACGGCGGCACTATTCCGAAGAACCTGCACATTGTGCTCAGCGCTTGGGGCGACGACTTCCAAATTGACAACCCCTACTCTTTCCCTGTGGCATATGTTCGGTTTAAGGATAGCGAAAACAAATCAATACCCGAAACGGCAGCTGAGTGTTCTGGCGACTGCACAAACTGTTTGCAGTGCTGGAATATTAAAGCGGGCGAATCTGTTGTATTCAACAAACATTAAAAAACTTTTAAGGAGATTTACACAATAATGGCAATTGCATTAACACTTGGATTTTTATTTGCTGCTCTCTGCGTAGCTGGCTGGGTAGTATTCGGCATAAGCACATACAAGATTTACGACGGCGAAGACGTTGTCGGTTGGAAAGTCAGCAAATGGGTATGCTTATGTCTTGGCATTGCGTTTGCACTGCTCACATTCTTCATCCCCGGAAGCTTTCACACCGTAGATACCGGTGAGATTGCTGTAGTAAAACATCTTGGTCAAATAAAAGACGTACATACGGCGGGAACATACTATGACTTCTGGATTACAGAAAAATACGAGAAATATGACACAAAAGTGCAGACACTTGACATACAAGATTCCGCCTACTCAAAGGACGCTCAAACGATGGATTTGACAATGACGGTTCAGTATCAAATCGATGCGGCAAAAGTCAAAGAAATTGCAACGACTTACGGTTCTCTCGACGCTTTATCAAGCAGAATTCGTAGCGTGTCAATTGAGCGAGCCAAATCCGTTCTATCAAATTATTCGGCGATGACAATTATCGAAACCAGAGCTTCAATCTCTCCAGAAGTTGAAGAGGCTATTAAGCTTGTCATCTCAGAAAATTACTTCGTCACTATCAACACTGCTGTTTTAACAAATATCGATTTCTCAGATGCCTTTGAGCAAACTGTTGAGCAAAAGATGATTGCAGAACAGCAACAATTACAGGCACAATATGAGGCAGAGAAAGCTAAGATCGAGGCGGAAGCCGCAGCACAGATTGCGAAGATTGAGGCAGAAGCTTCACTGGCTGTTGCAAAATTAAATGCTGAGGCAAAGATAGCAGCCGCGGAAGGCGACGCTGCTGCACAGGTAACCATAGCTCAATCGGAAGCGAGAGCGACAAAACTTAAATCCATCGAAGTTGCTCGTATGCTTGGATTTACCATTCTTGAGAACGAAGTAACAAACGACGATGGCGAGACAAGCATTGAATACACTATCGATTTCACGGGCAAAAGCACTGAGGAAATTGCTGTCATCTCAGATTACCTCAAGTATATCGAATATCTATCAAAATGGAACGGAGAACTCCCCGATGTCATGAGCGGAGATTCCGCAACCATCATTATCCCCAAACCATAAACGGAGAAAAACTATGAGTCTCGACAAAGCAATCCAGCACGGCAAGGAAAAACGAAAGCAATGCCGCGGCGCAAAGGCTGTTGACCCAGCCTGCCGCAATCACGGCGATGATGACTGGAGCAAAAGCAACAGAACCATTCAAAGCCAACGGGCTGAACAACAAGCAAAAGCAAAAATTGAAGAGGCTCGAAACGAATATTAAACGGAGTAAACTATGAGAAAACTTGCACACATCGAACAAATTGCGTGGCTCCGCCCTATTGAGGGAGCCGACAAAATTGAACTCGCTGGCATACTCGGCTGGCAGTGCATCGTAAAGAAAAACGAATTTAAGGTTGGCGATCTTGCAATCTACGTTGAGATTGACAGCATTATGCCCGCCGACAATCCTGACTTCGCATTCCTTGAATCGAAGCATTATAAGATTAAGACAATGAAGATGCGCGGCGTAATCTCGCAAGGCATTATCTTCCCTCTCTCAATCTTGTATGACGGTAAAGCATACGTTCTTGGCGACGACGTTACCGATGTGCTTAAAATTAAGCAAGTCGAAGACGAAGTACCTAAGCAACAGGTTAAAGACCCTGCGGCAGCAATTAAGCAGCGTCATAAAAAGCTGTTCAAGAACAAGGTGTTCTTGTGGTTTATGAAGTTCAAATGGTTCAGAAAGACCGTTTACAAACTTCTGGCGCCCAAAAAGAAACCTAAGAACTTCCCCGCCTGGATAGTCAAAACGGACGAAACAAGATTGCAGAATATGCCTTTCGTCCTCGATACATACAAGGACAAGCCAATGGTCGTCACTGAAAAAATTGACGGCACCTCTACGAGCTTCGGGTTGAGAAAAGAAAAGAAAAGAAAATATGACTTCGCGGTGTGTTCAAGAAACGTCCGCCAAGCCGATATCACCCAGAAGTGTTTCTACGACGAAAACGTTTATCATCAAATCGCTCAAAAGTATGACATTCGCAATGTTCTCTTAAAGATTATGGAGAAATACGGCGCAACGACTGTTGTATTGCAGGGCGAAACCATTGGCGAAGGTATTCAGAAGAACAAGTATGGTCTCAAGGGAATTGAGTTCTATGCCTTCAACCTTGTAATCGACGGCAAAAAGATGGACAGCTCAATTGCCACAGATGTGATGCACGACTTTGGAATCAAATGGGTTCCGATACTCAACGCGGACTTTAAGCTGCTCCCCACCGTCGATGAAATGATTGCCTATGCCGACGGCAAATCAACCTTGTGCGATACACTTAGAGAAGGCGTTGTAATAAGAGACCACGACAACACCATCAGCTTTAAGTGTATCAGCAATCAATTCTTACTCAAACACAACTTATAAAAAGGAGTAGCGCGATGTGAACAAAGAAAGAAAGGCACGAATTCAAGAAGTCATCACAAAAATCAACGGGTGTGCCGATGACCTCAGCGACATAAAGTTCGACGAGGACTATGCGAGAGAAAACATACCCGAAAATCTACAAGGAGGCGACGCCTATTGTACATCAGAAGATTGTAGTGATAAAATAGAAGATGCAATCTCTGACCTCAGACAAGTGGCAAGCGACTTAGGAGAAATCACTTAGAGGCGGTATCAAGTATGCACCGAGGCGAAATATATTTAGTCGATTTAAGCAATCAAGTTGGCTCGGAACAAACCGGTATTCGCCCCGCTTTGATAGTACAGAATGAGCAAGGGAACCAACATTCCCCCACCACTATCATCTGCCCTCTCACATCGCAAGATAAGGCACCAATAGAAACCCACGTAACGCTGACACCAAGCGACGCCGGCATACTTAAAGTTTCTACGGTGTTGTGTGAGCAGGTCAGAGTTGTTGATAAAACAAGACTAAAGAAAAAGTTGGGCGAAGTTGTTAATCGAAGTAAAATTGAAGACATTAACAGAAAACTTATGATTTCTATCGGTATAGGAGTTTAACATGAGCTACGAACCATTAACTAAAAAGATAACCGACGGCGATGGCAACCAGATGGTTGTTTGTCGGTTACACGGCACCGATGAGTGCCATATACATAAGCCTAACGGTTGCAGTAATTGCCCGATGTTTCAGGCAATCCTAACCCAATTAAACACGTTTGAAGAAATATATATGGAGGGCGACAAAGATGCGAAATGAATATAATAGTGGCTCCGTCGTTTTAGAGTTCCCTATTCCACGGGCATTTGAAACTGACGCAGAAAAGCTGAGTCGTCTTGAGCTTGAAAATAAGCAACTTGTAGAGGAACTCGCAGTTGAGCGCGTTATGCGCCGAGACGCTGAAGAACGAGCTGAACGCTTACAGCAACAAGTATATGAGCTTGAGAATGCACCGCGCCGTAAGCGCAGAACAAAAGCTGAGATGGAAGCCGCAGAACCAAAAGCGTTCTCCGAGTTTAAGTCCGACGGAAAACGAAAGCCTCGTCCAGCAGACCCTGTCCGCTCATATGAAGACTTTGCGGCAGTGCAAAATTACTTCTTAGAGCAAGGTAAAATAAGAGACTGGGCAATGTGGACAATCGGAGTAAGCCTTGGGCTACGCATCTCTGACTTACTGTCACTAAAGATATGTTATTTGCTCAACGACGATAAGACATTCAGACAACGAATGCACATCGTCGAACAAAAGACTTTGAAGATAAATAATTGCCTCATAACTCAATCCGTTATAGACGCGGCGACGAAGTTATTTGACTCGATGAATTGGGATTTTGAGTTGGACGACTACCTCTTCAAAAGCAACAAGACAAAGGGCAAAATGTTCGAGGAATATGGGTGGAAGATTTTGTCCGACGCTGGCAAAGCTTTGAGCCTACCAATAATAATAGGGTCTCATACAATGCGTAAAAGCTTCGCCAACATTGCTGCTTGTGTAGATAAGTCAAGTATCGACATGAACGCAATCACCAAGATTCAAGGATTGTTGAACCATAGCGATCAGCGTGTCACAATGAGATATCTGGGCACCTATCAGCAAATGTTCGACAGAGCCAGAGAGTCCGTGAGCGACTTCGTTTTGGGAAAGACGGACATACACGAAATTGTAGCAGGCAACAACTACACAATCGATGATATAGTTTCAAAGATTGACCAACTCGAAAAAAAATTATCAAATTAGGAGAACATCAAAGATGAAACTTTTTAGTACCAACAGAAACGCAATGGGCAAACAACTTGTTTGCGATGATGCCGTTTTTGACCCCAACCTTATTATGACACTTCGCGCCGACGTAGAAGAAAAAGTCGTTAGCTTTAGCTATGACTTTGCTGAATGCGGGCATCCGCTCAACCTTCCCTTCGACGTGCAGTCGGTTGACTTCCTTGTGAAGTTTACCAAACACGATATACATATTTGCGCTATCGCAGAACCTTGCGATGATATCGGCGAACAGTACGAGGATTACATTGACGATATGCAAGACGTCGAGTTCGATGTAAGAATGAGCGTTGAAGAAAAATATGCTCTTCTTCTCGCTCTTTTCCTTCCTTTGCTTTCAAAAGTACAAGTAAAAGATAGAACGCCCGACAACAAAAAAGGTTCCGCTGCCGCCACCACTTTGAAGAAGGAAAATGTTTCCGAAGAAAAAATGGTTGCAGACGCAATGGCATCTTTGTTCCCCAATCTCTTCGGCGGGAATAATATAAAGGGCAAGTAACCGACAAACCTCCACCCATTTTTCCTATCTTATACATAAAATTTAACTTATACGGCATTGACTTATGTCTAATAATGTTGTATAATAGAATGGAGGTATAAGACAATGATAGACTACCAAGATTTTGTGGCAAGGTACTATCCTTCCGCAAACAGTGCGCGACAACAAGACGTTGCAAGGTTCCTTGACAACCTTGCAGAAATTATCGGCGAAACTCCGCTGGCAGATGCACTCAAAAATACACAAGCATTATGCTCTGCCTTCTATTTACAAAAGGCGGGTAACAATATCTCTCGCCCACACTACCAAAAGATTAAAGAGTATCTCATCAATCTTTTTGATTTTGTTGGCATAGAAGCTACGGTACCAACTCGCGAAGAAGTTCTTGCATCACAAGACACAATATGCTACTTCCGCGGCATCAATGAGCTGCTGGAGTTCATTGACAAGGTTGGGAACTCAGCACTTGCTAACTACAATCCAACCACCGACCTTGTACGAGTTAAATCCGTCTGTGTCCTTGGTTGGCTTGGGTTTACGCCAGACGAAATTGCTGACATCAAAGTGCGCGACTTAACACCGATTGATTTAAGCGGCTACAAGGTTACCAACAAGAGCGGAACCTACGAAGTATATGGGCAACCATTCACTGCTCTCTACTACCTTTCGGGGCTGGAAGAATACAATGGTCTTCCCTCCGGTAGAAAAATTATTCTCAAAGGCAGCGACGAGTACCTGTTCAGACCAACGGATGCTAATTGCGAAAAGCTCGACGGCGGTCAGATCATCCAAATCATTAAACGGTTTAATAACTGCATCCCCCGCTCGATGAAGACTTCGATAGTGTTCCGTAACCTACACAAAAACGCACTATTCATTGAAGTGTACAACGACACAACCGACAAGAGCCTTATCAATAAAATTACTTCTATTATGGGATGTACGCTCAACTATGCGTTCAGCTATAGAGACCAGTATATGAAGTTTGTTGAGGCTTTAGAGAACAATAGAATATAGGACTTACGTCTTATATTTTTGGGAATTATAAAACATATTTAGACATAAACAAGGAGATTATATGCCAACACTTGAAGAAATGAATGTCGATTTAGAAGACATTTCCTTTAAGCCGGTTACAGAGATTGCCTTCATTATGAAGGGCGCGCAAGCTGTTATCGGTACCCCCCTCTCCATAGCTGACTTCACTGAGTTATGGAACTCAAAGAAAAGAAAATTGAAAATTCCAACGGGCAAAGATAGCTACGCCTACATCGTTAAAAGGCGCGTAGACTTCTATCACATCAGCCCCATTAAAAAATAAATAGCACAAAGCAAAAATATATTTCGAGAGGTATGAACAAGATGAAATATTATTTTTTAGCTGTTACTTGCCACCATTGTGGAGGATACATAAAACTATGAAAGGTGTTAGCTTAAATGACAACATCCTTTATACGGTCAAAGAAGTAGCAGCACTCCTAAAAACAAACGTAGATTACGTTCACAAACTGAGAAAAGCTGGCTTGCTCCCATTCTTAAAACTTGGGCAGTACAAAGTCAGAAAAGAAGCTCTCGCAGATTTTTTAAGCCGTTATGAAGGAAAAGATTTAACTAACCCCTTTCAAATAAAGGAGTTAGATTATAATGGCGAAAATTAACGTAAGAGACAGAAATAAGAACACTGGACGACGACCTAACTGGGAGTATCGCTTTGAAATTGCAAGTGTCGCCGGCAAGCGACAAAATGCCACCAAGTCCGGCTTCCGAACCAAAAAGGAAGCGCTTGAAGCGGGCGCAAAGGCTCTTGCTGAATACTATGCAAGCGGCGAGCACTTCACTCCATCTACGGTCAGCCTAAGTGATTACCTTGACTTCTGGCTTGAAAACTATGGTAAGAATCACTGGAAAGATACAACCTTGCAGGGGCGCACGTATATCGTTGAACGAAATATAAAACCTGCGCTCGGCAAGTATAGATTATCTTCCATCACACCATCCGTCTTACAGACATTCATTAACGGGTTCAGAGATAAGTCAAAGTCGTACATCACTGGCATCCTCGCAACAATCCACGTTGCATTTCAGTGCGCAGTATTTCCTTTTGGTTTCATCAAAGTCGATCCCGCGGTTCACGTTACGCCACCATTATCTTCAACAATACCTATGACAAAAGAAAGAACAACAATCACACAAGAAGACTTCAAAAAAATAGTTGCTAAGTATCCCTTTGGAACCACATACTATATCCCCCTTATGTTGGGATGGCATTGTGGTCTGCGTATCTCCGAAACTATGGGGCTGACATGGGATTCAGTTGACTTTTTACAAAAAAATGTTACAATAAAGATACAGGTTAATCAACTCGCCAATAAAGGCATCCCCAAGAGAAAGGTAAGTGCGCCGAAGTTTGGCTCAGTGAGAACCATACCCCTCGACGACGAGATGTTACAAGCTCTTCAAAAAGAGTATGATAGACAGACTTGCTTGAGGAATAATATGGGCGACTATTACCCAACGTATTCTTACGACAGCAATGCCTACATCATAGACGGCGGCGACACAATGAACTTTGTTTGCCGCAACAAGCACGGTGAATGGATGAGTATGAGAAGCCTGAACCACGCTTTGGAAAAAATACGTTCCATCCTTGGCAAAAGCGTTTCGTACCACACCTTCAGACACACACACGCAACGATACTTCTGGCGTGTGGCGTCAACCCGAAAGTCATACAGCAAAGGCTTGGGCACCGTAAAATGTCCACCACACTTGACGTCTACACACACGCAACTCTCGAAGCTCAAGCGGATGCGATTGACAAAATCCAAAAATTTTTTCAAAGTGACGATAATTAGCGTGGACAAAACGTGGACAAACAAAAGACAGCAAACTATATATAGTGATAGTTTAGTATTAAAACACAATATATTGTATAAAAGAGGCTAAAATGAAAATTTGTGCGGTAATTTGCGAATATAATCCCTTTCACAACGGACATCTCTATCAACTCGGTAAAATACGCGAAGAGAGCGGGTGCGATAAAATCCTGTGCGTGATGAGCGGAAACTTTACCCAACGCGGAGAAGCCGCGCTTTTCTCAAAATACGAACGGGCAAAACACGCCGTAGAGAACGGCGCGGACGTCGTTCTGGAACTTCCCACCGCGTTTGCCGTCGCTCCTGCGGAAATCTTTGCAGAGGGTGCCGTTTCCCTGATTTCGCAAATCCCCGCCGTAAAAACGCTTGCGTTCGGATGCGAAAGCGGCGATAAGCAACAGTTTCTTGCCGTAGCAAAGGCGACTCTTTCGGAGAGCAAAGAGTTTAAGTCGCTTATGAAGGAAAACATGAAGAACGGCACGTCCTTCGTAAAAGCCCGCACGGATGCGGCGCTCGCGCTCAATTCCGACATCGACGAGGCGCTTCTCAAAAACCCGAACAATATTTTGGGTGTGGAATACTGCCGTGCGCTTCTTGCAAAGTCAAGCGCGATCGAACCCCTGCCCATTCCGCGCGTGGGAGGCGGATATTCCGATACTTCCGTTCTTGCCGACTTCTCTTCCGCGACCGCTCTCCGCGGTGCGCTCCTTATGGAAAAACGCCCCAAAAAGGCATTCAAGCGCAATCTTCCCAAAAACGTTTTCGAAGATATGATGAAGTGGAGACCAAACTCGTTCGAAACCGCCGCACTGTGCGCGCTCCTCTCTGCGCCCG
>OFFU01001648.1_pt1 | contig 14555 bp, 9 predicted proteins | sample 1521451 | NCBI WGS metagenome assembly OFFU01 (sample SAMEA3504106, study PRJEB24116) | mouse gut metagenome | biome: mouse gut; feature: mouse-associated habitat; material: faeces | place: Denmark | collected 2011 | reverse complement strand
CATGGGATCGTCCGTGCTCGCTGTGCCGGAGTGCCGGCGTCTTTGCGGTCTATTCGAGGAAAAACATGCACATGCGCGAGTTGTGATAGGGGCATTTCCAGAAGCCGGCCTTGTCGTCGCTGCGGTTGATGCTGCCGTCGCCGCGGATGCTCCACCACCATTCGCCGCCCTCGTCGTCGATAAGGTGCCGCTTTATGTAGCTCCATGCCGCCAGCGAGCGGTCGAGAGCCTCCTCGTCGCCGAATGCCTGCCACAGGTTGTAGTACCCCACCACGCACTCGGCCTCCACCCACCAGTGGCGGTCGGTGTCGCTGTGCCCCGTGGCCGCGTCGGATTCGTATATCATGCTGCCGTCGCTCTGCAACCCTTCGGCTGCCGCGGCGGCTATGCGCCGTGCCAGCGCGCCGAAGCGGTCGACCGTCGCCGCGTCGCCCACTGTTGTCGCCGCCTCGTAGAGCAGCCACGACGCCTCGATGTCGTGTCCGAACGATACGATCCGGCTTGTAGGGTGCCATTGCTCGTCGAAGAACAGACGCAGATGACCCGTCGCCGGATCGACTATATGCCGCTCGAAGGTATCGAGCAGCGAGCGTACGCTTTCGACGAGCTCCTCGTTGCGCCATACGCGCAACAGATTGGTATACGGCTCGATTATATGCAGATGCGTGTTCATCGACTTGCAGTCGTTGCGGTCCTTGGCCGACAGACGCATATCCTCTATGGGCTGCCAGTCGCGCGTAGCCGCCTCGATGTAGCCTCCACAGCGGCGGTCGCGGCTGCGGGTCTCGATGTCGTCGTAGAGCGCCACGGCATATCGCAGCGCCTCCCGATCGCCCGTGGCGCGGACATATTCGCTCAGCCCGTAGAGGGCGAAGCCGAGGGCATAGAACTGCTTGCGGGTGTCGAGCGGCCGCCCCTCGGCGTCGAGCGACCAGTATACGCCGCCGAACTGCGTGTCGTAGAAGCGGTCTATCAGATACCGTTCGGCGCGCGTCGCGGCCGCGAGGTAATCCTCGCGACCCGTTATGCGGTATGCGGCCGAAAAGGCCCACAGTATGCGGGCGTTGAGTATCGCCCCTTTGGGTGCGTCGGCATCGACAGCGCCGTCGCCGCCGATGCGGCCGTAGAAGCCTCCACGCTCGCTGTCGACCATTCTGTCGAGCCAGAACGAGAGTATGTTGTCCTGCAATACGGAGAGCATCTCCGCCTGTAAAGCCTTCTTATCGAACATCCTCTTCGCGTTTTAGTTTCAACTCTGCCTGTATCTCGGCCATACGTCTGTCGCTCAGGGGATAGAGCGACATTACCAGCGCTCCGAGCAGACATGCCAGCGCCGGAATCCAACTCATCAGCGAACGCAGACCCTCTATCGCGCTGCCGCTCTGTACGATCTCGGCCGCTGCGGCGGACTCCTGCCCAGGCACGATATATCCGTATGCGGCCAGCAGCCACAGCACGAACGAGCCGCCGAATGCGCCTCCGAACTTCTGAGCCATCGACGACGACGAGAATATGAGACCCACCGAGCTGTTGCCGTTGCGCAGCTCCGAGTAGTCGGCCACATCGGCGAACATCGACCACACCAGCGGCAGCGTGACGCCTGCACCGACCGATATCACGGCCTGCAACAGCAGCATCAGCCAGTAGCTCGCGGCACCCTCGCCCGACAGCAGATAGAAGGCCGCCGTGAAGATGCCGGCCGTGAGTATGGCCGCTATGTATGCGTTTTTCTTGCCTATGCGTCGTGCCAGAGGCACGGCCAGCACCACGCCCAGCATGTTGGCTATCTCGCCCACCGACAGGAATATCGCGCACGAAATCAGCAGACTGTGGCCGAAGATGCTTCCCATGAAGCTGTCGCCGTCGATATAGTCGGCGAAGTAGTATGCCGCCGCGCCGCCGCGAATCGAGTTGAACAGCAGCACGCATATCGACACGCCGAGCAGGATCCACCACGGCGCGTTGCGCAGCAGCGCCCTGATGTCGCGTCCCACGCTCGACTCCTGCTCGATGCCTGCGTCGCGGCTGTCGACGTTGACGCGCTCGCGCGTCAGCAGGAACGACAGCAGGAAGAAGCCGAAGCATATCGCCGCGATGACTATCATCGCCGTCTGCCATGCCGCCGGGTCGGAGGGCATGTTCAATCCCCCTTGCGAGGCTGTCGCGGCGTCGTTGCCGAACAGCCGGCAGAGCGGCTCGAACATCGCCACGGCGATGAAGCTGCCGCCGTAGGCGAAGAACATGCGGTAGGAAGAGAATACGTTGCGCTCCCTCTGGTCGGCGCTCATCACGCCCAGCATGGCGCCGTAGGGCACGTTTATGGCCGTGTAGACGGTCATCATGAGGATGTAGGTGCAGTATGCCCACACCAGCTTGCCCGTATAGCCGAATGCCGGCGTAGTGAATGTCAGCACGCCCGCCACGGCGAACGGCAGCGCCACCCACAGCAGATAGGGGCGGTACTTGCCCCAGCGCGTCTTGGTGCGGTCGGCCAGAATGCCCATCAGAGGATCCGATACGGCGTCCCACAGCTTGGTTATCAGCAGCAGCCAGCCGGCATCGGCGAGCGACAGCCCGAAGACGTTCGAGTAGAAGAACGGCAGATAGTAGGTAAATATCTTCCAGAACATCGACGAGGACAGGTCGCCGAATCCGTAGCCTATTTTTTCGCTCAGCCGTGCCATTACTTTCCGCGGTTTTTGTCGATCATCTCGACGATCGTCCTTACCGAAGCGCCCGTGGTCAGGCCGTCGGCGGGGGTGTTGAGGCAGTAGTCCACCAGACGCTCGACGCTCGACTCGGCCACGTGCATGCGCGTGTCGCTCGATGCGTAATATATCAGTACGCGGCCGTCGGGCTCGACGATCCAGCCGTTCGAGAATACGACGTTGCCCACGTCGCCTATGAACTCGTCGCCCTGCGGCGCGAGGAAGTATCCGCCAGGCTCGGCCGTGACGCGCGATGGGTCGTCCAGTGCCGTCATGTACATGTAGAGCACGTAGCGCAGTCCCCATGCGCAGGTCCTTACGCCGTGCGCCAGATGCAGCCAGCCCTGCGGCGTCTTGATCGGGTGCGGGCCCTCGCCGTTCTTGGTCTCCTTTATGGTGTGGTAGCGGCGGGTGTTGATTATCTTCTCGTCGCCTATGACGGCATTCTCCATGTCGTCGACCAGCGCCCAGCCTATGCCGCCGCCGCTGCCCGTGTCGATGAAGCCGTCGGCCGGCCGCGTGTAGAGCGCATATTTGCCCTCCACGAACTCTGGGTGCAGCACTACGTTGCGCTGCTGGCTCGCCGAGCGTATGTCGGGCAGACGCTCCCATGTTTTCAGGTCGCGGGTGCGTACTACGCCAGCCGCGGCCGTTGCGGCCGACAGGTCGTCCTCGGCCGTGTGGTCCTTGCGCTCGACGCAGAATATGCCGTATATCCAGCCGTCCTCGTGACGCGTCAGACGCATGTCGTATACGTTCGTGGCCGGCTCGCCCCACTCGGGCAGCGTTATCGGGTAGTCCCAGAAGCGCCAGCCGCTGATGCCGTCGGCGCTCTCGGCCACGGCGAAGAACGACTTGCGGTCGACGCCCTCGACGCGCACCACCATCAGGTGGCGGCCGTCGAGCAATATGGCCCCGGCGTTGAATGCGGCGTTGATTCCGATGCGCTCCAACAGCAGCGGATTGCTCTGCTGCGATAGATCGTAGCGCCACTCCAACGGCACGTGCGCCGCTGTCAGGACAGGATTACTGTAACGTCGGTATACTCCGTTCGACTCCTCGACGGGAGAATTGGGGCGGGCTAACAACTCCTCGTGTCTCTTTCTCAAAAGCTCGACCTTTTCTTCGAATGTCATATTGTTGCTTGTCTATTGGGTTTATCGTTAATTTTGTTCGGTCTGGCGGAAATCGGGCAGATCGTCGCGCGAGAGGACTGCCTCCGATGCGAACGCACGCTTCCACCATGCTATCGTGGCGTGCCGGTGGGCGTATGCCGACGTGTAGTCGTTGTCGTAGTCGTACCACGGCATGAAGTAGCTCCACTTCGCGCCGGCCTCCCACTGCGAGGCGATGTCGGCCACGTTGCCCATTTCGCTCAGCGTTATCATCTTGTGCGGGAATGCCTTGACGATCGTATTCCACTGCGAGGCGATATCCTGTACCGATGTCATGTCGTACAGGTCGCGGCCTATGATGTCGACATATTCGTCGCCCGGGTAGAAATCGATATCCTTGGTCTGCGTCGTCCACACCCAAATGAGGTTGCGCAGGCCGCGCTCGCGGAAGTAGTCGAACATCGTGCGCCACAGAGCCACGTATGTCTCTGCGCCGTCGTATCCCCACCAGAACCACGCCTTGCCGCCCGGGTATTCGTAGGTGTTGCCGGCCGCCTCGTGCAACGGGCGCCAGATGACGGGTATGCCCTGCTCTTGAAGCAGCAGCAGCATGTCGGCCATTTTCGTCAGATCGGCCTTCATCCGAGCATTCTCCCACGTGCCCTCTTTAAGGGCGTTTCCGGCTCGGAATGTCGTCTCGTCCGGGGTGCATGTTACCTCGCCGGCGGCTGCCGACTGCGACTTGGGCACGTTCCAGTGCCAGCATGCCGAGACGAGACCTCCCGCCTGCCACCAGTCGCTCACTACGCCGATGTCCGTATAGTCGATCCAGTTCGAGGGCGACGAGGCCAGATGAATGTAGTCGAATGTGGCTATTGCCGGATACTTGCCCGTCCACTTCTCGATCCAATCGATCTCATCGGTGTTCCATGCTACCTTGGCTATGGCCGACGAGAGGGTTTTGTGGCCGTATTGCTGCCACAGATAGTCGTAGACTCTCTGCGCCCGGGGCATGGCATCGGCCGTAACGAGCGTCTTTGCAGGCTCCGTCGGCGGCGTATAGGGCTTGTCGACCGTGCGGAAGCGTACCGTGATCGTCTCGGAGGGGGCGCCGGTCGACTTGTCGGCCAGCGTTCCTGCCGCAAGATGCAGCGTGTAGTCGGTCTGGTATTCGAGCTGTCCGTATGAAATCGTCGCGCTGCGGTTCTGCACCTTGATCTCGACCGGGGCTTCGGGCGTAAGGCCCACGCCCGAGGCGTCGGCCAGCGTTACGGGGCGTTCGAAGACGATCTCGATGCACCCCGGCTCGATAGCGATGTCCGTCGCACCCGATACGGGCGACTGCGACTCCACGCGCGGCGTTACCGGTTGCGGCGTATCGGACGTATCGCCGCACGAGCAGGCAGCCGTACATAGTACTGCCGCTGTCGCTAATGATAATGCGAAATGTCTGTTCATGTTTCAGCCTGTTGTTTTGTCCCGACCGTCGCGGGCGCGACGTTTGCCGCGCCCGGCCGGGCGGTGTTTGCTATTTGAGCGACAGACGCAGGTTGTCGATCGCGATGCCTGCGGGGAACGGACCTCCGTAGATGCCGTTGGTGCCCGCCGAGCAGTCCAGTGCGCCCGACAGCGACAGCGCGTCGACCGTCACGGTAATCCACTTGCCGCCGGTGCTTTCGGGGAAGAGTCCCGCACCGACCCAGTTCCAGTTGTCGCCCAGTACGATCTGCATCTGAGCCTGCGAAGCGCCCGCTGTGCCGTCGGCTATGCGCACGTCGTACTTGACCACGTAGAGCGAGGCATCCTCGACTACGGGCGCGGGGGCGCCGTCGGCCTGGTGGTTGCAGTTCACGAGCCAGTTCTCGGCGGCCGACTCGGTCGACTCGATGTAGTGGTTGCCGGCTTCGTCTTCGAGGACGTTGCCCACGCCGCCCCACGAGCCGTCGAACGAACCGTTGTGGTTGCCGTGCTCCTCATAGTCGACCAGCATCAGATCGGTAAAGTATACCGGTTCGGTCGACGAGGTCTGCCACGTGACGTAGATCTTCTTTATGTTGAGCGCATAGCCAACGACGTTGAGGCCGCCGGCCCATATCAGGTCGAAGTCCTCCTGCGTGAGACGGATCGAGTATGTCGTGTCGTCGGCCTGCATCTCCACCACGCCCCATTCGTTGCCGGGGAACGAGGGCGGCATCGAGCCGTTGGCCAGCAGTTTGAGCTGCCAGTAGGTGCTCGCCGCGGTGTCGCACGCGAAGTCGAAGTTGAGCGTAGCGCCTACGGCTATCTTGCGCCACAGCGACTGGTCGTAGATATGTACGCCGGCATTCCAGTCCCATGCTGTGCCCAGCGAGGCGCTGCCCTCCCAGATGACCGTAGTGGCTATGGCGCCGCGGATCTCGATCGTCTGCGGCGAGGTCTCCTCCTCGCCCGTGGTAAGGCGGAATGTCATGGGATAGCTGCCCGTCTCGACGTTCGACGGTATGAGGAACGACATCTCGGTATCCTCGCGCTTGGTGTACGACGTGACCTTCGCCTCGCCGAAGAGGATCGCTTCGATCATGTTGAAGTTCGAACCCGTGATCGTTATCTCGTCGCCTATGGCCGCGCTGTCGGGAGCCGAGTTTACGACGACGAAGCTGTCGTAGGTAAAGTGCACCTCGTCGGTCGGCTCGACCTTCACGCCGTTCTGCTGTGCGAGGGTTATCCTGCCCGACTGCGATGTGTTGCCCGTGGTTATTACGATCGATGTCTCGGTCGCGGTAAACTCGTGCGCCGCACCGTTGATCTTCACTTCGGTTATCAGGTCGAGATCGCTGCCCGTAACCGTGATCTGCCCTCCGGCCACCAGCTCGGTGGGCGATACGGCGGCAACCTCGGCCTTGACGAGCTCTACGGCCTCGGTCTCGACCGTCGTGCCGTTCGCCAGCGTGAGCGTCAGCGCGCCGTCTACGGCCGTTGCGGGTATCGCAGCCGCTCTCGGCGTCGTAGTCGAATGCGGCTTCGGCCGAGGCGAACGACAGGGCGGTTACCAGATCGAGATCCTTGCCCGATACCGTCACTTCGCTGCCGGCCTTGAAGCGGTCGGCGGCCTCGACCCTAAGGCCGGTGGGGAGGGTCAGCGTCAGAGCATCCTCGCTCTCGGTCTCGACGCCGGCATACGATACGGCCCTGATCTTGCCGTCGGTGGCCGTCGCCGGAACCTCTACGCGGACCGACTTGCGGTCTACGACCTCGACGGCATCCGTCTTGGAGCCGTCGGCGAACGTCACGCTCTCGATCAGATCGACGTCACTGCCCGTTATCGTGATCTTCTCGCCGGCCTTGACGGTCAGCGGAGCCACCTTCTCTATTACGGGCTGGCGCACGACGATCTCGTTTTCGGAGTATACGTTGATACCCTCGGCGTCGGCGATCTTGACGTTGCCGCTCAGCGCCTGTTTCGGCACGCGCACCACGATGCGGTGGCGGTCGATCGATACGATCATCTCCTCGTCGTCGGCGGCCACGTCGGCATTGCCGGCAAACGATACCGTCGCAACGTTATAGAGGTAGTCGCCGTCGATGGTTATCTCGTCGCCCGAGCGCACCGACTCTACGCCCTCGCCCATGGATACGGTGGGAGGGGCGAATGTCTCGACATACACGATCTCCGAGGCCGATACGATAGTCTTGCCGCCGGCCAGTTCCAGCGTCAGACGCCCCGCCGCAGCCTCGTAGGGCACCACCACGCGTATCTTCTCATCGGAGATGCGCTCTATGTCCGTGACGCGTATCGACTCGGGGAATATCACCGCCTGCACGTTTTGCAGGTTCTTGCCGATTATGGTCATGTCGCCGCGGCGGTTGACCTTCGGGCCGAAGGCTTCGAGCACTGTGGCGCCCTTGTCGGTGCCGTCCCACGGGAACTCGTTGTCTTCGCTGCATGAAGCCAGCGTAAACGCTCCCGCCAGCACCAATGCCATGTTTATAAGTTTTCTTTTCATAAGACTCTGACTGTTGTTTATTGACGCACTATGCGGAAGTTGTCGATGTAGACGCTGATCGGCGTGCCGGCGTTGGCCTCGTCGGCCAGTCCGCCGAAGAAGAATATGTAGAAGTTGCCCATATCGCCGCGCGAGAGCGTGCGGTCGTTGACCGTCTCCTCCTTGTCGACCTTGAAGTCGCTCAGCGGAATGGTCACGGTAGTCCACTCGCCCTTGATGACCGAATCGTCGGCGAAGGGTTTCCAGTGGTACTGCGCCTCCTCGCCGTCGATCGAGAAGGTGTTGTACTGGCCTGCGAACCACATCGAAGCCCACAGGTCGCTCCATGCGTTGATGCGGCACTCGAATTTGAGCGCATACTCGGCCGGATCGGCGTCGAGCGGCAGCAGGGGCTGGCGGCTCGTGCCGTCTTCGAGCACGTTGTTGAAGAAGAGCGCCAGACCCGACGTGTTCCAGTTCCAGGCGGCGGCCGAGCCGGTCAGCTCGATGTAGCTGCCGTCGATGCTCTCCTCGTCGTCATGCACATATGCGCCCGAATAGCTCCATCCGTCCCATACGGCTACGTTCTCGCAGTCGATGAACATGCCCGTACTCTCCCTGTACGAGAATTTGGTCATGCCGATGCCGTACTCGCCCTCGACAGATATGGTGCCTTCGAGTGCGCCTTCGGGGACTGTGACCGTTATCGACGACGAGTCGAACGACTTGATCTGGGCGGTCTTGCCGCCGGGGAATGTCACGTCGAAGGTGTTGCTCTCTTCGTAGGGGAAGAGATAGCTGCCGTATAGCGTCATCTCCGAGCCGGCCTTGGCCCACTCGCACGAGGTGCCCGTGATGAAGGGCACGGGGATGTCGACGGCGAAGTCATATACGCAGATGTTGCCCTTGCCCGTTTTCAGGGTCATCGTGTTCGTGATCTCGGTGGGCATTACCGCCGGCACGTTGCAGATGATCGAGTGTTCGGTAACGAGCGTGGGGTTGAGCTCGGCCCTCACGTCGTTGAAGAATATCTCCACAACGCCCTCCAAGCCGCTGCCGATAATGGCTATCGTCTCGCCCATGGGGCTGCTTTCGAGCAGCTTGTCGGCCAGCGCGGGGTCGGTCGGACGTATGTATTTGATCGACGGCGTGGCGTCGCTCTGCGGGTCGTTGACATTTCTGTCCTCGCATCCCGCCTGAGTCAGCATCGCAGCGGCCGCCGCGACGAGCATCAAACTCTTGAATATGCTTTTCATGATGTTGTTCGTTTTTTTGTGTTATTCTGCATAGTAGTCGACCGCCTCGCCGTTGAGGATCGGGGCCTTCGTCACCACGTCGGCGGGCAGCGCTATTTCGAGGTTGCGCTCCGTAAGGACTATGGCTGCGGCGCGGTTCGACGTGTCGATATTGCTGCCCGTGCCCACGTCGGTATATACCTCCTGATCTATGCGCGTATACCACTGGCGCGTGTAGTACTCGCGGCCGGGCTTGTTCATGGCCTCGTACTGGTTGGCCTCGGTGGCGTCGGGGTAGTCCTTGTTGTACTTCTCCCAGTTGAACACCCATATCTTGTCGCGATACATGGTGTTGATGTAGTCGAGAGCGGCCTGTGCCGAGAGATACGACAGGCGCTGTATGTCGAACCAGTTGATGCCCTCGAATGCGAACTCCTTGCGGCGCTCTTTAAGCAGGTCGGTGTAGCTCAGCGACTCCACCGTATAACCGGCATCCGAGTCGCCTCCGCGGTTCAGCACCTCGTTTATGTAGCCTATGGCCTCGGCGTCGGTAAGCGTGGCCGAAAGGTCACCCGCCAGACACGCCTCGGCGTAGACGAAGTATACGTCGGCCGTGCGCAGCAGGTAGAGGTTGTTGGAGCCGTCCTGCATGGTGCCGATGTTGACACCGCCGTTCGAGTTGATTATATACTTCTTGATATGCGCCAGACCCTCGTTCGGAGCCTCGGTCGTAAGGTCCGACGACGTGTTGCGGTATACGTATCCGCCTGAGAAGTCAACCTCTCCGTTGCCGTAGTAGTCGCTCTCGCCCACGGCCAGCGTGGGATATACGTCGCCCGACTGCATGTATGTCCAGCGGCGGCGTCCGTCGGCCGGATGCTCCTCGAAGGCCTCCTGCAACGACAGCGTGGGTGCCTTGCCCGCGCCCCAGCAGCTTACGCCGGTCAGCACGCCGTTGCGTCCCCACTCCACCGAGCGGCTGTTGCCGTAGCCGTAGCCGCCCGTGATGCACTGCACGGCGATAAGCGTCTCGGATGTGTTTTCGGGCGTTATCTCGAACAGCTCCGAGAAGTTGCGGTGCAGCGCCGGACCGTTGGTGATTACCTCCTTGGCATAGCTCTTGGCCAGCTCGAAGTAGTCCTGCGTGTCGTCCTCGTATCCGCCGTTGTTCTTCTCGTAGCATGCCCGCGTGAGGCATACTTTGGCCATAAGACCCTTGGCCGACCAGCGGTCGACGCGGCCGCTCTCCGAATCCTGCTCGGGCAGCATCTCTATGGCGCGCTCCAAATCCTCGTATATGAAGCGGTAGAGCGAGCGCTGCGTGGCGCGCGGCACGTATATGTCCTGCGTGTTGCCCGATGTGATGAGCTTCTCGGCGTCGGTTATTATAGGCACCTCGTGCCAGTACTCGGTCAGCATGTAGTATGCCAGCGCACGGAACAGATAGGCTTCGCCCAGTGCGTTCTCGATGACCTTTTCTGATACGCCGTTGGCGCGTGCCGCCTCGGGCATGTCGTGTATTACCGAGTTGGCGTAAGAGACCACGTTGTAGAGTCCCTGCCAGCCCGAGTTCGAATACTGGTTGTTGTCGGTTACGGTGTTCAGATAGAACTGACCCTCGTCCGAGTAGGTGTAGAACAGGTCGCCCGAGAGCATGTCGCCGCCCATGTACTGGAAGCGGCACGTGAAGTCGAACCATACCGAGCCGTAGAGCGATGCGGTGTTGGCGCGCACGGCCTCGGGGCTGTTGTAGTAATTCTCCTTGACCAGCGAATCCTGAGGATCGACCGTAAGGAAGTTCTCGCAGCCGGTAGCCAGAAGCGCTGCCGATGCCGCTAATATCTTGAATATGTTTTTCATCTTTTTCATTGCTGACGGGGTATTAGAAACCGATATTCAGACCGACGATATACATGCGGGGTGTCGGGTAGCGTCCCATATCGTAGTTCTGCATGCCTGCCGACTGGTTGAACGCACCGATCTCGGGGTCGTAGCCCGAGTAGTTGGTCCACGTGTAGAGGTTCTGCAACGTCACGTAGAGTTTCAGGCTCTGTATCGAGGCCTTCTGCAACCAGCGGCGCGGGAAGTTGTAGGCCAGCGTTACATTCTGTATGCGCAGATAGGTGCCGTCCTCCAACCAGCGGTCGCTCATGCGGCGGTTGCCGTTGATGTCGTTGGGGGCGAAGCGGGGCGCCACGGCCGTGGCCGGGTTGGCCAGATAGTCGTTGCCCAGCTCGTCGGTCGCGATCAGCGCGCGGTCGGCCATGCGTGCCGACTGGTTGTCCCACGAGCTGCTGAGCGACTCGACGCGGTAGCGTGCTATGTTGAGGATGTCGCCGCCGACAACGCCGTTCAGACCTACGGTCAGCTCCCAGTTCTTATAGTTGAACGTATTGGTCCAGCCGTAAGTGAAGTCGGGGTTGGGGTCGCCGATGATCGACTGGTCGGCCGCATCTATCGAGCCGCTGTCGTCGAGGTCCTTGAATTTGATATCGCCCGTATATACGCCGTTCATCTTGTTGTACAGGTTCTTGCCGGGGTTGTTGCCGTCCTCGACCTGCACGGCGTGCTGCAATACGTCCTCCTCGTTCTGGAAATAGCCCTCGGTCGTGTATCCGTAGAATACGCCTATGGGCTGGCCTACCTTGATGAGCGATGCGGTCTTGAACGCCGCTCCGAAGTATACGTCTACGCCGTTGTAGATGACCTGCGAGTCGTCGTTGAGGCCGAGCACCTCGTTGCGGTTGACCGATACGATGATGTTCGAATTCCACGTGAAGTCGGGACGCTCTACCGGCACGAGGTTAAGCGCGATATCTACGCCGCGGTTGCGCACCTTGCCGATGTTGGCGTAGGGGGCTTGGATCTTGTTGCCCATGTACGAGGGCGTCGACACCTGCAACAGCAGATCCTTCGTGTCCTTCTGGTAGAGATCTACCGAGAGCGATATGCGGTTGTTTATCATGCCGAAGTCTACACCCAGGTTGTACTGCTCCGATGCCTCCCATTTGAGGTTGGCATTGGAGATGTTCGAGGGTATGTACGACGAGTTGGCGCCGGGGAAGGGCGAGAGCATCGTCTGCATCGTCGATCCGTACTTGTACGTTCCGATGTTGTCGTTGCCCACCAGACCGTAGCCAAGACGCAGTTTCAGGTTCGACAGCACCTCCGAGTCGCGCAGGAACTGCTCGTTGGAGATACGCCATGCGAAGGCCGCCGAGGGGAAGAAGCCCCACTTGTTGCTGGGGCCGAACTTCGACGAGGCATCGGCGCGGAACGTAGCCGTCAGCAGGTAGCGCTCGTCGTAGTTGTAGTTGAGGCGGGCGAATGCAGATACCTTGGTCGTCTTGTCTTTCCAGCCGCTGTTCGAACCGAACACGCCGTCCGACGTGATGACCGTTATATCGTCGCTCGACAGACCCTGCTTGATGAGCGTCGTGCCGTCCCATGCGCTCTTCTGCGCCTCGAATCCGGCCATTACCGAGATGTTGTGCTTCTCGGCGAATGTCTTGTTATAGGTGGCGTATGCCTTCCATATCCAGAATATCGAGTGGTCGCGGCGGCTCATGATCTGGTTGATCTTGCTCGTGGCCTGACCGAAGTCGTAGCGCGGCATGAAGCTGTCGTTCTTGTTGTCCGACAGGTCGAAGCCGAACTCGGTGCGTATGTTCAGCCCCTCGACGGGATCGATTTGCAGATAGAAGTTGCCCATCGTGCGGTTGCGCGAGAGGGTGTTGGTCTGCGATTCGGCCTGCCACAGAGGGTTGTAGGCCGACGAAGCGTAGGTCGAGGTGGGTGTGGCGAACTCTCCGTTGAAGTCGTACACGGGCACCGAGGGCATCATCGACAGCGCGCCCATGATGACGCCGTCGTTGCCGTCCTGACGCGTTATGGTCTCGTCGGTGTGGGTAAAGGCGAGCGAACCGCCTGCGCGCAGCCACTTGTTGATCTGGCCGTCGCCGTTGAAGCGGGCGTTGTAACGCTCGAATCCCGATCCGTATATCGTACCGTCCTGCGACATGTAGCCTCCCGAGCCTGCGAACTGGAACTTGTCCGTACCGCCCGAGAACGACACCGAGTGCGAGTGCGTGAATGCCGTGCGGAATATCTCATCCTGCCAGTCGGTTCCGTCGCCCAGAATCGTGGGGTCGAGCAGCGAGTCGTCGACCTGTATCGAGGGATACATATCGGCAATCTCTTTCTGGAAACGGGCATACTGCGGCAGGTTCATCATCTCGATTTTTCTGCCTTGCTGCTGCCATGCGGCATAGCCGTCGTAGTTGAGCTTCATCTGCCCCTTTTCGCCGCGGCGCGTGGTTATTATCACTACGCCGTTGGCGCCGGCCGAACCGTATATGGCCGTTGCCGAGGCATCCTTCAACACGTCCATCGACACGATGTCCGACGGAGCGATCGTCGAGAGGGGGTTGACCTTGGTCTGACCGCCCGTGCCGCCTGCCCAGTCGAAGCCGCCGATATCGTTGCCGTCGCCCGAGAAAGGTATGCCGTCGATCACGTACAGAGGCTCGTTGGACGAGGTAATCGACGAGGCGCCGCGCACGCGGATCGAGGCCGCACCGCCCGGAGCGCCCGAGTTCTGCGTTACCTGCACGCCGGCCACGCGTCCCTGCAACATCTGGTCGGCATTGGTTATGGCCGATGTTTTCAGCTTTTCGGCCGAGATCGATGCGATCGAACCGGTCAGATCGGAGCGCTTCTGCACGCCGTAACCGACCACGACCACCTCGTCGATCGACTCGCTCTCCTCGGCCAGAGCCACGTCCACGACGGTCATGCTCTTGTTGACCTGTCTGGTCTCGTTCCTGTAACCGAGGAACGAGTACACGAGTGTCGCCTCGCCGGCCGAGCGTACCGTAATCGAGTACGTGCCGTCGATGTTGGTCGACACGCCGTTGCTGGTACCCTGCTCACTGATGCTGACACCCGGCATGGGTTGTCCGTCGGCGGCCGATGTCACCGTGCCGCTGATGCGATAACCCTGAGCCATCGCGGCTACGCTTAGAAAGAGCGCAACCACCGTTGATGTAAATTTGTTCATAGGTGTAATTTTAGTTGTTTGGGATAATTTGTTTCATATTCTTGCGGTTGTGTTTGCTGTGTTTTGTCGATATGTGTGGTTTCGGATCGTCCGCCGGGCTGACTCAGCGTGTCGTATGCTCGTCGAAAAACTCGCTGCGGGCGCGCCACCAGCCCTCCTCGCGCTCGACGTGGTGGCCGCTGCGGGGAAACACCTCCCAGCGCTTTGCCGTGCGTATGTTGTTGTATCCCGCGAAGTTGGTGTGCGGCGGACATACGTCGTCCTGCAAGCCGAAGCCCATCAGCACGGGGCACCGGATATGTTCGACGAAGTTCTTGACGTCGAAATACGACAGCATGCGGTAGAGGCTGTCCCGGTCTATGCCGCGGCGTGCGGCCTCCTCCATCACTGGTGCCTTCGGCCAGTCGACGATCTCGAAATAATCCGGAAAATCCGACAGGAACGGCACGAAGGGTGCTGCGGCCGCCACACGGCTG
>OFFU01001637.1_pt1 | contig 14613 bp, 8 predicted proteins | sample 1521451 | NCBI WGS metagenome assembly OFFU01 (sample SAMEA3504106, study PRJEB24116) | mouse gut metagenome | biome: mouse gut; feature: mouse-associated habitat; material: faeces | place: Denmark | collected 2011 | reverse complement strand
TATACGAATGTTGAATTCTCCTCCGACACAGTAGACGTTATAACCGTGCGCGACGGCAGCAATTTCTGGTTCTCGATAGACGGCTATTGCGGCACGTTCACCCTCCCCGCGCAGGGCGACAAAAATTACATCTCCGCAGAAACCCAAACGTGGGCGGGCATCTTCTCGCAGGAGCGCAGGCTAACCGCAACCGACTTCTCGTATTCGACCGAGGCAGAGGCGGTAGAGCAGGCAAAAGCCGTTTGCGAAAGCCCCGTAGCAAGGTTCGAAATCACGAATTCGGGCGTAAACAAGCTCGTCAAGGGCACTACCTTCACCTATTCGGCAAAGGTAATTGCCTCAAATCCCGCAAATATCCCCGCAGTGGAATGGTCGCTCGATAAATCGGCAATGACCTCCGGCGCGGACGGCACCACTATAACTGACGGCACCCTCAGCCTTGCGGCGGACGCGGCGGGCACGGTTACCGTAATCGCGGAGTGCGGCGGCAAGCAGGTTCGTATCCCCGTGGAAATTCTTTCCCACTCGCTTGCGGACGAAAACGAAACGGTCGCAGTCGACGGCGGAGTTGTCCTCGGCGACGACGGCACCGTTGCCTTTACAGAGGAGTTCAACTACAACAACACAACCCTCAACGATACGGACTATACGGATATTTACTATTCCGCAAAGCTTAAAAATCCCGTCCGCGGCGACTTCGAATTCGCCTTCACGCTTACTGATATGCAGTCGGCTTCAACGCCTGCATTCCTCGTAAGTCTTGGCAATTCCTTCGGCAACTTCATATTTACGTCAAACAGCGTAAGCATAAAAACGCAGTTCGTCAACCCTGCGGATAAATCGTTGGAGCAGGGCGCTGTAACGGCAACCTTTGCCGCGGCAGATGCTCTCAACGTGGTTATAAGCGTTGTCGGCGGACATTACAAGGTCACCGTAAACGGAGTGGAGCTCGACTTCGCGGGCAAGGCCTTGGTTCGCCGTATAGAGGATTATACAGCCTCCCGTCCCGTGCTCTTCACAACGGGCGCAGGCACCTCCGTAAAGGTCAGCCAAATTGCCATTACGGACAAATCGGATGCGGAATATGTCGTACTTAACGACAATACAACGCTTGTAAGCGGCGGAATTCAGTCGGCTATGATACCCGCCAAAAACGGCAGCTGGGTCGGCAAGGACAAGGGCGTTTCCACAACCTTCTGGGGCGACCTTCTGCCCGCGGGCGACTATACCGTGGCTATGGACGTTAAGTTCAGCGCGCCCATGTCGGACGCAAAGCTCGGCATTCAGATTGGCAATTGGGAATACCACGTCAACAACAAGATTGCAAGCCAAAGCGTAATCCACGGCCAGCTCTATGCGGGCAGCTGGGGCGACGCGCCCAATAAAAACTCCGGCATAACAACAATAAACAGCGCGTTTAAGGTCACAATCAAAAAAATAAACGGCACCGCCTACTTCTATATCGGCAGCACGCTCATCGCCGAGCACGCAAACGCCCCCGCAGACAGAATTTTAAAGCTGTGGACGTTTGACGACGGCTCCACCCCCGCGGGCGAAACGGTTACGGTAACAAACCTTACGGTAACCGACAGCGCGGCAATCGTCACGCTCACGGGCGACGGCGCAGTTCAGGTCGGCAGCAGCGCAACCTATAAGGTAACCGTTCTCGGCGGCAACGAAAACGACGTCGTCTGGTCGCTCAACAAGGACGGCTTAACCTCGGGTGCGGACGGCACCACGTTCGACGCGGCTACAAGAACGCTCACCTTCGCAAACGACGCGCAGGGCTTTGTGGTCATAACCGCAACCCTCAACGGCGTTGTGGCAGAGCTCACCGTCACCGCCTCCGACCAACCCGCAGACCAGAACACGTCGCTTGCGGAAAGCAAGGGCGGCGTCAAGCAGGACGTTGCAAACGGCAAGCTTATCTTCGACGACGCGGCGGCGGAAGGCGTTGCGGACGAGCAAAGGTATACCGAGGCGGGCGGTTACTACGCAATTCTCAACACCGCACAAAGCACCCGCGCAACAATTCAGGATAACTTCATTCTCGAATTCACGGTATCCGATTATGTAACTACCGCGCAGTTCCCCAAGCTTATGATAAGCCTCGGCGGCAAGTTCGAGCAGTTCTATATTGCATATACGCAAAACGGCGCCAGAGTAGAGCTGTTCAACGGCTACGGCGGTGCAAACAGCAACGGCGGCAGCTGGCTCAACAGCCAATACTTTGCGGATTTCGATATGTCCGCAAGCCATACCTACCAAATCAAGTGCGAGGACGGCTATTACGGCATGACCGTCGACGGCATACCCGTAACGGGCTGGCATAACGGTGTAATTGCCTCCGCAACGCCCTTGCGCAGTCCCGAAAGCATGGCGCTTGCGCGCAATATCATGTTCTCTACCAACAGCGGCACCACCGCAACCGTTTCCGATATCTCGCTTAAAGAGATAGCGGGCAAGGAGGGCAAGGTCACAAAAACCTTTGCAGAATGGTTTAAGGAAAATGCAGACGGCTCCGTCACGGCAACAATGTCCTCTCAAACCCCCAATAACAGAGACGGCTATCACAACATAGACAGAATTTACTCCTATGGCGAATATATCGCGGACAACAGCGTTATCGAAATGAATGTAAAATTCAACGGCGAAGCGGCATACACGGACGAGGCTCTGTTAATCAAATTCGGCTCCGACCGTTCGATAGGCGTTGTCTACAATAACGGTTCAAACAAAATAGAGGTTCAGCACGCATGGGGCGGCACGCCAATAAATGCAGACGCGCTTAAAGACGGCGCCCTCAAAATAAAAATCACGGTCGCAAACGGCGTAGTATCCGCAGTTCAGTTTATGCAGTACGGCGAAGGCGGCGCAGAGCTTGGCTACAACTACAACGTCAACCTCGGCAACGAGGCCATTCCCAACATCGGAGTAATGTCCTTTGCAACCTTTATCTATCAAACCCCCAGCAACGCAACCGTAACCGTGTCCAACATAACGGTTACCAACTCTTAACGTAACGAAAAAAACCGACAGGAGAAATCGTATGAAAAAATTCTTATGTATTCTGCTTACACTTTGCCTGTGTTGCTCGGCGGTCGCCGTATCGGCGTGCGGCGGTAACAATATCGACAGTGAAAGGGGGCTAATCCGCCTTCGCAGCGAGCAGCAGCAAAAAATGAACGTCGGCGAAACCTACAAGCTTGTTTTTGACGCCAAGTACGACGATAAAAACGTCAAGGACGAGGTTACCTTCAAATCCTCGGACGACAACGTAGTAAAGGTAGACAATTACGGCAATATGGAGGCGGTCGGCGCGGGCGAGGCCGTCGTCACGCTCGCACTCAAGCAAGACCAAAGCATTACGGCAAACGTCTACTGCACCGTCACAAAAACCTTCTTCATGGTCAAGCCGGGCTATTCCAACGGCGACGTCGACCCCACCACGGCAGACACCGAGGGCTGGGTTCACATAAAAGCGGGCACGCAAACTCAGCTTCTCGTCAACGAATGCTCCGAAAGCTGGTACTTCAAAACCAAAATCGAGCACACGGGCGACACGGGCGCGGACAGCAACGGCAGATGGGGAGTCGGCTCCTTCCTTGTCGACAAAACCCACCCCATAGGCGACGTTATGGCATGGTTCGGCTTTCAGCCCACAAGCCATACGGAAAAGAAGTACACCCCCTACGTCGGCGGGTGGAAGGTTCAGTCCGGCGGCATGGATAAGGAAATCCCCATCACCGCCCAACCCTTAGAAAACGCAGACCTTGCCACTCTCGAGGTTATCCGCTTCGACACCGAGCACTACTTCACCGTAACGGTCGGCAATCAGGTCGCAAAATACGTCTATTCCTGCCCCTCGCTTGCGGGAACTCCCACATATCCGGGGGTCTATTCCCAAAGACAAAGGCTTTACGTCAGCGAATTCGAGGCCACCTCAAACGTTGACGAGGTTATTGCAAAGCTAAATAACTTCCAAAAGGCGGAAAGCGTGGTAATAGAGGGCGCGGCAACCGAATTAGAGCAGGGCAGGGTATATAACCTTGTCGCAACCGTACTCCCCGAAACCACCTTCGACAAATCCGTCAGCTTCTCGCTTAAAGAGGCGGTGGAAGGCGTTTCCATCACCTCGGGCGGCGTGCTTACGATAGGCGCGCAGGCAACGGGCAGCTTCACGGTAGTCGCAACGGCGGCATCCTCCGAAGCAAGCGTGGAAAGAACGTACTCAATCAAGGCACAGGCTCAGTCCTCGCACGAGCTTATAGACACTAACAACACCGTCGGCGCGGCGGATAAATACACTCTCAACGCAGACGGAGTAACCTACTTGGCAAACAGCGGCAAGGTATACCTTCCTCTCAACGCCAAGGGCGATAAATGGGCGGTTTCCTTCAATACCTCGCTCTCGGCGGGCGCGTTCGGGCTTCTCGGCGCAACTAACGGCATCTGCGACTACGTTGCAATGACGATAAACGGCTCAACCGCGCAGTACGGCTCCATGACCGCCGAAAAGACGGAAATTGCAGTCAATACCACAGCGGCAAACAGCGTAACGTTTATCCGCGACGGCGGCTTCTGGTACATTGCAGTCAACGGCAGACTTGTCGACCGCTTCTATAACGCAATAAACGGCGACATAACCCCCGTGCTGTATACCGACGGAGCGGAGGGCACAATCAACTCCCTCACGCTTGTAACCGAAAGCGCCGCGGTAGACGAATTAATCGCAGGCTATCCCCATACCGTGGGCGCATACGTCACCGATAACGGCGAGGGCAGCTACACAATCGCGCAAAAGTCCTTCGGCACCGAAAGCGACGTCGATTGGCCTCCCGTAAACAATTACGAAAACGGCCTCAAATTTGCGCAGACCCTTACGGGCGACTTCACAATCGAGTTCACTATGTCCGACTTCCGTCCCATGACGGTAAACGGCGAAATCGACGCAAAGGTGCTTGTATATCTTCGCAGCGAAAGCAAAACGGCAAGCCTTCAATTCTGCTTCAAGAAGGGTAAGGCGGACGACGCGGTAAGAATTACCTTCTGCCCCAACCTCAACGACGCAACGTGGAACGAGTACTCGCACGACTGCCTCAATTCCTTTAACGAACCCGTCGCGGTCAAGGTCGTAAAGACGGCGGACAAGGCAGAGCTGTTTATCAACGGCGAGCGCGTGTTTGCGGAAAACGTCGGGCTTAACAACAACGGCTATTGGACGGAAAGCACTCCGTTCACCCCCGGCATAGGCAGCTACCGTTGCGGTGTAACCCTCTCGAACGTGTCGCTTACAGTGGGTAACGATTAATGAAAAAAGCAGTTTTAAGCGCAGTTTTATGCGCAACGGCAATATTTACCGCCGCGGCTTGCGGCTGCGGCGGTAAAGCCAAAATCCAATATCAGAAGTACAATGCTTCAACCGTATCCTTCAAGGACAACAGCGACAAGGGCTTAACCGACTACGATAAAAGCCTGTACTATCTCAACGAATGGAAGCAGGGTTACGAAACGGTCGGGCAGACGGGCGATTTCTTCCCCGATATGGCAGACCCCGTAATCGTGTACGACGACGGTTATTACTACGCTTTCGGAACAAGGCAATGCACCGTTTACCAGTGCTTCCGCTCGGCTGATTTGACGACGTGGGAGAGGCTTGACGATGCGTTTGTACCCGAAAAGGGCAGTTGGGGTACTACTGGGCTTTACGCGCCCGATATTCAGAAAATCGGCGACAAATGGTACTTGTACTATACGGCAACCCAAACGTATTCCGACGAAAGAAACCGTTGCCAGCTCGGCGTAGCGGTGGCGGATAACGTATACGGCCCTTACGTACAGTTTACGGGCGTAAACGCAAACGGAGAGGACATATCCCTCGGCGAACCGTCCTTCCGCGGAATGGCTAAGCATCAGATTTTGGACGCGAACGTTTTGCAGGACGGCGATAAGCTGTATATGTATTTTTCTTACGATACCAAAACCCCGCAGTCTTACGAAAGCGATTATGCAATGATGTCCAAAGACCGGTACGCGGCGGAAATATGGGGGGTAGAGCTTAAGGACCCCGTTACGTGGGACTTGTCCACGCTTACGCCCCTGCTTACGCCCGGCTATAAAACGTACGACGCGCCCAAACGTACAATCTCGTGGGAAACGTGGTCGTACGTGGAAGGCCCCGGCTACGGAATACTCGAAGGCCCGCAGATTTTCAAGAGGAACGGAAAGTATATTTTAACCTATTCTGCAAACCTGTACTCGCACGATTGCTATGCGGTGGGTTATGCCGTTTCCGACAGCCCGTTAAGCGGTTTTGAAAAGCCCGACGACGGCACGCACCTTAAAAATATGCTTTTGGGCGTTCCCTCGGCGCCGGGTACGGGACTTGCGAACTATTACAAGGGTTTTACGAAGGGCACGGGGCATGCGGGAATATTCCGTACGCCGAGCGGTGAGTATATGTTTGCTTACCACGCGCATTTCAACCGCGAAAAGTGGTCGGAAACCCCTCCCGATAACTATCGCGCGCTTGCGCTGGATTACATTTATTTCGATAAGGACGGTATGCCTTATACCAACGGCCCGACCTATTCGTTACAGCTTAAACCCGAGCATATAAGCGGGTATAGGAACATTGCGGGCGAAGCGAAAATCCGCGCGGAGGGCGCTAACGCGCAGTATCTGAACGATAACTACACCAACCGCACCTGCCGCGAAATTATGCTTGACCCTAAGGTGCGGTACGAGGATATCAAGGAAGCGGAGTTTAAAGCGGGTACGCGAAGTATCGAAATTAAATTCGGCAAGCCCGTAACGGTTAAAGCTTTGAATATCTATAATTCCTGCGATTACAGCCTGTCTGTTTTATCAATCGACCAGATAGATTTCGGCAACGGCAAGGGGATAGTTAACGCGCTTTTCAACCAAAGATATTTTTCTTCGGTTACGGAAGAATACATTTTCCCGCACGCCGCTTTTAATATCGAACTCGGCGAAGAAATAGTCACGGATAAAATCGTTATAACAATCACAAGCGGCAAGGCTTTTGCCTTGGGCGAAATCGAGGTCGCAGGCAAATTAAATTAAAGGAAAAATTTATGAAAAAGAAAATTATACCGCTTATCTCCGCGCTGGCGGTCGGCGTAACGCTCGTCGTTGCCCCCGCCTGCGCCGACAGCGGCGGCGACAAAACACCTATAACCTATCAGGAATACTCCTCTTCCACGGTCAGCTTTCAGGACAACCGCGATAACGCCCTAAGCAATTACAACAGCGATTTGTACTACATAAACGAGTGGAAGACGGGCTACAACACCCCCAACACCTCAGGCAAATTCTTCCCCGATATGGGCGACCCCATGATTGTCTGGGACGACGGTTATTACTACGCTTTCGGCACGCGCGGGGCGGACTGCTTCCATTGCTTCCGCTCGCCCGACCTGACCAATTGGACGCGCCTCGCCAACGCCTTCGAGCCCGATGACAACAGCTGGGGCAGGACTAATCTGTGGGCGCCCGACATTCAGAAAATCAACGGCAAGTGGTATCTGTACTATACCGCGGGTATGATAGGCGAGCCAATGTATAACAGCGATAAAAGGGAGCACTGCCAGATAGGCGTGGCGGTTTCCGACAACGTTTACGGTCCTTACGTTCAGTTTACGGGCACAAACGGCAACGGGGAAACGGTAACGCTTAAAGATACCCCCTTTAAAGGGCTTGAAGGGCACACTATCCTCGACCAAACCGTGTTTCAGGACGACGACGGCGAGCTGTATATGTACTTTTCGTACGATTCCAAAACAGGCTCGCCCGAGCATAGGGAAATGTCCAAAAACGGCAACACCTCGGAAATATGGATGGTGCGTATGAAGGACGCGGTAACGTGGGATTTGGATACGCTTACGCCCCTTATGTCTGCCGGATATAAGAATTTTACCGACAGCAAGCGCACAATCGCGTGGGAAACGTGGTCGCCGAGCTTTACGGGCGGGACGCAGTGTTTGGAAGGCCCTTATATGATTAAGCAGAACGGCAAATACTTCCTTACTTACTGCGCCAACAGCTTCGTGGATGCGGAATATTCGGTAGGCTACGCCGTTTCGGACAGTCCTATGGGCCCGTTCGTCAAGCCGGACGACTACTATCTCCAAAATATGCTCCTCGGCGTCCCCGGTGCCCCCGGCACTTATATAGCAAACCGCTATAAGGGCTTTACAAGGGGCACGGGACACGCGGCGATATTCAAGACGGGCGGCGGCGAGTATATGTTCGCCTATCACGCGCATTTCAACCGCGAGGTATGGAGCGATGAAATTCCCTTTGCCAACTGGCGCGCCCTCGCCGTCGACTATCTGCATTTCGACAGCAACGGCAACCCGTATACAAACGGCCCCACATATTCGCTGCAAAACACCCCGTCAGACGTTTCGGGTCTTAAAAACCTCGCCCCGCAGGCAACAATCCGCGCCGAGGGCGACAACGCGCAGTACTTAAACGATAACTACACCAATCGCATCAACAGGACGGTGCTTCTGGACAAAACCAAGCGGTACGAGGCGATAAGGGAGGCGGAGTTCAAGGCAGGCACCCGCAGTATAGAGCTTAAATTCCCTTCCCCCGTAACGGTTAAGGCAGTCAATATCTATAATTCCTGCGACCTCGAGTATTCGGTAAAGTATATCGACCAGATAGACTTCGGCAACGGCAACGGCATTGTCAACGCGCTGTTTAACACAAGGTACGTCAACGACGATTTTATCTTCCCCCACAGCGCCTTCAATATCGAGCTGGGCAACGAGCTTGTAACCGACAGAATAGTAATCACAATTTCAAGCGACACGGATTTCGCCCTCGGCGAAATCGAGGTAATGTGCAAACAGTAAAAGGAGAACGTCATGAAAATCAAAAAATTACTTACCTCCGCCGTATGCATTGCGGCGTGCCTTGCAGTCACCGCCTCGGCAGGCGTGCTGTCGGCGTGCAAAAAGCCCTCGCGCGAGCTTGTCAACGACATCGTTTTCGACGAGTTCGGCGACCCGATATTTACGGACGAAAGCGGCAAGGGCATCAGGCTTAAAATCCAGTCGGTAATAGGCTCGCCCGATAACGCCTATCTGGATATGGTAAATACCGCGTTTAACGACTATTACCGCAGCAGCGGACTGCAAGCCGACATAACCTCAGTAGAAAACGGCATTTTTTACCAACAGCTTGCAAACACTATCAATACCGACCCCAAAAACGCGCCGGACGTAATAATTTTCCACAGCGAGCGCTTAACCTACTTCGCCTCGCAAAAAATTCTCGTTCCTATGGACGAAACGTTCGAGCTCCTCGGCGAAAATAACACCTTCGATAAATCCAACTATCTTGAAAACGTCATAGCCGAATGCCACGACAAGGACGGCACGCTTTACGGCGTTCCTCTGGACGTGCACAGCGGCGTGTGGTACGTCCGCAAGGACATTCTGGAAAAGAACGGGCTTACAATGCCCTCTACAAAAGCCGAATTCGAGGCGGTCTGCAAGGCGCTTATGGAAAGAAAAGCGGCGGGCACCCTCTGGACGCGCGACATGACGTCGGTCAAAACCCAGATAGAAAACGCAACAAGCGAGCAGGAAAAGCACAACATACGCGAACGCGCGTGGAAGCAGGTCGGCGCGGAAACGGCGGCAAGCTTCTTCCCCGTGGAAATGAGCGCCGCAGACAATATCGAATCGGGCTGGCTTCCCCAGACGGCGGTACTGCAAAACGGCGGCAAGCTTGCCAACGCAGACGGCACCCCCGCATGGAACACAAGCTCGGGACTTAAAAACACGCTGGAAATGTTCGAGGGCTGGCAGGATAAATATATCGGCGCCAACCGCGACAACCAAACGCTGTTTGCAAACCTCGGTAACGGCAATGCCGTATTCGGCTGCGAGGGCCCTTGGTGGATGGAACAGCGCCTTAACGAGTACGATAACTACCTCGGCGAGGGCGCGCTTGCAATCCTCAGTCTTTCGGGACTGTACGCAGACGACCCCCAAAGCCCTGCGGCAAACGCGGTATACGGCGTAGGACATGTTTTCAGCATAGCCAACACCGCCGCAAATTCAAGCGCAACCAGAAGGGTAGCGGCAGCGCTGTATGCAAAGTTTATGACGGAAAACGCAGTCAAATACACCGCCGGCGGACATTTGCCCGCATGCAAGACGGTGCTTGAAAGCGAGGAATACAAAACCTCCGTTGCATATAACAGATACCTCAAATATATGGCAGACCCCGCCGACTATGTAATGCTCGGCAACACCCAATACTTCTCGCCCGTATACGAACAGCTTAAAACGGCGTATATATGGACGCTCTCCAAAAACAAGAGCGGCACGGTAGAAGAGCATATAAGGGGCTGCTTCGAGGAGGCAATGGCGCAGATACGCGGCTCCGACGATTTGTAATTCGGGCGCACACGGCAAATTATGAACGAGCAAAAACTTACAACGGTCGGCGAATACGCGTATAAGCAAAGCAGAACGCGCGACTTTTTAAAGCGTTACGGCATGGCGCTTGTGTTTATAGCGCCGCACCTAATATTTTTCCTTGCCTTCTGCATCTATCCGCTCATATACGGAATTATAATGTCGCTCTTCAAGTATAACATTGCAGACCCGTCGCAAAACGAGTGGCGCGGCTTCGGCAATTTTATAACCATCTTGTTCAGGGCAGACAATATTTATCACAAGGAATTCTGGTACGCAATGGGCAACACCGCGCTTTTCGCGGTCGTTGTGGTTCCGCTTTCTATAATAATTCCGCTGTTTATGGCTATCTGCATAAACGCAAAGCCCAAGGGCTATAAGCTGTTCCGTTCGCTTATTTATCTACCGTCCGTGCTTCCCGTAAGCGCCAGCGGCGTAATCTTCACCGCGCTGTTCGGCTTTTTGTTCGGTTATATAAATCAGTGGTTCGGCGTTTCAATCGACTGGCTCAACAGCAACCCCATGCTCGCGTGGCTTGTAATCCTGCTACTGTGCCTGTGGGGCGGCTGGGGCGGCAACTTCATAATTTTAAACGCGGGCTTGAAAAACGTCGATAAAAGCCTTTACGAGGCGGCGGCAGTGGACGGCTGCACGGGCATGCGCCGCGCGCTTGCCGTAACCCTTCCCGCAATAAAACAGCAGATGGTTTTGTGTATATTCAATACCATAATAGGCTACTTCGGGCTGTACGGACAGATTTACGTGCTTACCAACGCGGGGCCGATAACCGACAGTACAAACCATGCCACAATGTCCATAATGTGGTACATTCAGAACCTTATAAACAGCGGCAACTATTCCGTCTACGGCATGGTCAGCGCAATGGGCTTAATCCTCGGCATAATAATCGGCATAATCACCGCAATACAGCTAATCATCACCCGCGAAAGAAAAAGCGGAACAAAGCGCAGTAACGAGTTTGCGGAATACTTAAAGGCAAGGGGGTCTGCAAATGAATAAATTTCTAATGGCCTCGCTTATAATTCTCGGCACAATACTTGTCTTAATGGTCGTTCTGGACGCAGTCGTGCTCTCGCTCAAAAAACGCAAAAAGCTCCCCGCCAACAGAATAGGCAGATACTTTCAGCAGAATTTATTCAAATTTAACGCGTTCGTGTTCTTGCTTATTTTCTGCATAATCTGGGTAATCCCGCTCATTGTCGGTGTTCTGGGTAGTTTTACCTCGCAGTACACGTTCGAATACCACCCCGGTCAGCTTATTCCCGAGGACGGGTTCACGGTAGACAACTACAAGCACTTTTTCAACTACCGCAACAGCGCCAGCGGCGAACGTTACCCCGTAGAGCGCTGGATGCTTAACAGCTTTATCGTATCCGCTTCAAGCACGCTTTTATATCTGCTGTTTGCGGGACTGTCGGCTTACGCGCTGGTGTTTATGAAGTTCAAATTCCGCAACGTGCTTTTCACGTTTATGCTCTTCACAATGGTTATCCCCGGAGTGGCAACCATGACTCCGCAAATCGCAAACATGGCGAACCTCGGCATATCGCGCTCCCTCCTGGCGCTGATACTGCCGGGGCTGGGCGGAGTAGGCGGGCTGTATTTAATACGTCAGTTCTTTTTGGGTATTCCAAAGGACTTGATAGAATCCGCCCGCATGGACGGCGCAAGCGATTTCAGAATTTTCTTAAAAGTCGTGCTCCCCGTCGGCAAATCGGTGTTCTTCGTACAAGGGCTGTTCTGCTTTATGGGCAGCTGGAACGATTTATTATGGCCGCAGATAATCCTCGGCACGTCCGACCCCAGCCTGTGGACCTTGCAGGTAGGTATAGCCGCGCTGTCGCAGAGTAAAACGGCAAACACAATCGGACTAAACCTCGCAAGCGCAATGTTCAGTGCGGTTCCCATAATTCTGCTCTATATATTCACTCAAAACCGCATTATCGAGGGCGTTGCGGCGTCCGGCGTCAAAGGTTAATGTCAAAGGCTAAGGCATAGGTAACTCCAAAATGGAAGAAAAAATAACGGTTAAGGAAGCAAAAAAGCAATACAAGGCAAACAACGGCCGCGTAACAGCCGAAAACGTTAACGGCTTTGTGGTGCTTAACGAAATAAACAAGGTCTACGGCAACCGCGTACAGGCGGTGTTCAACTTCAACCTCGCCGTCGAAAAAAACGAGTTCATCGTCCTTGTCGGTCCCTCGGGCTGCGGCAAGTCCACCACGCTGAGAATGATAGCGGGGCTCGAAGAAATCACCGACGGCAGACTGTATATCGACAACGTGCTTGCAAACTATCTCGAAAGCAAGGACAGGGACATAGCCATGGTTTTCCAAAGCTACGCGCTCTATCCCAATATGTCCGTTTACGACAATATCGGCTTCGGCCTGCAGGTGCGCGGGCTTGCCAAGGACGAAATAAAGCAACGCGTCTTTAAGGCGGCGGAAATTCTCGATTTGGGCAGCTACCTCGACAGAAAGCCGCGCGAGCTATCGGGCGGACAAATGCAGCGCGTAGCTCTGGGCAGGGCAATCGTCCGCGACGCAAAGCTCTTTTTAATGGACGAGCCCTTATCCAACCTCGACGCAAAGCTTCGCGGTTCTATGAGAAGGGAAATTCTCTTGCTCCACAAAAAGCTCAACGCAACCATGATGTACGTCACCCACGACCAGACAGAGGCGTTAACGCTCGCCGACAGAATTGTCTGTATGTCCATGGGCCACGTCCAGCAGATAGGCGTGCCTATAGAGCTGTACGAACGCCCCGCAAATACCTTCGTTGCAACCTTCATAGGGCTTCCGCCCATGAATATGTTCGAGGGCAAAATAGAAAAGGACAATTTCGTAAGCGACCTTTTCAAATACCCCCTCAACGCAAAGCAGAAGGAGGTTTTAAAGGATTACGAGGGGCAGGAGGTAATTCTCGGCGTCCGTCCGGAAAATATCACCCGCGACGGCCCCGTAAAATTGCTTGTAACCAATAACGAAAACCTCGGTATGAACACCCTTGTCCACGGCAAGGTCGGCGGCGTCAAGTCGGTCGTCTGCAAGTTCGCGGAATGGTGCAGCTACGTCCCCGGCGACGAGGCGTCTATAGGCTTCGACCCCGAAATGACGCACTTTTTCGAGCGCCCTCAGGGCGACCACCCCGGTAAGGCAATAAGGTAAAGGAGGAGCTTAATAATGACAGAAAACGAAAGCGTTTTGCAAAACGAAGTTCAGCCCGCACCCGACCCCGCACCCCTGCCCGAGCCCGTCAAGCCCTCCAAGGGCAAGCAAATAGGCGCGGCAATCAAGGAATGGTTACGTAAAAGAACGGTCGCCTTAAAGCGTGCAACCCACAATATCCCGTTTGTGTTCACGGTTATTGTTTCAATGCTCTGGCTTATATGGCTGTTCACGTTTTCAAAATCGGTATATCTTACCTCCGCGGCAACGTGGACGGGTATGGCAGTCTTTGCAAACACAATGCTCTCCATACTCATTGTTCCGCTGTTTTTAAGCGCCTTCCCCAAGCGTAAAAAGCCCAATATAGTATTTATTGTGCTCATTTTCGTGTTTATGGTCGCAATAGTGCTGTGCGACGTGCTTTATTACATTCAGCAGAGCAACTACCTTGCCAAGCAGGATATAAAATTCCTCGAAAACAACCCCTGCTTAAACCAGTCGCTTACGCTTGCAATAGTCCATATCGCGCTTATCGGCGTCGCGGCGCTGTTGCTCGCCTTCCTGCCGCTGTATAAAAAGCTTATCCTCAAAATCAACACCAAAAAGGTTGTCGAGGACAACGCCCTTACAGAGGAAATCGACACCAGCGAGGAAGAGCAGACTATCTGAATTCGGCAATAATTTTTATAATAAAATGACCGGCAAATACCATTTTGTCGGTTATTTTTCCAAAAGCATAATACGGTTATTTATGGCTAAAAAGAAAAAATTCAAAGAAACCACTATAGAAGACTTTTACGACTTAAAGCTCGAACAGGTAGACGAGCTTGTCGCCGCGCTCCGCGACGACAGCTATCAGCCGCAGGACGATATTTCCATGAACATATCCGACTGCACGGGCGTAAGCTCGCCCGAAAACGTCACCCGCCGCGGCAAGCAAAAGCAGTTCGACCCCTACAAGCGCG
>OFFU01001629.1_pt1 | contig 14711 bp, 29 predicted proteins | sample 1521451 | NCBI WGS metagenome assembly OFFU01 (sample SAMEA3504106, study PRJEB24116) | mouse gut metagenome | biome: mouse gut; feature: mouse-associated habitat; material: faeces | place: Denmark | collected 2011 | reverse complement strand
GCAGCCGCACAGGATCACGAGCGCGCTCACGGCGAGCAGCGTCCGCGCGGCGGCGATCAAGCCATGTCCGGCCCGCTTCCAGAAGGGGGACCAGCGCGGCGAGGAAGCGCAGGAACATTTGCATTCCGGCCCTCTCATTGGAGTTTCCTTTGCCTCGCGACCACGTCGTCGGCGTTGGCCGCCTTGCCCACATTGCAGCCGATCCAGTTCACCACCGTATAGACAGCACGGTAGGCTCGTCCCGACTTCTCGTCCGGCGCAGGGAGGAATGCGGCGACAAGGGCGCACAGGCCCCCGAGGGCCGTGACGACGAGGGCGAAGGTGCCCGTCTGGGAGTTCAGGATATCTGCAAGCGGCCCCAGCAGCGCGGCCAAAGAGGAAAGGTCCATCAGTACGTCCTCCCGGCGGCGTAAAAGATGACGTCCTGCGGCTTGGCGGGATCGGTGTCGGCGTGAATCCACGTGGGCGCGGCTTCGATGCGCCGAAAGCCCGCCTCAAGCAGAGCCGAGACGATGCGGAAACGCTCGTGCGAGGAGGCGCAGCGGATGTCCACCGCATGGCCCCGGACGTGCGCGGAATCCTCCACGCCGCCCACGGCCCGGTTGTGCTTCGGGCAGCGGTAGGCCGAGGTCAGGACAAAGGGGATGCCCGCCAGCTCACGGGCCTCGTCAAGCATCTTGAGGAAAACGGGGTCCATCTTCTCCATGCCCGCGCCGCAGCCGCACTTGCAGGCGAACTCGGTTGGGGAGAAGTGGCGAAGGGGAAGAGCCATACAAAATCCTCCTGTGCGCACCCTGCCACGGCAGGGGGAGGAGGCGGCACCGTGAACAAGGTTCGGACTTACAGCAACCGATATTGCCGCTGTGGTTCGGGTATTCCGCGAAGCTGCTTCTTGAGCCTACGGACATAGCGGGTGGTCACGCCGAGGGCTTGGGCGATAGCGTCCGGCTTCTCCCCCGCTTCCAGACGGGACAGGATGCGATCCTTGAACGGTTCCCCCCGGCGGAGGTTGGGAACCACTACTTGCATCCCACCGAATACGGCGCAGAGATACCCCATGCGCTGCGATCCGAGGAGCTCAAGGAGGTATCCGCAAGGCTTCTTCGGAATAAAAAGCGACCGTCCACCGCAGGCTGCGCACAGGATAACCGCCCCCGTCTCGCCCACAGCCTCGGCCAATTCGTCATGGCTGACCCACACCTCGCTCACAGCGTCACCCTGTCGGCCTTGCGGGACCATACCTCATAGCGCAGGGCACCCGGCACGTCGCGGAAATCGCGGACCACGCGATAGACGTAGACGCGGCAAGCCGGGCGTGTTTCGACCTGCGGGCCGAAGACGGCCACGTTGCCCCGCCCGGTGCGCCAGAAACGGCAACGCGAGGCGATGAGGCTTTGCAGGCAGGCGCAGACCTTGGCGAGGGCTTCGGCTTTGCCCATGCCCTCCGGGATGACGATTTCAACCTGTACGACCGAGCTCATGCGTGACCTCCAAACGTTTCATACTGCCACCCTGCCCGTCCGTGTTCGCCGAGCCACAGACGTAGAGCCGTTACCGCCACGTCAAGGGCCTCGTCCCGGATGCGTTCGGGCGTCTCGTACTCTACTGCGTGTTCCAGCTCGTGATATTCCGCGCCAACGACGCCAAGGGCATGATATTTGCCCTCGGCGAAGACGGGATGCTTTCCCCGCGCCTCGCCCATGCGCTTCGCCAGCGCCGTGATCAGATTGCGCCCGTCCTGTAGGCTGCCATTCCCGATAAGCATTTCCGCTTCGAGTCTATCCACGCTCTCCCCCACATGCTTCCATGTCGACATGCTTCACTCTGTCCCGCACTTCGGCGCGTTTGGCGTCGTTGAAACGGTCAACGGTGCCTACAAGATACCCGGTGATCCGCCGGATACGCTCTATCTTCACACCCTGCCCGACCTTCCCGCCGACGATGGGGAAGCCGTTCCATGACCGCCCTTCGTCGTCTCCATCAATGCCGCCCATATTCCACCCCCCACGGGATAGACAGCCACCTCCCAGCCGGGGACGGCGGCGTAACGTTTGGAACAGTGCAGGGACACCACCTGCTTGTCGTCATGCCAGAAGCCCGTGCGCGTCATGGCGTCGAGAAGCTGCTTGCCCAGATTGTCGAGGTCGGGCTTTTTCGTGTGTCCGATGTCGCCCCGCAGCATGGCTTCCCGGTCCCTTTTCGGGGTCGACGCGGGTATCGGCATCCCCGCGGTGAATTCAAGCACGAGCGGGCCTTCCAGAGGCTTTTGCGGGGCGCGCGGCGAAAGGAGATCGTCAAGCACCGCTTCCGCCCTCTTCTGCCCGACGGACTTGTAGGCCACGCTATGCCCGCCGCGTACCGCGTGCCGGGTCCGGGCCTGCGCCGTGGGAACGCAGTTCAGGACAAAGCGGCAGGCCGTCATTGCTCCACCCCCAACGCCCGCAAATTGGCAAGCTGCTCATCAAGCGGAGTGTCCGGCCTGCCTTGCTTGCGGGCGTCCATCTTGTCATGCAGGTTGGCGAGAATCTTCGCGCACCATTCGCTGTTAAGCATCACCTGCTCCTCTCGGGTCAACGTCCTGCCGGGCAGGGCCAGCGTATCGGCCCGCGCCGCCTCTCCCCGCCGCAATTCCTCGCAACGCGCCCGGATGTCGGCTACGGTCGGGAAGTAGGCCGACTCGCGGCGGTATCGCTTCACGGCCTTTTCCACCATCTCGGGCGAGAACTCCGCGAGGTCTTCGGCCCAGTCCTCGGCCAAAATCTGCAACTGCGCGGGCGTCCTACCTGCCTGCGGGTAGTGCAGGGCCAGATTGACCAGCAATTGAAGCGTGAAGTTCGGATTGTGCATGTTTGGCCCTCCGTGCCTGTAAAAGCATTTTCGCCATGTCGTCGTTGTCCCGCGTCTGCTGCTGCGCCACGGTGTTTGCCCGTGGGCGAGCCCGTTCTCCATTGCCGCCCCGCTCTTCCAACTCGGGAGGCTTTCGCAGCCAGTATTCCCGCTTGAGGAAATTCGCCGCCGAGGGAACGTACCTGCCACCCTGCCGCTTCCATGCCTCGGAGTCTTCCCACTGGCCGAGTGCGTCCAGGAGACGCGGTAAACCCGGAAGCGCACGGGTGGCCGCAAGTGCCCCCCACTCCGCCTGTGCCTCCAGCCGACCGCCCCTGTGCCGCTCAGGGTAGGCGTCGAAAAACTCCTGAAAGGCCAAAGAAGGCTGGCGAGAGGGAGCCGCCTCCTTGCCGGACAGACGGGAAGCATCCCTGACCGGGGCCTCCTCGCGCGCGCCCGCGAAAACACACTCCTGTATTTCTTCTTCAGGATTAGGAGAAGGAGAAGGGGCAGATGGTTTCGCTGGCGGTCGCTCTGCGGTCGCCGTGCGGTCGCAGAGCGGGGGCAAATCGGGCCCTGTCGAATCGCCGGGCTGTGGCTCGTTGTGTGCCCTGCGCCACGACTTCCAACGCTGATATTCTTCCTGCGAAAGCCCTTCGAACCCTCTGCGGAGGCACTCGTCGTAAGCCTCGCGGTTTACCTGAGCCAGTTTCGCCATGCGGGACTGGCCGCCGCGCACTTCCGCTTCCGCCACCCAGGGGTTGTGCTCCTGCCAGTCGTGCAGGACATACCCGTCCGGGGATTCGTCAATCCACATGCCGAGGCAGGTGTCGAAAAACTTCCGCTCCTCGCCTTGCCAGTCCGCGGCAAGCTCCACGTCCTCCCAGTCCATACCGCAAAGGTTCCCGTCCGGGCGGTTCACGGCGACCCACGCCCACAGGATTTGCAAGGAGCGGATGCCTTCCAGCCCCAAACGCCGGACGGTCTTCTTAGCCTTCGGGTGTTGCCAGAAGCCGACGGATAACCTGATGTCCGTATTCATGCTTTCCCCCAGACGGCGATCATGGACGGAAACGGCGCGGAGGCCGCCGCCCCTTCAAACTTCAAGCGTCCCTTCAAAAATCGGATTTCGGTTGCGGCCCGGTAAACGTGCTCATGAAACCATGCCGTATCTGTGCGCGCCGGGAGGAGCCCCACGACCAGCGCGCCCCGCTCCGCTTCCCGGCGGGCCTTCTCGACCCATGCGCCGATCCCCCGGCCATAGGGCGGATTCATGAAGCAACGTTCCCCGGCCCACGGATGGGCGAGACCGTCCACGAGCGCATCGGGAAAGAGGCGACCGAACGTCGCCTCTCCCCACACTCGCAACGCATGGGGCGGCACGCAGTAGCGCCAGACCTTGGCCGACCACGGGGCCGCGCACACGTCCAGCGTAAAGTCGAATTCCAGATCGAGCTTGCGGAAGAAGTCCCACGGCGTGGGCCAATCGTCGCGTTCACTGGCGAAAAGGGCCGAGGCTACCACCATATCCCGCTCTCCTTCCTGCTTGCCCGCTGGAACTTGCGGACCTGCTGGCGGCGTTGCCGCACCGCGCGCTTTTTGTTTGTTTCGGCGTCACGGTAGGCCGTCACCACGACACAGGCGTCATCCTGCCGCTCGGCCACCACCCGGAGCCGCCCGTGCCTCACGACATAGCGGTCGCCGTAGCGTTCCAAGTGCCCCGAAAAGAGAGCATCGGCCACAAGCTGAAGGGAGATGCCCCGTTCAAGGCAACGGTCGAGCGCATGGGCGGAAAAAGTGAGGTTCATAGGCTTCCCTTCCGGTATCCAAAGGTATCCATTGTTTTACTGACGCCTCCGCATCAATGTGCAATCCTCAAGCTGTACTCGCCGCATGAAAGGCACCTCATGCAGGACGGGCAGGCCCACGGCGATACAGCGCCGGACCAGTTCCGAGAGCGTGAGCCCCCAGTCCTCCGCCAGACGGCGCAGGATGATTTGCTCATCGTCAGTGAGCTTCACGCCTGTTTGTGCTTCACGCTTCGGGGGCATGGAACTCACCTTCTCATGGCCGATGTTTCAGCCATGCATTCAAGCAAAGGGCAGCGCCAGGGACGAAAAAGTCACTCATCGGAAGTCTTCTCTTCGGGTGCTGCGGGAGTAGTGAAACCATTGGGCAAATCAAGGGTCCTTTCACCATGTAAATACGGATAGATACGTTCAGCAATGGAATCACTCTTCTCTCGGTTCATAAATTTTGAGAGTCCACACGGATTAACTCCGGTAAGCTCCGCGAATTGGACTTGGCTTAAGTTCCGGTCCTGTAAAAACTTTCTTAGTGCTGTTTGTATGCTCATATCGGTTCTTTACTAAATGGTAAAAACAAAAGCAAGCAAATTTTCCAAACAGAAAATGACAACATGTTTACCATATGTTAAATGGAAACGATGGGATTTTACGAAGATTTAGTAGAAGGCATGAAAGCCTGTATCGGTGAGGGCAAAAAGTTCTCCACAAATGCAGATATGGCTCGATACTGCGGGGTGCAGGCAGTGCAGACCTCTCGCTATATGAATGGAGAACGTGAAAAACATTTGAAAGCTTTGGGTAATATTCTCGACAAGATAGGAGCAAAACTTGTTTGGGATCACGATCAAAAAAATATACCTTCCCAAAATTTCAAATCTCAAGAATATATTAAAAAAATACAAGAGCTTGAAAAAGAAATTGAAGAATTAAAAAGGTATAAAGCAAAATGGGAAGGACATTTAGAAGAGCTCGCGGTACGCGAAAAAGCTCGTCCTGCGCCTAAACTTAAAGAGTCAAAATTTTCGAGCCAAGATACGGCGTAATCATCCCATGTATGATATGGATGGAAGTTGATTAAATGTAGAGATGCCAATCCTTGTAGCCTCTAAGCCCCTATTTTCGAGGGGCTTTTTTGTGCCCGCCGCTTTGCACGGTAGGTGAAGTGCCAAGATTTATAGGAAGGGGAGGTATTTTTGTATCAAAAGAATTACCAAATAGAAAATTTACCTTGACTTGATATTTACTATTTAGTAAATATGTTTTCAACGAAAGGGTTCCCCTAAAGGAGAAAGCCATGACCACAGCCCCCTACCTCGTGATCAACTTCATCAACGGCACTGAATGCGTCGACGAATGCGACACGCTCGAAGAGGCCCGCGAGTTCGCGGAGGAACACGGCGGCAAGGTGGTCAAGGCCGAGGACTACAGCCCGCAGGATGACGGGCGTGCCCCGTTGGATGAGGATGCCTACCTCGCAACGCCTTGGCTGGTGGACGGGTGGGGCTCCAAGGCCGAATGGCTCTACGATGGGTAAGGAACCTCCCCTCGCACGAGCCCCCGGACCAGAAGCCCGACATGATGAACAACAAGCAAAGGAGAATGGATATGACGAAGTTTGAAATCACGGCACTGGAGACGCTCGACTCCTTAACCAATGAATTAACCGCCTTTGTCAGCTTTGCCGAGATGCTGAACGCCGAGGGCGGCTACCGTCCCTCTTTCTACGCTGAATATGACCCGCGCTTTCGGGAACTGGCGGATGCCTACGACAAGGCACAGGAAGAGCAAGGTGATCCCCGCCGGGCATATCGCGGGGGAAAGGGGTGGTAGTCGCCTAGCCCCACACCAGTCCCGGCACCATGCCGGGGCTGGAAACGGGATTGGGCCCAATCCACTTTTTCAGGAGAAAGCCATGAACATGCTCTTCTGCATCGAAACGGAAAACTTCGGCATCATCCGACAGCACTATTTCAACTCCCTCCCCGCCGTCCGCCATTTCATCAAGACGGGCGGCAGGGGGGAAGGCTGGGGAACCCTCTATCGCGCCTCGTGGGACGACGGAGAACTCACTCCCATTGGCATTATCACTGACTGCAACCGCGTGGATGAGATTGAGGGCGGCATTGACACCGTGCTCGGCGCGTTGGAGGCAACGGTATGATCCCTGAAGCGTATCTCCGTCCCCAAAGGGTAGCCTTTCCGCGCCCGGCCCCAAAGACCCGCAAGAGCTTGATGCCCTTCCCTCTCCCTCGGAAACGGGATGGCGGCTTCAAGTTTGCCCTCGTCATTTTCCTGCTGGTCATGCTCATGATCTGCTTATCGGGAGGGGAAAATGTCGTACCGATGGGAAGATGACGCCTATCCCGATCTCGATGAGGAAGGCTGGACGGAAGAAGAACTGATGATCGCCGCTGGCCGCGCCTCATACCTGCGCAGGCTTCGCAGGCGGCACAACCCGGAATGTTTCGACAACGAACAAGAGCTTCCCGAGGCATTCGGGGAACCGTTCCCGGCGTGAGCCGGTGAAGGAGACAGCCATGTGTCAGACGCAAAGCGACCAGATCAACGAAATAGCCAAGGCCCTCGCCGCAGCGCAGGCGGAACTTGAGCCCGCCGCCAAGAACGCGGAAAACCCGCACCTGCGCAACCGCTACGCCGATCTCTCGGCGGTCTACGAAGCCATCCGCAAGGTTCTTCCAAAGCATGGGCTGGCCGTGGCGCAAGTCATGTTGCCCCGAGACGACGGCAAGGCCCACGTGCGCACTACCCTCCTGCACGAGTCCGGTCAGTGGATCGCCGGAGAATGCGTCATGCCCTGTGACAAGCAGGGCGGCATTCAGGGCATGGGCAGTGCCATCACCTACGCCCGACGCTACAGCCTCTCCGCCATCGTCGGCGTGGTGTCAGAAGTAGACGACGACGCCGAGGCCGCGACCAACCGCAGGGACGCAGCGCAGCGCCAGCGCCAGCAAGCCCGCGCCGCCAACCCGAATCCCATGTCCGAGGCCCAGAGCAAGGCGCTCATGGCCTATCTGAACAAGCGTCACGGCAACGACCGTGAAGCCTACTGCCGGGAATTATCGGATTTTTTCGGCCGCATCATCAAGAGCAGCCGGGAACTGACCAAGACGGAAGTCGGTGACTTCCTCAACGCCGTCAACGGAGGCTACCATGCTCAATAAGGCCATGATCATCGGCAGGCTCGGGCGTGATCCCGAACTGCGCTACTCGCAAGACGGCAAGCCCGTCTGCACCATGAGCGCGGCCACGGATGAATCCTACACCGACCGCAACGGCCAGCGCGTGGACCGGGCCGAATGGCACCGCATCGTGGTCTACGGCAAGACCGCCGAGAACTGCGCCCACCACCTCGGCAAAGGCAGCCTCGTCTATGTGGAGGGCAGCCTGCAAACCCGCAAATGGAAGGACCAGCAGGGGCAGGACCGCTTCACCACGGAGATCAAGGCGCAGCGCGTCCAGTTCCTTGACCGCAAGGCCGACGCCACCGCCCGCCCCGACACCGGAGCCAGCCAGTGGGAAGGTACGCAGCCCCCCGCAGCGGGCGGGGATGAAACGGACGAAATCCCGTTCTAGGAGCGTACGGCCATGCCGACTTTCGCGGATATTCAAGAGGAAATCGCCGGGATGCTTTCCATTCCCGACGAAGACCTGAGCCCGGACCAGCGCACGGCTCTTGACGCCTACCTGACGGAACTGGCGAAGCTCGAAGCGGACAAGGCGGATGCCTTCGGCCAGTTCATCAGGCTCCAAAACGCACAGGCGCAAGCGTGCCGGGAAGAGGCGCGGCGGCTCACGGCCAAGGCACAGGCCACGGAAAACCGCATCGCCCGCCTCAAGGAATTCTATACGGAAGCCATGCGCCGCAACGGGCTGCACAAAGTGTCGGGCGGCGTCTACACCCTGAGCGTGAGGAAAGCCGCCTCGGTCGCCGTGACAGCCCGCCTTGACGACCTGCCCGCCCTCTACAGGCGAACGCAAACCACTGTGGAGCCCGACAAGGCGCTCATCCGCGAAGCCCTCAAGGAAGGCGTGGACATTCCCGGCTGCGCCCTTGTGGAAAGCTACCGCCTCGACATCCGCTAGCCCCTACCGCCCCTCCCCCCGGGGCGTCACCATAAAAGCCCTGCCGGGTACGAAGCCCCCGGCAAGGCTTACAATCTGCTCTTTATTTTGGATAAGACTATGATCGTATGGCATGTGACTACAGCAAAGAAGCTTAAGCGTTACAAAGATTCTGGAGGCATTCTTCCGCCGGTCAGAGCGTGGGAAAGTCTTTCCGCAGCCGAACGTTTTTCAAAACAGACAGGACGAAAGATAATTGTGAGGCTGAAATTCCCAAACTCAGCAGAAAGGCTTCCCGGGCACCGTGGGGAAGCTTTTGTACTCAATGAAAAGTATAGGCTCACAAGTATATGAGGTAATATCATGAACAAATCTGAATTCATCACAATGGTTCGAGCATCCGACACGACGGGGATAATGACATCGATCCAAAAGACCGATCTTGTCGTCAACCAAGTGTTGAACATACTCAAGGAAAGCATCGTGAAACATGGTTCCCTGAAAATTCAGGGCTTCGGCACTTTTGAAGTTCTGGACGTTCCCGAACGCTAAGGCTGCAATCCACGCACGAGGGCAAGTATTCTCATCCCCGCGCACAAGGCCGTGAAGTTCAGGCCCGGGAAGAAACTGCGGGAGGCGATGAACCGTGAGCGTTGATTTGTACGGAAATTATACGGCTGAAACGCTTTCACTACCCCAACAATGGCGCGAACAGATATGGTTAGCTAACGGTGAAACCGGAATTTCTTCTAAAACGATTCACGCAGTCTTAACCGGAATGGTCGACGACATGGTTTTCAATGCTAGCCCTTCGTGGCTTAAATACGACGTCCCTCATGACCCGTCAGATTTCCGGCGCTGTTATCTCCTGCTCAAGCTCATCCCGGAGTGGAGGGAACGCTTAGATGAGGTTGCGGAAAGATTCCCGAAATGGAAACCCTTTGTCAAACATTGGGGAGAACTAACGCGACTGTACGAAGAAGAGCGTGAAAACGCCGATGGACACGCCCGCAAGCTATACACTCGAATGCAAGAGTTGAGAGAGTAACGCGATGCAAGATACCGACGCCATCCCTCAAATCAGAGTAAAATGTCCTGATTTGGAAGAGATTATTCCGGGATGCAGCTTCCTCTATCGAGCCAAGATAGGCGGGGAACGCCAAATCATCAACGTGAAAGCCACCACAAACCCATATCCCAGAGATTTCGGGAAGGGACGCAAGGCTATGTACGTAGATGTGTTCGGCTACGGATGGAAAGGGACGGTTCCGGCGGGTAAGCTGAGGATTGCGGAGAAAGGATAGAAACAGATGAACAAGAACAGACGTGATAGGCTCGCAAAATTGAGCGCTCAGATTTCTGACATCATGGAGAAGTTGGAGGAACTACGGGACGAGGAGCAAGAGGCATTTGAAAATCTTCCTGAATCCCTAAACTCCAGTAAACTTGGGGAAACGATGCAAACAACAATCAGCGCTATAGATGATGCTCTTTCCTCACTTGAGAACACTGATAGTCAAATACTGCATGCAATGGGATAGCACCCCACGCCCCGCCCTCCCCCGTGCGCTGGAGCCGGGGTGGTATTGGCACAGATGCGAAGAGGGCGTTGTGACCATACGGAGATTATGGAAAGGAGATATAGAGGTACTTTCAAAAATACCTCAGCAATGGGCAGGCCCCATCACCGAACCACGTAACCCAAAGGAATAGCTGTGGCAGTAGCAGAAGCAATGCTTATTGTGACCGTGATCGTCTCCCCTCTCGCCATTGAGGGGCAGTCCGCAACGCACTCTGAACTCACCAAAGAGTATCCGCAAAACACTCTCGATGAGTGCCTCGCACAAGCGGATCGTGTTTCAGAACGGCACGGGGCCAACCATACGGTGATAGCCGTATGCGTCTCCACCGACAAATGCGAACCGAAATAGCCCCGATATGGGGCTTTCCTTTTTCTGGAGGCTCACATGGCTGAGAAGATTTCCCGTTTCGCCATCCTCGTCCGCGACATGCGGGCGGCCCAGAAACGTTACTTCGACACGCGGGACAAGGCCGACCTGTTCCGCGCCAAAGAGCTCGAAAAGAAGGTCGACGACGAACTTGCCGCCATCTTTGGCTGTGTTCGGACGCAAGGAACCTTGTTGTAGGAGAACCAATCATGCGAAGACCCATCAACCCCGTCATTCCTTACCCACACGAGGCCATCCAGCATACCCGCTGTGTACTCGCCATGACCGTGATCACGCTTTATCTGTCCTTGCTTAAGCCGGGTACCATTGCCGGGCTAGGCGATCTTGGTACGCAGGTCCACAAAATCGAGCGCTGGATCGAGCGCTGCACCGATGATACCCAGCGCCGCCTATCGGCTGGGGCAAAGCGGGAGCTTGACCGCAGGTTCCGCATCCTTGCCGGGCATGTTGACGCCGCGCTCACGGCAAACGACGATGACATGAAGTGGGCGACATGGGCCTCGGGTCTGTGGGCGGGGCTCATCTTCCTCGAAGATGCCCGCAACACGTGCCCGCTCTACTTCCGGGGGCTGCACTGGCATAACCTGCTTAAAACGCTGACCACACTGTGCAATATGCTCGAAAAAGAAGACCCGCGTATTACCGAGATCGGGACGCGGGTTTACGAACAGGCCGCTTAGGAGGAAAGAATGGAAACTCTCACCGCCGATGAGATGAGCGAACGGCTTGGAATCAGCCGGGAAACGTTCCGACGAATCTGGAAAATATATCCCCACATCCCTGTGGGACGCGGGAAAACGCTTCGCTCCGTCCGCTTCCTCTGGGATAGCGATACACTCAAAGAGGTTTCTCATGTCCATCAGGAAATACAAGACGAAGAATGGTATGCGATACGCGGCGGAAGTGTTCGAAGGAGGGCAAAGAATCGCGTACCGGGGCGGATTCTTGACCAAGCTTGCGGCGCTCAAATGGGAATCGACCGCCAAGGACTCCGTGACTATGCCCAAGCGCTTGGCCTTGTATGAAGTGACGGCCCTCTACATCCAAAAAAGAGAAGGCCGATGCAAAAAGAACACCCTTATCTATAAAAAAAGTGTCCTTAGAAAGCTGAACAAGTTCATCGGCCCTAAAACCGAGTTTTCCACCATCACAAAAAATGATCTGGAAGCTTTTCTGGAAGCGGCCAAGGAAGCCGTGAGCGCAAAATCCGCGAACAAATACCGCATTGAGTTATCCGCGCTTTACTCATGGGCTGTGCGCGAGGGATACGTTTCGGTCAATATCGCACGGCAGACTGAGCCTTTCGCCACCGTGCAGTCCGTGAAATACATCCCGCCGGAAGGCGACGTTGCCAAACTCATGGACTGCGCTACCGGCTTTGAGCGGGATTTTCTGATCTGCCTTCTCCACACCGCCGGGCGCATCTCCGAAATCCGGGAAATGGCATGGGAGGACGTCGATCTGGAGAACAAAACCGTTCGCCTCTGGACCAGCAAAAGACGTGGGGGGAATCGTGAATGCCGCACCATTGCCATGAGTCCTACCTTATACGGTATGCTGTTCCGGCTCTATGCCCTACGCGAAAACGAGCGGTATGTTTTTGAAGCCCCGGGAACAGGCCTCCCCTATCCACGCACCACACCGCGCATCAAGTATCTTATGAAACGTCTCTGCGAGAAAGCGGGCATTCCCTTTTTCGCTGCGCACAGCCTGCGCCACTTCATGGCCACCCACTTCAAAGACCCGCGCCGAGCTCAGAAGGTGCTCGGGCACATGAACATCCGCACCACTGAAATCTATCTGCATGATCTGGGTGTCGACAGGGAAACCGCGGGCATTTTTGAGAGCATCACGCATGGAATCACGCATAGCCCCGATTCAGATACAGAAAAAGGGCCTACTGAAACTCAGTAAGCCCTTAAAATTTATGGCGGAGAGGGGGAGATTCGAACTCCCGGTACCTTTTGAGTACACACGATTTCCAATCGTGCTCCTTAGACCAGCTCGGACACCTCTCCGTGTCGCAGCGATGTAACTAGCGGAATTCAGTCCGGCTGGCAAGCGTTTTTTTGATTTTGGAGTCATTTTTTTGATTTCCGCGGCCGCGTTCGGGCGCATTCGGCGGGCGCAGCCTTTCAAGAGGCTTTTATCACAGGACAAGCGCCGTCATGCATCCACGGCCTTTTCCGATGTGCGGGGATGGACCGCGAATTTCCTTGACAGTGCGTCTTCTCATGAGGCAAGAGTCGAAGCACAATCTAAGGAGCGTGCGCATGTCCGTACAAAGCGTCATCCAGCTTCTCGGAGGAGTTGGGCTTTTCCTCTTCGCCATCAAGCTGATCAGTGAGGCCTTGCAGCTCATCGCCGGGGATCGTCTCCGGCAGTTGATAGGTACTCTGACCAAAACCCCGCTCATGGGGGTACTTGTTGGGGCTTGCGTTACGGTGCTCATCCAGAGCAGCAGCGCCACCACGGTCATGACGGTCAGCTTCGTGGATGCCGGGCTCATGACGCTCACCCAGGCCATCGGCGTGATCATGGGAGCCAACATCGGCACCACCGTCACCGGCCAGATTCTCGCCATCAAGATACAGGATTACGCCTACCTCTTCATTATAATAGGCGTCCTCCTTGCCTTTTTCGGGCGCTCCAAGGTGCAGAAATACGCGGGCAACGGACTGTTGGGCTTCGGCCTCCTTTTTGTCGGGATGCAGACCATGGAATCCTCCATGAGCTTCCTGCGCAACGAAAGGGAGCTTTTCCTCACCTTCAGCCACAACCCCTTCATGGGCGTGCTTGCCGGAACCCTGCTCACCCTCCTCGTCCAGTCCAGCGCCGCCACGGTAGGCCTCACCATCGCCCTCGGCATACAGGGCCTTTTGCCTCTCCATGCGGCCATCCCGATCATCCTCGGCGACAACATCGGCACCACCATCACGGCGGTGCTCGCCTCCATCGGCACGGACAGGACGGCAAAGCAGGCCTGCGCCGCCCATGTCCTCTTCAACGTCATTGGGGTGTGCATCTTCCTTACGCTGCTCCCGTGGTTCCAAAAGCTCATCGCCCTCACCGCCGACGGCATCGGCCATCAGATCGCCAACGCCCATACACTGTTTAACGTACTCAATACATTGATTTTCCTGCCCTTTGTCCGTCCTTTCGCCGCCCTTATCCGCACCATCCTCCCCGACGCCCCGCACAAGGCCGTCGAAGGGGCGCAATACCTCGATCCCAAACTCATTCAGGCCACGCCCGGCATCGCCGTCGAAGCGGTCAAGAACGAATGCGCCTACATGGGCTTTCTCGCCATCCGGCTGCTCGACGCCGTGCAGGACGTTTTCTTTCACAACAAGAAAGAGCTGATTGCCGAGATCAACGAGACGGAAGCCAAAATCGACGACCTGCACCGGGCGATCAAGGCCTACGCCGAGGACATCATGCAGGCGGGCATCTCCGACGACGCCTCCACCGCGCTGGCCCTCTACGTGGGCTGCTCGCGCAACGTGGAGCGCATCGCGGATCAGGGCAAGAAGCTCATCGAGTACTACGCCTACCGCCAGAACAGGCCGCACGACTTTTCTGAGCAGGCCCTCACCGAACTCTCGGGCATGTACGCCGAGGCGCATCATGCCATCGTCACCGCCCTCGACGGTTTCATCAACGAGGACCCGGCCAAGGCGCAGGAAGTGGCCCCCATCGCCGGGAAGCTGCGCGGTATGGAAGTGGAACTGCGCAACCGCCACATCCAGCGGCTGGACCGGCAGGAGTGCGATCCCGAAACCGGGCTCGTCTTCGTGGACATCCTCGGCGTCATCGAGCACATCGGCTACCATTCCAACAACCTCGCCAAGGCGACCATCACCACCTGCTCGGCGTTTTCGGCCAAGGCCTAGCCGCCTGGCGGCAGGCCCCCCGCTTCGCGGGCAAAGCCGCCCGCGCCGCCCCTTTCATGTGGGCCGCCTTTTTTCCGGGTGTGATGGGCAAGGGCGCCCCCCGCGTCGCCCCTGCCGCCTCGCCGTCCCTT
>OFFU01001620.1_pt1 | contig 14734 bp, 10 predicted proteins | sample 1521451 | NCBI WGS metagenome assembly OFFU01 (sample SAMEA3504106, study PRJEB24116) | mouse gut metagenome | biome: mouse gut; feature: mouse-associated habitat; material: faeces | place: Denmark | collected 2011 | reverse complement strand
CATCATAAAAGCGCGGGATTAGATTGACAACAGAGGTTTTGCCGGAACCTGTACCGCCTATGATGCCGACGGTCTCCCCTTTGTTCACGACAAAATCAATGTCTGTCAGGGATTCGTCCCCGCCGCCGCTGTAGGTAAGGCTTACATGATGAAAGATAATCATTGCGTCATCTTCTTTGTCCTCGTTAAGAATTTCTATGTCATATTTATTAAATGTACCGCTCTTCATGCTCGAGGTGATCTCAAAGATACCCTCCACGCGCTTTGCACAGGCAAGTGCCTTTGTGAGCTGTATGATCAGGTTTGCCATCTTGACAAGCTCCACGAGAATCTGCGACATATAGTTTACCAGCGCGACCACCTCGCCCTGCGTGATTATGCCGTTGTCCACACGGACTGCCCCTGTCCACAGGAGTACGACGAGCGCAATATTGATAATGATGTACGTCACCGGATTCATCGCCGCGGAAATCTTGCCGACAAACACCTGCGTATTCAGCAGCAGCTCATTTTCCCGCTCAAAGTCTGCTGTCTCTGACTCCTCCTTGCAAAATGCGCGGATTACGCGGGCGCCTGCAAGATTTTCACGCGTTCTGCCAAGAATTTTGTCGAGCGCTGCCTGCACTTTTTTGTACAGTGGCATACTGACGAGCATAATGCCGAACACGACAACCGCAAGGAGCGGAATCGTCACCACAAAAATGAGCGCCGCCTGCACGTCCACGGTAAACGCCATCACCATTGCGCCAAACACAATGAAGGGAGAGCGCAGCAGCAGACGCAGCGTCAAGTTGACGCCGTTTTGAATCTGGTTGACATCGCTGGTCATGCGTGTGATGAGCGTGCTGGTTCCGATGGTGTCAAGCTCTGTGTAGGACAGTCCTTGGATATGTGAAAACAGCGCGCTTCTGAGTTTTGTCGCAAAGCCGACCGCCGCCTTCGCGCTGAAATACTGCGCTGTCACTGAGCTTGCAAGCCCCACTGCTGCCAGCAGCACCAGCACTGCCCCCATCTTCAAAATATACGGCGTATCGCTGCCTGCAATGCCGTTGTCAATGATAGCCGCCATGACAAGCGGCACCATAAGCTCAAAAGAAGCTTCAAGCATCTTGAACAATGGTGCCAGAATGCTTTCCTTTTTGTAATCTTTTATGTACTTTAACAAGCTTTTCATAAAAGTTTTCCCCCTTTGGTTCGTTCTATTTTATTTCATATTTAGTGATTATGCCAGTCAAGCGGCGTGAGGTTTTCATCTAATTTGTCATACGCGGCGTCTAATAATTTCCTTCCCCAGCAATCCGAGAACTGGAAACTCATAAATCTTCCACTCAGATAAAGGCAGTCTTGTTCGATCGCTTCGTACAAAGCATCAAAATGAAACATTGGATACTGTTCCCGAAGCCGCCCCTCCAAGTCTGGCTTCTCGATTGTCCCATTGTTCGGCTGTCTGTCAAACGCCTCAAATCCCCAGCTTCCGATACTTTTCTGTGTATCATAGATTTCATGTGCCAAGTTATCCATATCATAGCCGTCGAGCGAACCCGGAAGCACTGCCTCCTCAATCTCCCAAAACGGATATGCGCACGCCTCAAGATTCTCAAAAAGACGATACAGAATATAGTCATTGCGGCACCCTCCTCCCCTTTGTCCTCTAAATATGGACGCAGCGGCTCATAGAAATAAGAATCTTCCTCTTGCAAATCCTCCAGAAGATCTTCTAATTCTATATCAATCGTGATGTTTCCGTCGCCAAAGTCTTTATTTTCATATACGCCTGCAATCCCGATCGAAAAGGTTCCTTTGGCAAGAAACATACCGTCTTCGTATTTGATCTCTATCATTTTATTATCTCCTGTAAAAATTAAATTTGTATATTCCACCTTGCTCTGGCTTGCGTCCTCTGCGCTGTTATGCTACACTGAAAATCTATAGAACCATGACAGATGCCCTAAGCTAAGTAAATATACTATATATCATAGCACAAACGAGGGAGGCGGACAACCTATGAAGCTTGATTTCAATTCGACACATTCCACGCGTTATCTACAAGTGTATGACTACTATAAAGACCTGATTGTCACGGGACGCCTGATGCCGGGCACGAAGATGCCATCTATCCGGCGCGGCGCAGTGCAGCTAGGTTTGAGCCGCACAACCATAGAGACCGCCTATCTGTGTCTTGCCGCGGACGGTTATATCATTTCCAGACCGCAGAGCGGATACTATGTCACCGACCGAACCGCGACGGTGATCTCAACCCAGCCTGTTCACAACAAAAACTCCGACGCGGCAGACAATCCGCGCATCTTATATAATTTTACCTCAAACAATGTGGACGCGGACAGCTTTGACTTCAATCTATGGCGCCGCTACATCAAGAGCACGCTGCGGCAGGACGGGCGTATGCTGACCTACGGTGAGCCGCAGGGCGAGTACGAGCTGCGCGAGGTCATCTGCCGCTATGTCGTGAACAAAAGAAACGCTGTTTGCCGCCCTGAAAACATCATCATCGGCGCTGGTTCCCAAGCGCTGCTCAATATTTTATGCCCGCTCATCAAGGCGCGCGAGACCGTATGTTTCCACGACACACGTTTTGCACAGGGTATGGTCATCTTTGAAGATTATGGATTTGCTGTCGAAAAAGACAAGGAAAACGCAAGCGTGCTCTACATGACGCCGTCCCATATGACCTCGCTTGGCGATGTGATGAGTGTCGAGAAACGGCTTGCGCTCCTGAAAGAATGCGCCGTACACAACCGGCTGATCATCGAGGACGACTACGACAATGAATTTCGGTATTTCAGCAAGCCGATTCCGTGTTTACAAGGGCTTGCCGGCGGCGAGAATGTGATCTATCTAAGCACCTTTTCAAAGCTTCTGCTGCCCTCGATCCGCCTCAGTTTCATGATCCTGCCCGACTCCCTGCTGCCTCTGTACGAACAAAAAAAGGCGCTCTACAATCAGACCGCCTCCAAATCAGAGCAGCTCGCCCTGTGCCAGTTTTTGCGGGACGGACACTTAGAGAGCCAGATTCGTAAGCTAAAGCGCCTGTATGCCAGCAAAGCCAAAACATTGTCTATGCTGTTGGAGGAAGCGTTTGGCACACAGGCAGAAGTGTATATGGGCGAGTCCGTTTTCCTAGTGCACCTGAAAATAAAGTGTGCGCTGACCAGCAATGAACTGCGCGACAAAGCAGCCGCAAACGGGCTGCTGGTCTTTCCGTATCATACAGGCTCAAAAAAAAATGATGGTGCTGCCCATATCGCGCTCTCCTGCTGTGAAGTTCCTGTCGAGAAGTTTCCAGATGCAGTTAAAATACTATGTACGCTTTTGGCGTGATCAGGTCCTGTCAGCGCCGCAGCCTGCTCATGGTTTCAAACAGATTTCTCATGTCCACCGGCTTTGCCAAGTGCTCATTCATTCCAGCATCCTTTGCCAGCGCGATATCCTCCTCAAAAGTGTTTGCAGACAGTGCTATGATCGGCACACTGGCCGCGTCTGCACGCTTGAGCGCACGAATCACGCGCGTCGCCTCGTATCCGCTCATAACCGGCATCATCAAATCCATGAGTATGCAGTCGAAGGTTCCCGGCTCAGATGCCGCAAAGGTATCCACCGCGGCTTGTCCATCGTTTGCGGTCACGACCTCCGCGCCCGCCTCCTTTAACATGAACTCTACAATCTCACAGTTAATCTCATTGTCCTCCACCAAGAGAACATGCATATCCGCAATATTGCTCTGCAAATCCAGCGCTGTATCCATCGGCTCCGCACTCCGTGTCTCGTCGATTTGGATAGGCAGCGTTATCTGTACGGTACTCCCCTTTCCAAGCTGACTGTCCAGTGTAATGGTTCCCTTCATCTGGTCTACCAGTTTCTTCACAATGGACATGCCAAGCCCCGCACCGTTATAGTGGGTTCTTGCCCCTTGGTGTTCCTGTGTAAAGGGTTCAAAAATATGTTTTTTGAATTCCTCCCCGATGCCAATTCCAGTATCTTCAATCACAAAACGGTACTTTGCCGTTTTGTCCTGACATGCCGTCTCTTGAACCTGAACAAATACTTTCCCCTTGGGACGGTTATATTTGAGCGCGTTCTCGATCACGTTCATCAAAATCTGCTTTAAGTGCAGCGCATTTCCAATTAGTTTGTTATGCTGCAAGCTGTTCGCCTCTAAGCTCATGCGGATACCTCTCTCCTCCGCCTGAGGCGAAAGAATCGTGATGCATTCCTCAAGGGTATCATGGAGGTCAAAAGGCTCCTCCACCGCCGTGGGTCTGCCGCTCTCAAGTTTGCTGACCTGAAGCACATCATTGACAAGAGACAGCAAATGTCCTGTTGAAACGCGGATTTTCCTGCGGCACGCCTCCTGCTGCCCGGCGTCATTTTGACGCTTTTCCATGATTTCCAACATGCCGAGAATCCCGTTGATGGGCGTGCGCAAATCGTGGGACATATGAGAAAGAAATTCGCTTTTTGCCGAGTTTGCCCGCCTCACCTTCTCCAGCAGCTCCATGATCGCCTGATCCTGCTTTTTTCTCGCTATTGTAGTCTCTGTGATGTCCTGATGGTATCCGTTCAGGCAGACGCCCGGTTTCTTGAAAGTCTTGTCGGGCACACCGCCGCAGCGGACATAGATTTTCCCAAGTTTAGGATGATGCCAAGGGTAAATCACCTCAGAGCGCCCAGTTTCCAAAATATCTTTCACTGCCTCCTGCACCATCTCCACATAATCCGGGGCAATGTTTTTAAACCAATGTTGGTAGCACTCCTCCGGCTCGATCTCATCTGACACGCCCAGCAGAATCCGCATGGTCCGGTCAGCGTACATCCTCGGCTGGCAGCCCTCCTCCAGCTCGATCGTCCAGATTCCAGTTCGGGCGCCCTCCAGAATATCCTCCAGACTCCGTCTTGCTTCCAGCTTGTACTGCTCCTCCTGCTCCACGACGGCATTGATATCGCGCTGGGCAAAGATCACACAGTTTTCTTTCGCTGTCGCAGAAAAATGCATCTCTAAATGTTTTAATCCAAAAGAATTGTCTTTCACCTGATACCGGATCGAAAACTTTTTCTTCATCTGAAGCTGTGCGAGCACATAGTCCTTTTTGGTCATCGAGCGAAGCCGTTCCTGATCACGCGAAACTACATATTGAGAGATAAACCCCTCCATTGCTGTCTGATATCCCTCTTTAAAGCAGCCGACCCAGTCCATTTCCATCCGTTCATTACCGCGGTAACTCTCACATTCTCCTGTGTCAAAATTAACCTGATAGATGCCCAGATAATCCACGCTGAGGGCATGGAGAACATTGTGGCTCCGCTTTTGAAGCTCACGGAACAGATTGCGCCGTTTCAGGGAGGACACAATAAAATATGCCGCCGTCTGAAGCATATTGGTAGCATATTCGATGGACTTCACCGGCGGATTGTCCACGCCGTAAAATCCGATAATCTTATTGCCGTCATAGAGCGGCACTACCACAAGCGAATGAATATTCTGTCTTTTTAAATTTTCATATTGAAGTGGATCTGTCTCCTGAATATCCTCCAGATGCTCAATCACAATGTGCCTGCCAACACGAAACTTCTGATACCAGCTTGCACACACCTCAGGGGGAACATCTTGAAGATTCTCTTTTTCCGGCTGAACGCCTTCTGCTACCCACTCATAGGTGTTGTCATCACCGCCGGACGCATTTTGCTCAAAAATATAGGTCCGCTCTCCATTTAGTGCCTTTCCCAGATGCTCAAGTAGTACGCCCAGCGACTGATCTGGCGTTTCCTCAAGAAGCGCGACGCGAAGCCCTTCATTAATGATTGTCTCCAAATTCTGAACACTCTGCATCTCACTGTGTTCTTCGTGGTCTCCGACTGGAACGCTTTTACCGGTCCGTTCAAAAAGCTCTCTTGTATTATTCATACGTCATCCCTCCATATTGTCCGCCTTCCAACCAGAATCCCTGTACCTGCAAATTTCAGTATGAAAGCGTTCCTCACAAAAGCTCTTTTTCATATTTTATATCGCTTCACCGCAAAATTCATCAACATTTGTATCATAATATCATATGCCCCCCGATTACGTCAATATCGGGGGAGTACATCATATTTTACAAAAAAAGTGAAAAAAGTACTTGATTTTTTCTATAAAACGAGTATAATAAATTCGTAACTGTTTAAAACACATTATTTCGTTGCGTGGCTCAGTTTGGTAGAGCGCTGCGTTCGGGACGCAGAGGTCGCAAGTTCGAATCTTGTCGCAACGACTCTTGGCAGGGGCGCCGAAATCCTTTGATTCTTTGAAGGGTTTCGGTATTTTTTATTTCTTGGTAGATTTCGCGCCAAAAACATTGTTCTAACTGCCCGTGTGCATAAAAAATAGAGGGCTGCTTCTAACAGAATGCTCTCTATTCTTTATGTTTTTGTGCTATTTTAGCTTTTTCAAAGATGCTTTTGGTCTTGATTTTTGTTATACATACTTTTCCGCATCATTCTGTGTGATCCCATACGCCATGATAAGGAAATTTTTGATTGCATCGTTTGTATGTCCAGATGCTTTTAAGGCGATGACTGCATTCTTGATTCCTTGTTGTATTACTTGTTGTGTTACTTGCTGCTTTGTTTCCTCCCGAACGGTTTCTTTGATCTTATTAATCTCTGGTTCCATGAGTTCCATGAATGCCTTACACATATTTCCATCACCTCTCAGATTGTTTCTTTAACCGTCTGCTCTGTCATTCCATACAGTTTTCTCTGCTCATCAAAGACTTTACAATTTTAAAGAACAGGCGCAAAAACAGAGACGATACAGCCCTTATAATAGAACTGTACCGCCTAATCGTTACAGATATTTTTCCGCCTCGTTGGAGGAAATTCCATATGCCTTCATAATCGCATTCTTGATTTCAATATCTCCATTTCCACAAACACGCAAGGCGATAATTGCATTCTTGATTCCTTGTTGTGTTACTTCCTGTTTTGTCTCCTCCCGAACGGTTTCTTTGATCTTATTAATCTCTGGTTCCATGAGCTCCATTAATGCCTCACACATATTTCCATCTCCTCTCAATTCCTGTGCGGTCTGCCAGTTTGCTTTGATTGCCACCTCCAGCACTGCCTCGGCAAGCTCTCTGTCAAATTTTGTATGAAACGACTCTACTTTATCCAATAGCTCTTTCATCTGTTGTTTCTGCATTTCATCTGTCAGTGCGGTCAGCCATATATGTTCCTGACGGTTCAGTTCTTTTGTGACCACGATCTGAGCCGGAAACATGAACCCTTCCATCACATAATATACCCCCTTATATGGATTTTCAAGCGGGATTCCATGTTCCTCAAAATATTGGAACAGTTTTACTGGCTTGGCTTTCCGAATGAGGGTCATTGTGATTTCATCTGCTTTGCGCTCGTCCACTGTTTTTCCATAAGACTTATACAGGCTTGTATATGCAACCACTTTGTAAAATGTATCAATGTTCAACTCATCTTTTGGTGATTTGTACTCAATGACATTATACTTTCTAAACAGTCTGCCGATTTCATTCCTGATCGGCTGTTTTCCTTCTTTTTTGATGATTAGCAGGTCGATCTCCAATGCCTGCTGGTTGAGGCTGTATTCCCTGTAATATGACAGGTTTTCCCTCTCCTCTGCAAGTTCCAAATCAACGGCGGGGTTTAATCCTAGATGCCATTGCGTAGTTGTCTCTTCCATTTTGTCTCTCCTTATTCTGATCGTATCGCTGACCGAAAGTGCTCTTTCCTTTCAATTCTTTTTCTGATCGTATCGCTGACCGAAAGTGCTGACCCTTGTGCCGTACATTGGACCATAAAAAGCTACTCTTTCTTATAGTATACCATATCTCCTGTATTTTTCAATGATGACACAACAGTATCTTAAAAGTTCTGAAAAAACTTGTAGAATCAATGCTTTACAGTGAGACAATACGCCTACTACACCACTGCCCTATTTCTTTGTATCAACAATTTCACACCCCATACAAAGGAAAAACCGCCGAGCAATACAAAAAACATCCACACAATGTTCCAGTAACTCGATTTCACATCAAACATCCACCGTAAAAGCCTGTTCCAAAATTCTAATCCAGCAGCAATGGCAAACAAATCAAATAGCACATATACACCGCCAAGTAAATATATCCATCTCCACCAATAGTTATTGTGCAGATTTCGCACAAAGGTAATCATTCCCAAAATGCAAAGCGCAGCCAATAATCCCATCAGCCCAAAATAAAATAGTCCCTTATTTTCCAATACGCCAATCCAAAATTCAGCATAAGAGCTTCTATCTATTAATCCCCAAACTCTATGTAAATGAAATAACCCAAAAGCCATAAAAAAATATGGTTCCCACACTAATATCGTCTTTTTCACTCTATTTTCCACACGCACCTAACAATTCTTTACACTGGAATTTATCTGTTCATCAATTCAAGCGTTTTTTCAAATGAAATACATTCAGCATATCTTCCATTCCACATGAACTCATTATAATATCGATAAGATTTTTCCGCTGTCATATACGCATTATCAAACGTACTGTTTGTATTTGCTGGAACAATCATTTTAAGTCCATGCTCAAAACCACATTTCACTGTTGCATCTATGCAGTAATCTGTTTGCAGCCCTACAATAATAATGGTGTCTTCGTCTCTTTCATGCAAGTACTCCAACAACCCTGTATCTAAAAAAGCACTGTTTACATTTTTATCAAAAACACGCTCATTTGGCATTGGCTGAAATTCTTCGTATATTTCATAGCCTAATGCGCCTTTCGTTAATTTCTGTCCAGCACCATCATCATGTCTAACATAAATAACTTCTATACCATTATTGCGCGCCTCTTTGATTAGTGTTTTAATACGATATACAAAAATCTCAAATTCATATAAGTCATTAGTCATAATTGAATTTTGAGTATCAACAATCAACAATATCATTCTATCATCTCCCAAATTCCGACTTGTCTAATACTGAATCTCCCTTTTCGGAAAAGTGTTCCTACTGCATAAAATATGAAGTATAATGCATATTCCTATGATTACCGATTTAGCACTCACTTAGCAGCACTGCGAACTGGAATTTATTTATGTCGTGGATATTCAGGCATCAAATCAATCAATTTACTTGTCCGTCCTTCTATATCCAATAGAATTTCAATATTTTCCACATCTCCGCCTAAATGCATCATAAATTCTCTGCAAATACCGCAAGACGGAATGATATTTCCATCTTTATATACTGAAACCACTTTTTTAATCTCACTTTCGCCATATGTAAGCATTGTTGATAAAGCATTTCTTTCAGCACACATTCCTATAGAGCCATCTGTGTCAATGCATATACCCTTGTAAATATTACCTTTTTTTGTGAGTACGGCAGATGCCACACTTCCTACCCACATTTTATTTGAAACATCATGGGGGTTCAAAACACTCATTGCTTCTTCATATAATCTTTCCCATTCTTTATCCATCGTTTTACCCTCCTCAATAAATCCCGCGTATCAAGTTCCTTGCAAACCGCAATTTTGCACTACATAAATATCCTCTTATTCAAAAAAATATCCGTAGCAACAATCCTCTTTTGTAATACCTTCTATTGTGCATGTTTTTCCGCTGTTGCAAAATCCATGAGCTTCATAAAACTTTCTAGCTTTCACGTTATCTTTTATAACCCATAATACTATTTTATGCACTCCTTTTTTCCCTACTTGCTCAATCAGATATTCTATCAAAAGTGTCCCTATTCCCTGGCCCACAAAAAAAGGTTCAACATAAAAATCCGTAATTTCAATTGTTTTCGCATCTATGGGCTGTCCGTTTATGACGCCTTTCACAATTCCGTCATCATACAGCAGCATACCGTCCAGCCTATGTAAATTGCTATTATATTCTTCATACAAATTAACAACTTGCAGCTCGTTAAATGACACATAATCATTTTTAAATATTGGTCTGTATGCAACTCTTTTTCCAAATACAATAATTTCAGCTATTCTGGCAATATCTTGTTTATCAGCTTTTCTAATCATGTATATAATCCGCCTTTCTGCGAAAGTCACCAATGCGTCATGAAAAAAGAAGATTGAATCACATCCAACAAGGCAGGGTGACGCGGTCCCTGCCTGTTTATAACAAAATTTATCCAATCAGGCACTCTTTTCCCTTAAAAGCAAATCCATATTTCCGAATCTGATCTGGCGAAAACCCATCTGCAATCAGTTTGGCATCATACAGCTTTTCGTCAATCTGAGAATGAGCGTTTGCAACAGTCTGTGCGAGATCTTTTTCTTTGGAAGATTTATGCACTTTAAACTCAATGATATACGCGTTGTCTCTTTCCCTGTTTGCAGGTGTCAGCATGATATCATACCTTCCAAATCCGCTTTCTCTGTTCGATGTGATCTCAAATCTTCCGGCAAGTTCAACCATCAGTCCCAGCACAAAGCCGTGATAAAAGCGTTCGGGCGCATCGTCATCTGATGCATTTTTAGCAATATCAAAACTTGAAAAGCTATGCAGTGCAATCCTGTTCATAAACTCATTCATTCCGTCCACATCGTTCATGAGGAGTGCCTTGATGAAATTACTGTATGCCATTTCCGAATTTCCGCCAAACCAGCCCTTTACCATTCCACGAAACATTCGTCTGACTTCAAGGTTCGTGATGGTCAGCGTGTACCAGACATCGCCCTCCTCCCCAATCCCTTCCTCGTCCTCCTCCAGAGTTCTTACATGTAACACTTTCAGATAACCTGTTGCAAGAAGAAGGCTCCACACTGCATTTGCGCTGCCATTTAGCTGGTCGAACACAATTTTTTCATCAATCTCTGCCTCGAAGCTTTTGCCCTGAAGAAGATCTTCCATTGTCTGTTTTATCTCTGCGTTTCCTTTTTGGATCAGCTGATTCACAAGTCCATTCCCGCTTGTATTTGACCAATACGTATCATATTTTCCTTTTTTCCTGATAAACGATACAATCGACCATGGATTATAGATATCTGTGCAGGTTCCGAATGTAAATCCATCATACCATTTTTTAACTTTCCCTTTCTGGTCTCCTAATCCTGCATCGTCAAGCGCCGTAAAGACTTCCTCCTCCGTAAAGCCAAAATCTGTAGCATATTCACTAGAAGTCGTTGTTATAACATCAAGGTTATTCATGCCTGTGAAGATGCTCTCTTTTGCCACCCTTGTTATTCCTGTGATCAATCCGCGCTCAAGGTATTCATTTGTCTTAAATGTGGAATTAAACAGACCACTGAAAAACCTGACTGTCTCCTCCCAGTATCCTGAAATCCATGCATCCTGCATGGGGGTATCATATTCATCTAAAATAATGATTACTTTCTGATTATAATAACGCTGCATAAAACCTGCCATTGAATGTATGGCATCAGTGGCTAATTTCGCATCCATCCCTGGTTTTATACCCTGATAATATTCCCGTTCTTTTTCATTTAGAAGATTTCTTTCTAATAAATATTCATTCTTGTTATATAGATCCGTAATTACCCGGGTGAACTTGAATATCATTTCCTCGTATGATGCTGCCTTGACATTCGCAAAGCTCAAAAAAATTACTGGGAATATCCCCTGTAGCTTCCTGTACTTATATTCCCCGTCAGAAGATTTTTCCTCCCATATGGACAACCCCTCAAACAGATCGCTTCTGTCTGCGTATTGATTTGAGAAAAAACACTCCGTCATACTCATGTTTAGAGTCTTTCCAAATCTGCGCGGACGTGTGATCAAGGTAACTTTATCTGCGTATTCCCACCATTCCCTGATAAAGTCTGTCTTGTCGATATAAAATATATGCTGATTCCTCACTTCTTCAAAGTTCTGATATCCGAGTCCGGCTCTATTCTCATTCATCAAATGCCAACCTCCCTTATCTGGAAAATAATTTTATTATAATCAGTATATACGATACTGACTTTTTCCACAACAAATATGCCAAAATAAGAAGAGTTACCCCCAAGGATAACTCTTCTTATAAATTTCATAGAGCATTAACTTATTTAACTTTAATTTTAACTTTTACTGACTTTCCTGATACTGTCTTAATTGTAACAGTAGCTGTTTTCTTTCCTGTTCTCTGTATACCTGTCACATTGCCATTCTGGTCTACCTTGATGAATTTAGCAGAATTTTTGTCAACAGAGTAAGTAACTGGCTCAGTTATGTAAGCTGTAGTATCGCCTTGTGTACCACCATTGCCAAAATTAGTATTTTTATTTGCTGCTTCTTTGATGATAATCTGCTTGTTTGCATCTTTACCAAGTTCGACCATAACCTTACCGATAGATGCCGTCTTGCCGAGTTCAAAGTCTGTCTTAGGATTCTCAACTTTAACTTTTGTAGTCTTGTCTGTCACATAGATATATGCATATGCAACTACACCGCCGTTTGTATAAGCGCCTACCTTAATTACGCTACCTGCCTGAGCATTACCCGGAACATTTACAGTAATAGAGTTCTTTGTACTCTTCTTCACATATCCTTTTTCTTTTTTTTCAGATGGACCAAAAGATTGACTCGTATCAGTCTTAGTTACATTTCCGTCTTTGTCTACAATGTATGCCATAATCTTCCAGCTTGCAACATTACATGTAGCTTTCTTTGGCTCGATGCTCTTAACTTTAAGTGTTACTGCCTGTGGCTTTTCTTTCGGAGAAGGATTCTTAACTGTCTGCTCCTTAACAAAAGCGATAGATGTAGCGTTCTGAATAACTGTAACTGCAACGGTTTTCTTATTCAGTTTTGCCTTGCCATTCGGCAAAATAGTTACATAATTAGCTGAAATAGTTGCTTTTCCCGGCTTAACTGGAGTAAGTTTACCATTGTCGTCAATTGTTGCAGCCGCACCGCTGATTGTCCAGCCAATTGCATCTGCAAATTCTATTTCTTTAGGACTAGCTACATAATCAACATCATTACCTATATACGCTGTATCATTGCCCTTTTTATTTCTGCTGCCAGTCTGCACCAGTGTCTTAAAACCATTATTTATCTCATTGGAGTCTGTAGAATTTGCTTTCTTACTAATTGAGATATCAGATATACTGCTTTGTGTTATTTTTAATGTATATGCAGCTTTTGGTACATTATACGGTTTTTTGTTTGAATCTTTTCCTGAAACTGTAGCTGTAATTGTAACACTTTCTTTATCATTAACTTGTGCGTTTTTCTTCAATAAATTAGCTGGCTTAACTGTACCAACATCTTTCTTAGCACTTATAGGTGCAAGTTTCTTATTTGATGATTCCCATTTTATTTTCGCCTTACCAAGAGGAAGTTCAAATTCGTTGCCATTTTTATCTTTGGCTGTCAGAACAGCAGTGAGTGTTGTTCTCTTTCCGGTATATGTTTTACCGCTGGTCTCTTCATTGATATCTACAATCTTTAAACCACTGGGGGTTGCATCTACTGTAACTTTCAGGGTTGATTTCTTTCCGCTTGACGCAGTTGCCGTAATTGTAGTAGAACCAACACCTTTTGCAACAACTAATCTTGATAAATCATCCTTAGTTACAACATTACCATTTTCGTCAGTTACAACATTACCATTTTCGTCTTTCACAGTAACAGGTACTACATCTGCTATCTTGCTGTTTTTGGATGTCCATGTAACAACATCCGTGATGTTTTCTCCACTATTGCGTTCCTTAGCAGGAGTAGTTACATCTACTGTTTTCTCAACAGTTTTTCCTTTTTTCTTTTCAAGTGTTACAGTTACCTCTGTTTCCGCATTATTTACATCTCCAAGATCAAGAATTTTGGATTTAACAGCAGTTCCACTTTCTTTAATTGTAACATGTGTAGCATGAATAGCATTGCCAAACTTAATCTCTTCATTAGATAATTTTACAAATTCATTGTCACTTGTTTTACTCTTTGTAGCAATGGCATTAAACTTGATGCTCATGCCCTGCTTTGCCTTTTTTACAGTAAGTATGCCATCTTCGGTCAATGTAACGGTACATCCCTTAGGTGCTGTTCCTTCGAGCGAATATATTAACGTCTCCGCACCTTTTGATGAAGCAGGAATGGATGTTTTGGCAGATGTCTCAAGATTTGTATATTCCTTCAAATCGTATGTACGCTTCTCGAAAAAATAAAAATCCTCCGGCTTTTCAAATTTGATTGAAGTTATTTTTTCTGTCACTGTAACAACTGCTGTAGCAATATAATCTCCGGGTGTAGGGCGGTCTGGATTGTTTACATATTGTTTTCCGTCTGCTTCAATCCATGCATAAACATTTGTCTGACCTACTCCTTTGGGTTTCACAAGAGCCTTTAAATTACCAGCATCAACTATGATCTTGTCGTCCTCTTTCCCGTTCTCCTCTTTAGGATCACTTTTAGCCCAGACAACTTTTGCGACATCATTATCATCGCTGTACCAGTGAATTTGTTTTTCAATCTTTTGTTTTTCATCGTAACCAAGTGATGCCCATTCCATAGGTTCACCCGTTGGATCATAATCGTCGAACAGAACTCTTGCCTGAAGAGCTTCTGAGACAGGATGCCCCTCAGCATCAACTTCATTAAAGCTTAAAGCTTCCTTATCCAGCATAATTCCTGTAATATTAAAGTTATAGTCCTCTATTATACCCGGAATGTCTATAGCTTTAGTTTGAGTGTTTGTGTTTGTGTTGGTGTTTGAACCTGATGTGTTATCCGTATCCTGATCGACTCCGGTACTGTACGCA
>OFFU01001588.1_pt1 | contig 15038 bp, 18 predicted proteins | sample 1521451 | NCBI WGS metagenome assembly OFFU01 (sample SAMEA3504106, study PRJEB24116) | mouse gut metagenome | biome: mouse gut; feature: mouse-associated habitat; material: faeces | place: Denmark | collected 2011 | reverse complement strand
GTACCAAATGGGACGCAAGAACGCGATTTCGCTCTGCGCAAAGTGGATGCCGTCGGCAAATGCTTCGTCCAGCGAAACTCGCCGCCTTGCAAAGATTCTCATCAGCAAACTCGGTATGACCGAAAGACAGTACCGTAAAATGCTCACCGCACTTCGCTCTTACACGAATGTTGTCGAGGTTAAGATGAGTAACCGAGAATGGTCGAGCATCGACTACTCTGCTGTTCCTTCGAGGGCAAACCTCATCTACAACAACGCATTCCTTCGCAACGATGAGAAGCGCCGCAGAGAATATCTCGGCAAACTTGAAAAAGGAGAGACAAAAATCAATGCCGGCGTCCTCTTCCCTCACGATATCGTTCACAAATACAAATCGGGCTGGTCGCTGAAAAATCGCGATACGGCACTCGAGGAAATGTGGAAAGCACTCCCCAATTACGTTAAAGAAAGCGGCAACACGATTTGCGTAGCCGACGGCTCGGGCAGTATGACTTCTGTAGTCGGCGGAACGGGTGTTAGCTGTCTTGACGTTGCGAATGCTTTGGCAATCTACTTTGCCGAAAGAAGCTCGGGACAGTTCAAGGACAAGTACATCACGTTCAGCGAACACCCGCAACTCGTTAATCTTGCAAACGGCAAGTCTTTGCGCGACAAAATCGGCATTGCACTTACTCACAACGAGGTAGCGAATACCAATATCGAAGCCGTGTTTGACTTGATATTGACGACGGCGATCAATGCCCACATGAAGCAGTCCGAGCTTCCCGCAAACATTCTTATCCTTTCCGATATGGAGTTTGATAGTTGCGCAACGACTTCCCACTTTGGTCACACTGGCTATGGTGGTCGCGGAATTGATAAAAAGCTTTTCGCGGTTATCGCAAAACGTTATGCAGATCACGGCTACAAGCTCCCCCGCTTGGTGTTCTGGAATATTTGCAGCCGCACGGGAACCATCCCCGTAAAAGAGAACGACCTCGGCGTTGCTTTGGTAAGTGGCTTCAGTCCCGCCATCGTTAAGATGGTTCTCAGCAATTCCACCGATCCGTTTGAGTGCTTACTCGAACAACTTAACAGCGAACGTTATGCTCCCGTAGAGCAAGCTGTTAAGGGTTAAAAAATATAAAATATCGGTTATCAGAAAGACTGCACATTGATTGAAAGTGTAGCACCGAGGCGGGGCTCCGTCCCCGCTCTCCTCGCCCATGTCGATGAGCGGAGGGCAGCGAAGCAATCCCAAATGGTACGGATGCACAAGGCGAAGAACGTGTGATACCGACACAAGTACACAAATTGTGGAGTGAGCGAATGACTGACAGGTCGCTATTAGTCCTGAGAACCAGGGCTTTGGTTACAAGTTCCTATCGGCTTGTATACCGAGAACTATAGTTGGGAGCGCATTGCAGGATAGGTAATGCACTTTGCAAAACGATGTTCGTTCCCTCTAACGACTCGTTGCTCCGTTACTGTTATAAAGCAGTGTCTAACGTAGTGAGGGGCAATGTGTTAGGCACATAATATGTATCCAACTCAATGTTGAGATAAAAAAATATTTTTTCAAAAGGAGAGTCAAGTATGAAACTCACAATCACCGGAGATGCTTATGCACTCACTTCCACTATCAAAGTGGACGAAATCGAACTTCTTAAGAAGTATAACCCCGACGCTTTGTCCGTCAAAGACAAAGACGGTAACGTGAAGTTCAAGGTATCGTACAGTGAAGGCAAAGGCAGCATTACTCCCTACGGCGTAACGTTCGGCGGCAAAGGACGCGGCGAAAGCGACGGCTGTGCAACCGTTACGGGCACGCTTCCCGCAGGTCTCAGCACGGACGAAGCGAAGAAATACGTGGCGGAACTCGTCGGCGGCGTGGTTGCTTATCTCGAGCAGCTTGAGAAAGACGTCACCAAGGCGGCAGAAGCGGTTTCGACGCAGCGCAAGAAGCTCATCGACGGCATCACCGTAGCGTAACCAACAAACGGCGGGGCGCTGAAATGCGCCCCACTCCCCTTGCGGGGACGATCACCCGCAAACCAATCATCAAAAATTTTTAAGGAGAAATCATTATGATTAAAGTTCTTGTAAAAACCAACACGACGCGCCAGGAAGTTATCGCAGAAGTAACGGAGACCCCAGCTCAGGTATTTGAAAAGGCAAATGCGGGTGTATCCGGCGCAATGGTCAACCTCAACGGCACCGTCCTCACGGCAACCGATTTGAACTCGACGTTCGAGAAGCTCGGCGTGGTCGAGGGCGCAACCGTAAACCTGAACAGTATCGTAAAGGCAGACGGCGCAAGATAAAAAAGAATACATAAAGGAGCGTACAGGATATGGAATCTGTAAACACCATCATTACGGGTTCAAATGCTAACGTTTTCTTTGGCACTGACAGTTCCCCTCTGGGCAGCCTTACTCTCGGAGCAACGTTACGTTTCATCGCCCTGAAACACCATCAGGGCGATATTGAAACGATAAAACCGATAAAGGTTATGACGAATCAGTTCTCCGAATATAACAACGGGAACCATTATGCACAGCAAGCCAAAGACAACAGTATTGAACTCTATATTTTATCCGCGCCGCGTGGCGCACAACTGCCTACCGTTAACGAAGATGGTTGGGCTTCGCTGGATACTCCTCCCTATCCTGTCGCCCCGTTTCTTACAACGGCATCGGAAACTCGCATTTATGTTAATACCGAGTTGAAGAGAACAGTTATCTTTGTCAGACAGCCGACTGAACGCTGGGTAGATATGCTTTGTTCGTCAATGTTCAGAGTACTTCCCTGGTATTTTGCCGAGGATATGAGCGACGAAGAAACAGCACTGTTCAGGGCAATAAGCAAAAAAGACGCCAGCATGTTCAATAATATCATCAACACGCTTTGCGCTAACTACGACTTCCAAGCCGCAAGGTTCAGAAAAGTCCTCATTGGATGGAATGATGGTTACCGTAAAAAGCAAATTCTTACACTGAAAAGTGCGTGCGAAGATTACCACAGAAACATAGCACAGTATCAGGAAGAGATTGCTCGTCTGTTCAATAAGCTCGAGCAGAGTAGCGTTAATTTAACGGCTCTTGAAGCTCAGGGTGACAGCACGGATGATAGTGTATATAAATTCTTTATGATGCACAAGCAGATAAGCATCATTAGCACGCAGCAAAATAGCGACGGCAACGTGATGGATTATTGCGTTACTGAAACAATCGAATATTTTGACGCCGACGAATTTATGAGATTGTACACAAACTCGTCTTCGTCGATAGGTCGCGCACCAAAAGATGTCAAAGACATCTTCCACGCCGTATTTGCTGGAGGAAAAGGCGCGTTTAGAGTTGAGGGCGTGTTCCGTCTGGTAAACCTTTCGAGCATTGTAGCGCGTAGAGGTTCTACTTCGGGACAATTCTCCGAAACTCATATGCCCCACCCGCATCTGTATCACCATGCTTGCCTCGGTGGTAACGAAACGTACATTAACAACTACCTGCAACAGGGCAACTGGGATATGGCTATCGAGCAAACAATCGCGGCGGTCAAAAATATCAACTTCGGAGACGCAACTGTCATTCGCGAATTTGTTGAAGACGTGCAAAATTGTCTCGACAGTTCACGTAGATGTATACTTGCCGATAACGGTAAAGAAATGACGCTCCGCGAATTCCTTACGTACATCAGAGAGAATCACGAGAATGAGGGTACTGCGAATGGCTAAGAAAATTTTTGCAACCGAAACGGAAATTGCCGAATTTTTGCGCTCGGCACAAGCACAGTTGTTGGCGGAAAGCCACAACTTAAAGAAAAGAAAGTTCCAGAACGACCAAGCCGACGGCGTCACGCTTAACTTCAAACTAAAAGAAGTTAAAGACGACCGTAAGGCAACGATAACGCTCTCGGCGCAAGCTTATATGAAGATTTTTGCGTTGGTTCACACCTACTCAACCGAAGTTGAATGGCACGGAGTTGTTGAAAGAACCGCAGCAGATGCGTTCCACATTAAGGACGTGCTCATCTTCCCCCACAAAGTTACCAGCGCGACAGTCATCTCCGATCAAACGGAGTACGAAAAATGGCTCGACACACTTGACGACAACACGTTCAATGCCCTCCGCTTCCACGGTCACTCTCACGTAAATATGGGAGTTACACCGTCTGGCGTTGATATGACATATCGCTACAACATCCTCAACAACTTCGGAACTCCTTCCGAAACTTCCGACCTCTTCTACATCTTCCTTATCTTTAATAAGCGCGGCGATATAAGCGGTGAAATTTACGACCTGCAAAATAATGCGCTTTACTCGAAGTCCACAACCGCCGACGAAATTAAGATTGTAATTGAAGATTGCGATTGGCTTACCGACTTCCTCGATGAAGCAAAGAAAGTTGTAACGGAATCATACGGATACAGCAGTTATGGCGGTGGCAGCTATGGCGGTAACAGCCATAGCGGAACTACGACGACACCCAAGTCCACCTCTCCGAAGCGCGGCGCAAAAGCTGAGGCTCGTCAAGGGAGTTTGCTCGATGATGACGACACAGACGACGATTACTACGCCGGCGTTTACGGCAGATACGGAGGACATTATTAAAATGAACCTTGTAAAATCTCAAGACTACTTTAACCCGTTGGACGTCACGAAACGCTGCCACATCATCGGGTGTGGCTCCGTTGGTTCGACGGTCGCAGAACTTCTCATTCGCCTCGGTCTTACAAAGATATCCCTCTACGACTTCGACGTTGTATCGGCTCATAACCTTGCAAACCAGATGTTTGTGAACGCCGACATCAAGCGCTTAAAGACGGAAGCCGTAAAAGATATGTTACTCGCTATCAACCCCGAAGCGAAGAACGATATAAAGATTTGCAACGAAGGCTGGACTGAAAAGTCAAGGCTTGACGGATATGTCTTCCTTTGCGTTGATAATATTGACCTCCGCCGCACGATTGCGACGAAGAACAAAGCAAATATGTCCATCAAAGCAATGTTTGATTTTAGGACGAGGCTCGAAGATGCACAACACTACGCTGCGGATTGGCACGATCCGAAAAGCGTTGACAACTTTATTAAGAGTATGGACTTCTCCCACGAGGAAGCTCAGGAGTCCACTCCGATGACGGCGTGCCACGTTGAAATGGGCGTTGCTCCTACGGTAAGAATTGTTTGCTCGTATGGAGTATCGAACTTTATGAATTTTGTTCGTAAGAACGAGTTGAAAAAAATTGTAACAATCGATGCGTTCAACTTTGAAGTAGACGCATACTGAAACTAATAAAGTAATGCTTATCTTTCGATAAGGCTTTGGATTATATCCGGAGTGCCAAAATGTCAGGGAGACGAAGGTGAAGCCCGAGATGCAAATAGTGCTGAGTTGCGCGACTCCGCCTGCTGCGAACAGAAATGCCACCAATCTTGCTCCCCAACAAGGGTTGGGTCACAAGATTTCGACCTACATTTCAAGAAATTATTTTTATTTTCTTCCGAATATTCATAGAACTCTCACGCTGACCAACAACTTCTGAAGGTTCCATGGAAGACAATCTAAAAAACAGTTTATTAGGAGACACAAACAATGCCGTACATAACAGTACCCGTAAGTCAAAAGTTCCATCAGATTTCTTTTGACGATATTTTGAACGGAATGAACGAATCTGTGTTTGAGCGTCAGATGGAGAACACTCACGACACCAAGACCGTGTTCAGAAATAGCACGCCGCAACGACTTCTCGATGATACGGATTTCGACGGAATGATTGCGGCTCTTGAAAGATTCAACGAAAAATACATAACCCTCATCAATACCGAGGACAAATCCACCCTGTACAGGAGCTTCAAAATTCCTAAGCGCAGCGGCGGTCTTCGCCAAATAAACGCGCCGCTCGATGATTTAATGAACGCATTGAGAGAGCTGAAATATCTCTTTGAGAAGCGCCTCTATGCGAGCTATCATACCGCGGCATTTGCCTATGTAAAAGGCAGAAGCACTATCGATGCGGTTAAGAGGCATCAGCGCAATAAGTCGCGCTGGTTCTTGAAGCTCGACTTCCACGACTTCTTCGGCAGCTCGAAACCCGAGTTCATCATCGCACAGCTTGCAACCATCTTCCCTTTCAACGAGATTCTTGCAAGACCCAACGGAAGAGAGGCTCTGGTAAAAGCGTTGTCGATATGCTATCTCAACAACGGCTTGCCGCAGGGTACTCCTATCAGCCCTACTCTTACCAATTTGTTTATGATACCCATTGACCACTACATCGCAAAGACGGCAAGAGAAATGACGCCGCACCTCGTTTATACGAGATATGCGGATGACATCATTCTTTCGAGCGACTTAGCGTTTAATTGGCGCGAAGTTCAGGATACGATTGTAGATATCGTTGCTAATAAGTTCCACGCCCCCTTTTCGCTCAATACTACCAAGACACGGTACGGAAGTTCCGCTGGGCGCAACTGGAATTTGGGCGTAATGCTTAACAGCGACAACCAAATCACAATCGGTCACTCAAAGAAAAAGGTCTTCAAGGCAATGCTGTTCTCGTTCATGAACGACGAAAAGAACGGCAACGTATGGAACCTCGAGGACACACAGCACCTTCAGGGACTCATCTCCTACTACAAAATGGTTGAAGGCTCAACTATCGAGACGATTATTAAGTCGTACAGTACAAAATTTAATAAGGACGTTGAGCAGACTATAAAGGATGTTCTGCGTGCTGGTTAATCTTAAAACCCCAAAAGCTTAAATAGATATGCCAATTTAATACATAACATTGGGCATCTGGTTATATCGGATGTAACAGACCGAACCGTAACAACAAATCATTTTATGATAATAACTTAAACCGATTCCTGCGAAATCGAGTTTAAGTTATGATAATAAATTGATTTATTAACGGCGGCTCTCCTCCGGAGTGTGCCGCCGCCCCCTTTTTTCGTATTTAAGCTTTTACTTACAATCGCTATGTCTACCCTCGGGTAGAGCTTTAGGTTAAATCTAAAGTACCAAAATGTCAGAGAGACGGACGCCGGCAGCCAGAACGATGGGACGTCTTCCCTGAGAATCTCTATTCATCGAGAGCAGTAACTCGCAAGTTCGATAGTTGTTTGTCAAATGAAACCAAATCTTTTCCACATCTTTCTCACTAAATCTTTAAGCATTCGCCTGGCATTTACAAAGAAAAATGTCCTACGATTACCAACAACACATCCAACAGAGCTACTCCTCCAGAGAGATCGTAATCCTTCATTTACATGGATTGTAAGAGCATTAAAAAACTTTGGAGATTTGTAATGGCAAATATGTATGATATAACAATTTATACGGACGGTGCTTGCTCTGGAAATCCCGGAGCGGGCGGTTGGGGTGCCATCTTAATGTGTGGAAATCACTCCAAACAACTGAGCGGAAGCGAAGCAGAAACAACGAACAACCGTATGGAGTTAACCGCGGTTATCGAAGCCCTCCTCGCCCTCAAATCTCCGAGCAGAGTTACGCTATATAGCGACTCTGCTTACGTGGTTAACGCATTCAACCAGAATTGGCTAACAAATTGGCAAAACTCCGCTTGGCGAACGAGCGGCAGAAAACCTGTACAAAACAAAGACTTATGGCTGAAACTGATTGAGCTTACCAAAATACATAAGGTTAAGTTTGTCAAGGTTAAAGGTCATTCCGATAATGCATTCAATAACGAATGCGATAGGCTCGCCACTGAGGCGATAAAAAATATTAAGAGGTAATACATATGGAAGCGAAATGCAGTTTCTGCGAATTGTTTGGTGAAAAACCGCACTGCCACAATTGCAAAATATTCAAAAAGACAAAAACTCACGCGCCGCAAGAAATTGATTGCTCCCTTGAAGAAGTTGTCGAGTATATCAACACCCACGATGACGTTACCGAACGTTTCGGAGTTGGCGACTACAAGACTATCGAGCTTTATACCGGCGAGACTGTCAAAATAATTTTACTGGATACGGACAAAGATAAGCTTGCAGAAGGTGAAGGAAATGCAAAAACGACGTTTGGCATTCTTGTTTGCGACGGCTTGTTCAGAATGAATAAAGAAAATACAAACAGAACGAGCTGGAAAGATTGCGAAATGAGAACTCGTATGGAAAGGATATTACGTCTGCTCCCCGAGGTAATTCGTAACAATATCAAGCCCGTTCTTAAGAAAACTTCCGCTGGTGGTGGCAGCAGAGACATTATAACCACTACCGATAAGTGTTTCCTCTTCAGTGAGGTGGAAATTCGCGGTGAAGTTCAATACTCCCGTCCTGGCGAAGGTGAACAATATGAATATTTCGTATCAGATGAAGGTAGAAATTTTGACGATTATAAGTGGCTTCGCTCTCCGTGTTACAGTTATAGCCTCCGCTTCTGCTGTGTCAACTACTCCGGTCGCAGCAATTACAGCATTGCCAGCAGCAGTATCGGCGTCGCTTTCGGCTTTTGTATTTAATCTAAAATCTAAAGATCAGCACCGAATGGTGCGTGAAGGAGCTAACCATGCACAATACTTATATGCCTAACGAAGAGTTTGACCAACTTAAGGTTGGCGACAAAGTCACCATTCGCCAAATGGATGACTTAATACACGATTTCGGCGTTGATATTGATGTCCCCTGCGGCTGGAACTCAGAAATGAACGATTTGTGTGGCGATACGTTGGCGGTCGAATCCGTTATTCATCAGTCTAACGGTACTACAATAGTTTACGTCGGTGAAGGCTGGGCTCTTTCACCCGAAGTAATTGAACCCACCCACGCAACTGGTGTTTCTCAGGAAGAGATGGCTACAATGTGGGAGAATATGATACTCGGAGGGAACGATGATAAAAAACAATAAGTTTTGGGATGATTGTACAGACGGCTCGCTCAGACAAAAAGTTGCGGAGTTCATAGATAAAAATCCTGCCGTAGCTCATCTCAAAGACAAAGCATACTACGATTTTGAGGATGCTCTTGTTTCACTCATCTATGACAACCGCGAAATGATATCCAAGGAAGTTGACTTGGAATACCAGCGTGAAGACTTCTTGACGCAAGCGAAAGAAAAGTTTGGCAATGACGTTGAAGAAGCGGTTAAAGTTCTTCCTATTAAGGTTATAGACGATATGATCAGCCAATGGCAAGATTCTCTTGACGATAGTGATGAGTACTGGAACATCACTTGGGACGCATTGTCAGACATACTAACTGACGGCGGCATCTCTCCTCTTATTGGTATTGACGACTACCCCACTGAGGAAGTGCTCATTTATGTCGCATACTTAAAGGAATGGTATTCAGATATGCCTCCAGCAATGCAAGGACAAGAACCCGCCTGTATTGATGAATTCTTCAACAACGAAATGACTGACGAGCAGTTAAGTGAATATTACACAAAAGCCGCCAAGAAACTCTTTGGCGATAAAATTAAGGGCTAATAAAACATATTTAGACACGGAGAACGCAATGGAACTTAACATCAATTATAAGGTCGAACTCGATAACGAGTGCATAGATGACATAATGGCTACCGCATTAGAGGGCGGCATTACATATTGGTGCGATGACGCCGAAGTTGTTGGCGATTATCTTGGGGAGTATGCAAGCGAGCAAATATCTCGCGGTGGCATCCTTAGGTTGCACGACTCCGAGGAAGATGAAACTTACGAACTTACGCTCGACAAATTCCTTGTCGGACTTACGAAGGTTATCTCCGAGCGTGGTCTTGATGTCATTTATCAAGGTAAGATCGATTCATCGAACATAGATGCAGAAGATGCAGATGCAATAATCCAATATGCAATTTTCGGGGAGATTGTCTATGGTTAAGTTCTATATGCTTATAGGTCTGCCGGGGTCTGGCAAGAGCGAGATTGCGCGACAACTTGCAGATAGTAATACAGCCGTCTTATCTTCCGATGCTATACGAAAAGAATTCTATGGCGACGAGACAATACAAGACGACCCTTCTAAGATTTTTGAGGAGATGCAAAGGCGCACCATTACAGCGCTGAAAGATGGAAAAAATGTTATATATGACGCAACAAACATCAGCCGTAAAAAACGCAAGCATCTCTTATCCAGCATCACAATCCCTTGTCAGAAAATTGCCTACGTAGTATGGGCAAGATACGAAACTTGCTTAGCGAGAGACAACAGCAGAAATCGCAATGTTGGCGAGAGTGTCATTAGGCGTATGCTTCTCAACTTCCAACCCCCTTACTACGATGAAGGCTGGGATGATATTGAGTTCAGACTCAATGATGAACCGTACAAACGCAGCGACTATGATAATTGGCTTGACTGCGAGCACGATAATCCTCATCACAATAACACCGTTAAAGAACACACATTACGGGTTATGACTGAGGCGGCAAAGCTGCAACAAGGCAGACGTCAAGGCAAAGGCGTAGCAATTACTCTGATTGTTACAGCAAGTCTTCACGACATCGGCAAGAAGTTTGCAAAGGCATTCAAAAATAGTCGCGGCGAACCGAGCGAAATTGCCCATTTTTACAACCATCATAATATTGGCAGTTACTTCGCTATCGGGTATGAAGAAACCATTGGCTTACAAACAAAGCAAAGAGCCTTAATTTACTGGCTTGTCAATGTACATATGGATCCATTTCTCAAAACAAAATATAGCGCGGCACTTTCTGAGGAGCTGTCAAAATTATTAGATGCTTTTCATCAGTGCGATGTAGCGGGAGCGTGATTATGGAAATTTTAACAGGCAAAAAAGCCGTAGCAAGAGTTGTGTTTAAGCTCACATTAGATTGGGCTACCAACGATGAGAGAGATAATGAAAGTTTGCTCTTTGACTGTAAGGAAGATGCGGTTGCCGAGTTTGATGCTCAGCTCAACAAAATTAAGACGAATAAGTCTTCTTGGGAATACGATGCGTTGCAAGAAGCAGCCGACGAGCACGACTACGACGAAGAATTAGAGCCGCAGTATTTAACTGGCGAGTACGATCATATGAATCGTTTCGTAAAAGATTTTAGCCACCTCACCGCTCATCCAAACTCCGACATTCTCTTAAAGTCCTTTGTGCTTTATCAGGACGGTTATGAGGATACTGAGCACACATACCTTACCTTACGAGCGGTTTGCATTTTGGAGCACTAACAATGGATAAGAAAGAACGCAACAATCTCATCAACGGAAAAGTGCAACAGCACTATAAAGAAGCTTGCCTTATGGGGAACGAAGTTTTTGGTGTTTTCTTGCAAGGAAGCCAGAACTACAACCTCGATGTGTATAGCGAGCAATATCAAAGCGACGTTGATACAAAGGTTATTGTTCTCCCCTCTTTTGACGACTTCTGCCGTGGAAAATCCCCCATCTCTACAACTTGTGAACGAGCAAACAAAGAGCATATCGACCTGAAAGATATTCGCATTATGTTTGAGACATTCAAGAAGCAGAATGTCAACTTCGTTGAGATACTTTTCACGAAGCATTTCATCGTCGCAAACAAATATGTAAAGTATTGGAGAAAGTTGCGGCGCATCGCGGAAGAACTTGTTCACTGCCATCCGTCACAAACACTCAAAACAATGTCTGGTATGAGCTACGAAAAGCATAAAGCTCTGTGCCACCCTTACCCCACTATCAAACATAAAATCGACAAGTACGGATACGACGGGAAGCAACTTCATCACATCATCCGTATAAACGAGTTTATGAAGAATTATATTGCCGGTATGCCTTTTGATAAGTGTCTAACAACTCACGACGAACAAATGCTTATTTTGATGACAGAGGCAAAATTAAACACCATACCACTTGCCGACGCATTAAAACTCGCCAAAGAGTTTGATGACGAAAATGCGGCAATGAAAAACCAATACATAGACGAACACGGAACGGAATGCGACGCAGCACCTTACGAAAAGCTGGAACAAATAAAGGTTGACGTTCTTCGTCAGTGGTTTAAGGAGCAGCTATGCGGTACTTTGTAACAGCAGACCCGCACGGGTTCTTTACCATAATGCACGACGCCTTAATTGCGCAAGGGTTTGACGAAGATAACCCAGAGCACAAGCTTGTTATCTGTGGCGACCTAATGGATCGCGGTAAAGAAGCACGTAAAATGCAGGCTTACATCCTCTCATTGCTCGAAAAGGATAGAGTTATTCTTATCCGCGGCAACCACGAAGACTTAATGCTGAATATGATTGAGGATATGAAAGTTGGCGACCCATTTAGCCTTCTCTACTCGCATCATGCAAGTAATAAGACACTCGATACAGCATTGCAGCTCACAGGCGCGAAGAAAAGTGAACTGTTTGATGACATAACGTCAGTTGCGAGGTCAACCGCTGCCACTCCTTTTGTTCGCAAGATAATTCCCAAGATGCTTAATTTCTATGAAACAGAGCATTACGTATTTGTTCACGGTTGGGTACCTTGCGGAGTTGATCCCGCAGAAGGATATTTTACCAAAGACCTTAAAGGCGCAACAGACGCCGAGTGGGCTGAGGCAAGATGGGAAAACGGTATGTCGCTTGCTGTTGAGTGCGGTGCTATTATTCCAGACAAGACGATTGTGTGCGGACATTGGCATACATCATTCGGGCATAAGCTCGTTGGAAAAATAAAAAGTGAGTTCGGCGACGATGAGGACTTCTCCCCTTTCTACGCTGATGGCATTATAGCACTTGATGCTTGCACATCTCACTCAAAGAAAATAAATTGCATCGTCATTGACGATTAACATAATAGTTTGGAAGCGTGGCAGAGTCTGGTTTAATGCACCAGTCTTGAAAACTGGCAATCCGCAAGGGTTCGTGAGTTCAAATCTCACCGCTTCCGCCACAATACATAAAGGAGTTCACTTATGCACTTTCCTATCGCAGTAATTACATATGGTATGCCGACAGAGGAAGACCTTGAAGACTTGCTTGCGCCTTTTCAAGAGAACAACATGGGCACCGTTCGTGAGGAGTATCTTGAATTTTGTCCAATCGACGAAGAAGAGGTCAGCGAGTACAACGAAGAATACGAAACGAAAACTATCGAGACAGACGGTCAAGAGCGCCTAATTAAGGACGTAATGTCTTTTCGTGAGTATATGACTGAGCATATACAGTACGAATATGATGAGGCGTCACAGCAATACGGTTACTATTCAAACCCGAATTCACGCTGGGACTGGTATCAGATTGGCGGCAGATGGTGTGCAGAAATTGATGTCCCCGTTAACTGCGACTGCATCATTGGTTCAAAGAGTTGGGGCTATGAGAACGAAGACCCTTACAAGAGCAGCGATTTGCGCTACAAGAAGTGTGACGGCGCAAGAATTAAGAGTATGGTCTTCCCTTATTGCGAAGAACAGAAGGCAAAGGCAGCACGCTTTTGGGAGATTTACATCGAGGGTGCTACCCCAGAGAACGAAGAAGAAGAGAAAATCCTCACAGACCCGTTTCGATACAAAAAAGAATATTATATCACCAATTTCAAGACCAAAGAAAATTATATTCGCTGTATGAGCTCTTTCTCTCTTTATGGATACCTGAAAGATGGCGAATGGGTAGAAAAAGACAGCGCTTGTAGCGATGAAGTCGAATGGCTTGAAAAATTCCACAAAGAAGTCTTTGAAAATGCAAGCAACGACGACTGGATTACCGTTGTTGATTGCCACGTGTAAATCAAAGAACTCTTTTATTCACAAATAGGAGGCATTTATGTCTACAAGAAGCGTCATTTGTAAAGAGACACTCAATAAAACCTATGTTGGCATCTATTGCCACCACGATGGCTACCCTCAATGGGTAGGCAGAACCCTACTCGACCACTATTCTGACCGAGATAGAGTTGAAAAACTGCTTCATCTCGGCGACCTATCTTCTTTAGAGGAAAAAATCGAGCCGGATGCTGACAGAATACATACTTTTGACAACCCTCAAGGCGATGTCTGCGTTGCATACCATCGAGATCGCGGTGAAGAGCTACGACAAGCGAGACCAATTAAGCTCGACAAAGCTCACGAGGTTTATTGGGCAGAGTTTATGTACGTCTATATGCAAGATGGAACGTGGTACTTTGCCGATTTATGCTCGGACAACCCTATCCTCATTCCGCTTACAAAAAATTACACGGAATATGAGGACGAAGACGAATGAAAAAAGGGTTAAAAAAGTTCACAGTTCCCTACTCTGGGACTTACTTCGATGGTGGCAGAATATATGGGCAGCGTGTTGTCTTTGCTGAAAATGCGGAAGCCGCCACACACAAAGTTCAAAAAACCTTCGATGACCGCGATGATGAACCCATTACATATGCCGGCAAGGCTACCAAGTGGATTCGCGGCGAAGTTAGCGACTGCGAAATATACCCTTATTGGGAATAGCAAGATAAATTATTTGTGAATTGGTTTGCTGATACTCTCTGTACACGTAAAACTGAGGCATTGAAATCAGACGTATTGAGTTTCGTAGTGTGCTCATATAAAACAAAACGCTGCCGTTAAGCATTGACAACGATAAATAATGTCGTCTTAACTCATTCGTTAATGAGTGAAGTTTGCTGGCTTACATTAAAGCTATAAAAGAGTGCTTGCTACACTTGCGGACTACTTGAAAGAAAGTGACATCTCGGAGAGACGAGTATTTATGGAGGGTTAAGCATAGTTGGTACTGCCGCGGCTTGCTAAGCCGTTCTCCGTTAATTCGGAGCGTGGGTTCAAGTCCTACACCTTCCGCCAAAGGTTCTCTCATCGGGTAACCGTGAGATTAAATATCGTGGGTATTCCTCGAAGCCGACTGGGAAGCAAATAATCCAACCCTGAGTATTTTTCGGGTTAAGTATGTGCGGTTGACTGACCTTAAAGTCAAATTTGGCTCGATAGCTCAGTTGGTTAGAGCGCCAGCCTGTCACGCTGGAGGTCACGGGTTCGATCCCCGTTCGAGTCGCCAAGAAAATATATAGGTGCCGTACTAAACATGAAGTGAAGTGTAAAGCAACACCCGCATTGAAACGGGGAAAGGATGGATAAAGTTGTTGACTGGGGCACTGGAAAATAACGATGCGTTAAAT
>OFFU01001580.1_pt1 | contig 15120 bp, 4 predicted proteins | sample 1521451 | NCBI WGS metagenome assembly OFFU01 (sample SAMEA3504106, study PRJEB24116) | mouse gut metagenome | biome: mouse gut; feature: mouse-associated habitat; material: faeces | place: Denmark | collected 2011 | reverse complement strand
AATATGGGCGGATTTGGAAACGTCAGGATGGCCGGTGCGTATATTGCAATAACCCAATGCGGCCAGATCAGGAAGTCGATGTTATTGAGAGGGTCCTCGGGAAAGGCTGGAATATAAAAAATCTAATTTACATTCACCGGAAATGTGCGTATGATACATATTCCAACGCAGACAGCATAGACGCAAGCCATATTGACCTATTTGATCTTCTGGAGGATTATGCAAGCGACACACCGGAATCTAATTCTCCATACCTGGAGTTACGAGAATATTTCAGACTGACAGAAAAAACACCATTTACATTGACATTTCAGGAGATTGAGAACATTCTGGGCGATACACTCCCGCCAGAAGCTTACCTGTATGACGCTTTCTGGCTTGAGTTTGAGCCTGGGATGCAGCTTCCAATGTGGAATGAAGAACAGTATCCATTCAAAATCCTTACACTCCATGAGCCCGACTATTGTATTTCTGATGCGTGGCACAGCCAAGGGTATGAGATCAAGGCCCTGCATCGCGCGGAGGAACGGGTGGTGTTTCGACGAACTGAGAGCGGAAAGTCTGGCCTTAAAATCCCAAAGGCACTGCTCACAAAAAAGATTCCAGAGAAAAAAGCATATGAGCTTGAAAAAATACTGGAGGGATTTGTGAAAGACAATGGACTCTAATGGAACGCATATAAAACCAACAATACTTATATTAGAAAACAATGTGCAGGCATCTGATATAATCTCTTTTGAGCTGAGTAGATCAGGGTACTATATTTTCCGGGCCTATAACGGACGGGAAGGACTGCAGCGGCTCCATATGCGAAAACCGGATATTTTGCTGCTGGATATATTTATGTCTGGGAAGAGCGGTATAGAAGCTGCTGAAGAAGTGCGTATGCTGGGCTTGGACATGCCGATTGTCTTTCTTACCACGTCAACGGAATATGCCCTGAAAGCCTATGGGGTGGATGCGGTGCAGTACCTTGTGAAACCGCTTGATGACAAGAGATTTTTTCATGCCATGGATTCTGTAATGGGGCAGATTGGAAAAAGCAAGAAAAATCAGATTGTGATTAAAGTAGCAGGAGGGATTCGGCAAATCCAGCCGAATGACATCGTTTACTGTGAATCGCAAAAAAATTACCAGGTGCTTTATATGGCAAAAGGGGAGTACAGGATACGCATGACGGCGGGAAAGCTTTGGGAAATATTAGAAGCTTTTTGCCGGTTTGGCAGGTGCGGACGCTCCTATATCCTGAACATGGATCATATTGTCTCAGTGGAGCGTGAAAAGATCGTGATGGATAATGGATGTACGATTTACATACCACGGAATAAGGCTGCGGAATTTAAAAAAGTTTACTTTGGTTATTATTTTGATTTTCGAAATGGGAAAGCATAATCTTTGAGTTTCCCCATTTTAGCATTGACTGATTTTTTTATACCAAAAGGTCTTGCTGCTTTTGTAAGCATAGACATGTTGTACAAAAAGATTGGGAATGCCGCTCTAATATATTGACTTGTTCAAAAGGGGCTGTAAAAAAGTCCCATAAAAATCGCTGAGGCTATGAGAATTCAGCGATTTAATTGTGCCAGGCTTTTGTAGATTGTCTAAAAATGTTGAAAACAATTCAAAACAAAGGGACAGCCATGATAGTTACCAAGCGGTGTCATCGTGGCTGTTTTTTTATGGGACTTTTTACAGTCCCTTCTGAACGAATGTATGTTTTGTAAATTATATTAGTGCGACAGTCCCGATCTTATTTTATCCCTGTTAATTTACAATTTGTCCCATTTGATGGAATTCCCATACTTAAAAAGCTATCATAAACTTGAAAAGTGTTTTGTAATAAGGAGGAATGAAAAGCATGTTGGGAGGTTCTTTTTGGATTGCGTTTTTGCGTAATGCCATTAGTACAGTATTAATGTTGTCATTTTTTATGATGCTGGACCGACCGAGGTTTTCAATGAAGAAAACAGCCTGGTGTTACATTATATTTGGTTTTTCTATGATTATTTCTTATAGTGTTTGGTTTCTGGTGGCAAACAGCAGCTTTGTCCGTTTTGCCGCGCTGTCGGCGCTTCCCGTTATTGGGGTTTTCTGTAGCATCATGAGCAGCGAAGTTTTGTATTTGTCTTTGTATAAGATGGCATTGACATTTTATTTATTTTCTGTATGTACTTTTTGCGGCGTGGATGTGGCGCGCTGGTGGTTTGGAGGTAATCTATGGGTAGACATTTTTGTGCGTTTTGTCTGTTTTGTGCTAATCCTTATTTTTACTTGGTTTAAGTTCCGCAAGCAGTTTTTGAGTGGCGTGGATTTTTTGCTCCAGGAAATGGATTTGTTCAGTGCGGCGGCTCTTTTCGTGTCAGTAATGCTCGGCGCAATTATGGCATATTGGCCTAATTTACAAGGATTTTCTGTATTTAACATGGTGCGTGCGTTTTTGATTCTGTTTATGGCGGGAACGCTTCAGTATGCAATCCTTCATCTGTATATTCACTTAGGTCAGGAACATTATTATCAAGCGGAGAAAGAGCTGCTTGAAGTAAATGAACAGCTCTTGCACCAGCAGATGGATCTTATGAGGGAATCAGAGATAGAGGCGGCAAGGATTCGCCATGATGTGCGCCACCATGTCCTTTTGATTCGGGAATATGTTCAAAACATGGAGTATGATCAGCTTCTTGTGTATCTTACACAGTATGATGAAGATGTGGAAAAATGGAAAGTAAAGGATATCAGCAAGAATCTGGCGGTAAACAGTATTTTGCTGGCTTATGCGAAAAAGGCGAGGAGACAGGATATTCAAGTCGCTATGGATGTGAGACTGGGAGGGAATGTGCCTATTCGGGATATTGATTGGATTGCAATTCTGGCAAATATGTTTGAGAATGCAATTCATGGGTGTGTCGGTTCTGGGCAGCCGCAACAAGAGATAGACATTTATATATCACAGAAAAGAAACAAGGTGATAATCCAGTGCCAGAATACAAGCAGCGAAGAAGTGGTTTTTCATAAAGGGCTGCCACAGTCGGATAAAGGCGGAGGCATGGGTGTGATCAGTATTATGAAAGCGGTTTCCCGCTATGAAGGTGAAACAGATTTTTCCGTGGAGAACGGAATGTTTATTACAAGAATTTTGCTGAATCTTATTTAGCAGAATCGTATATATCAAGGAAAGGATAAGAGACAATGCCATGGATTTCAAAATGCGTGGAGGATTAAAAGGATGAATACAATTTTTTCAAAGGAAGAAGTAAATATAGGAAGGCAAAGTGAGTTCGATTATCTGAAAGGGATTTTCATGCTGTTTATATACCTGATCCATGCGTTTCAGGCAACTTTGTCTTTGCAGGATTCCATTAGTACATGGATTTATTCGTTTGCAACGATGTCTGGGGCAGCTATTTTCATTTTTGTTATGGGAATTGGGACTGTTTACAGCAAGCATGCAGCGCCGGCGGATTTTGCAAAGAGTGGCGTTCGCATGGTGATTTACCAGTATTTGAATAATATTGCTTATATAGTGGCATTGGTGATACCTTATCCTTTCGTTTCTGGAAAGTTGACAGAGACCATGACGGAAAATTTAAGATCACTGATAAAGATTTACATGCAATATACGAATATCTTTTTTATTACTGGAATCATCTATCTGGTATTGGCGTTGCTTAAGAAATTGGATCTGAATACGGTATGGTATGTGATCATAGGTGCAGCAGCCAGCATAGCGGCGCCATTTATTTATGGCATGCCTGTGAATGTGCCGGTAATTGGGTATATCGTTAAGCTTTTGATTGGAGATGCAGATTTTGTGTCTTTTACACCGCTTTATTTTCTGTCTTATGCGTTGTTCGGAGTTGCTTTTGGCAAAATGATAAGACATGTGAAAGATAAAGCGAGATTTTACAGAATGTTTGTTATTCCATCTATTGCAATTGTCGCTGTATGGTGGGGACTGGTGTTTAGAAATTATGGTTCGGATCTATCAGAAATGCACGCTTTTCTCAGTGATGCATATACGCATCCGAATTTTTGGCATGTGGTGGCAAGTTTGGCGCATATATTTCTTTTTGCCACAATTTTTTTCTTTATCGAAGAAATGCGCAGAAAAGATAACAAGTTATGTGAACCGAAGAATCCTGTTGCGAGACAGCTTCTATATTACAGCAGACATATTTCGAAATACTATGCCCTGCATGTGCTGGTATATTTTGTTGCCCTTGGATTAAACAGTTATGAGAGCTTTCAGAGCTATCAATGCTGGCTCCTCGCATTATTGTCAATTGTGGTTACGGAGCTTATGGTAAGAGGATTTAACTATTTGTCTGAAAAATATGTTAACTAAATTTTTTATAAATGTAGGAGGAAAAGAAATGAATTTTTTGGATGACTTTCAGTATGTGGTGCGCACATACCCGCAAAAGGCGGCGTTGGCGGACTGCAACGGGGAACGGATGACAACGTATGGGGAGCTTGAAAACCTCAGTCGTAGGATAGCCGCTAAGCTTTTGAGGTCAAGGGAAGTGTCAGGCAGAGCCGTCATGGTCTGCATGGGCAGGAAGATGGAATATATTGCGGCGGAACTAGGCATTATGATGGCTGGCGCTGCGTTTGTGCCAGTGCTGCCAGAATACCCCAAGGAACGGCTTTCTTATATCAAAGAGGACTGCAAGGCGGTAGAAGTGATAGATGATGGCTGGCTGTCAGATATCGGGACTTATGAACCTATTCAGCCGCAAGCAAGGGAGGATGACAGTCGCGCAATGATTATCTATACCTCTGGCTCTACTGGTTATCCCAAGGGGATTGTACATACTATGGAGAGCCTTACGCAGGGAGTCTGGCGGAATAGGCGCGTTATGAATGTGGATGAAAACGATGTGCAGGCAGCGGGGGCGCCGATGTCTTTCGTTGTCTTAATCTTAGAGTATTTTGCCGTGCTTTCGCGCGGCGGCTGTTCCCATATCTTACCGGAAGAGACTAGGAAAGACGTGCGGCTTTTGGAGGATTATTTTGCCGAAAAAGGCATTACCTGCGCATTTATCAGCCCGCAGATACTGCGTCTGTTTAAAAATAAGAGCCGTACCTTGAAAAAAGTGGCGACCGGAAGCGAACGTGTTTCCATGCTGGCAGGGGATGGTTATGCACTGTATAACTGCTATGGCGCTAGTGAGACGGCAGCGACGGTGTTAAGCTATAAGATTGAGGAACCCATGGAAAATACGCCGATTGGCAAACCGTTGGATGGACTGGAATTTTTCCTGTTGGATGAGGACGGAAAAGAGGTTGCGGATGGAGAAGAGGGAGAAATCTGCATCAAGGGCGTCCTTGCAAAGTCTTATCTTAATCTGGAGGAACAGACCGCAAAGACATTTGCCAAGCAGGAGGATGGCAGCGTTCTTTTGCATACTGGTGACATGGGGCGCAGGACGCCAGATGGCAATTATGTGTATGTCAACCGCAAGGACTGGATGGTGAAAATCAATGGGCAGCGCGTGGAAACCGGAGAGATTGAATTGCGCATTTCTTCTATGCCAGAAGTGGAAAACGCAGTTGTAAAGGCTTTTGAGGATGAAAATGGGCAGAATTACCTCTGTGCATACTATGTGTCAGCAGAAGAATTGAAGATGGAACAGATCCGCAACTATCTGAAAGAGACGCTTCCTGATTATATGGTTCCCCGATTTTTTAAACGATTGGACAGCCTGCCGAAGAATGTGAATGGCAAGTTGGATCGTACAGTATTGCTGCCGCCGGGGTTAGACGAATATAAGACAATGTATCAAGAGCCGAAGAGCCACTGTGAGAAACGCATCTGCCAAGGCTTTGAGGAAGTTTTGCACTGTGGCAGGGTTGGTGTGAATGACGATTTCTTTAAACTGGGCGGAGATTCTATCAATGTTTTAAAACTTGCAGAATTCCTCAGTGATATAGAATTGGCGCCAGAACTGGTATTGAGTGGCAGAGTGCCTGCAAAGATTGCAGCGCTTTTAGAAGAGAAGCAGGAAGATAAGTTGGAGAAGCATTCTAAGGAGAGGGAGGAATATGTCCTTACCGATTCCCAGATGGGCGTTTACTTAGAATGTGTCAATGACCCGCAGTCGACGATGTACAATATTCCTATGTGCTGTGAACTTCCAGATGCTATTGATATGGAGAAATTTAAGTATGCTGTGAAGAAAGTGGTAGCCATGCATCCGTCTTTTGGCGTGAACATTGCATTGAATAAGGGAACGCCAGTGATGAGCCTGCATCCAGAATATCAGAAAGCAGTTGTCAGCCAGTGGGAAACAGAGGATATCGAAGCCGTCAAGAGGACGTTTGTACGCCCATTCCGGTTAGAAGGAGAGCCGCTATATCGCATGGCGCTGTACCACTGCGGCAACAAATACTTTTTTTTGTTTGATGTGCACCACATTATTTTTGATGGCACATCGGTTAAGGTATTTCTTGATGAAATTTCGCAGCTTTACCACGGAGAGGAGCCAGAGTCTGAGGAAATTTCCCTGATGGATTTCTCTGTCTATGAAGAATCCTTAAAAGATACTGCCAAATATCAGAAAGCACGGGAATTTTTTGCGGGCAAATTTGCAGGTGAGGATGTTGGTGAGGCATTAATAAAAGATTATAGAAAAAAAACGGTAACGCCTGCCAGCAAGGAGGTTAGAATTTCTCTAGGCGGGGAATTGTCGTCCATGGCGGTGGAGCAGTTTGTACGACAGAAAGGAATTTCTGAAAATACATTGTTTCTGGGGGCATTTTCCTATACGTTGGGCAAATTCAGCGGGGAAAATAAGAGCCTGTTTTGTTCAGTCAATAACGGCAGGCATACAGTAAATATGGCAAATTCCACGGGAATGTTTGTGCGCACGCTGCCAATTTACCATTCCTGGGAGGAAAGCGTGTCTGTGGAACGATATCTGCAAAACTTCCAGGAGGAATTTTATGCGGTGATGAGTCATGATTGTATTTCTTTTGCCGAGCTGGCGAAAGATTATGGCATTGCCTCGGATATTCTTTTTGTCTACCAAGGGGAAATGTTTCAAGGCTTGTCATTGGAAGACAGACAGTATGCGGCGGTGCCGCTTGCAACCAAAGATGTGCAGGCAGACGTTTCCGTAATGGTGATGAAGCAGAGAGGGGGATATGAAATTTCTCTGGAATACCGCACAGATTTATATTGTGAGGAGACGACACGCGGTTTACTTCATATGTTGTTGCAAGTTTTAAAAGGGATGTTAACCAACGAAAGCCTTGGACAAATTGCCCTTACGTCTGAACTGGATATACAGATTTTAGATCGTTTTAACGAGACAGAAGTTTCCTATGACCGAAGTAAGACAGTGATTGATTTGTTCCGCGCACAGGCGAGAAAGACGCCAGATCACACAGCCGTTGTCTACACAGATAGAAGTTATACGTATGCCCAGGTGGATGAAATGACAGACCGTCTTGCCGCTTACGTTGCGGGGCTTGGCATTGGCAGGGAAGAAGTGGTATCTGTGCTGATTCCCAGATGTGAATACATGACGATTGCTTCGATTGGTGTTTCTAAGTCCGGTGCGGCATATCAGCCCTTAGACCCTTCCTATCCGAAAGAGCGGTTAGCGTTTATGATGGAGGATTCCGCAGCAAAATTGCTGATTGCCGATGAGGAACTTTTGTCACTGGTACCACAGTGGCAGGGCAGAGTTTTGTTGACAAAGGATATCCCCAATTTGCCCAAGACAGACAAGATCCCAGAGCCGCCAAAACCGGAGGATTTATTTATTCTGCTCTACACATCGGGTTCTACAGGCGTGCCCAAGGGCTGTATGCTTGAGCATAGAAATATTGCGGCGTTCTGCGATAGCTATCGCAGGAATTATGAATTGACGGAAGATAGTTGTGCAGCAGCTTATGCAAGTTACGGATTTGACGCCAATATGATGGATATGTACCCCACGCTGACGTCTGGAGCCGTGCTTCATATCATAGATGAGTCGATACGTTTAGACTTGAATGCATTGCATGAGTATTTTGAGGAACATGGTATTACCAACGTATTTATGACGACCCAGATTGGGCGGGCGTTTGCCACCAGCATGCTTTCTGGTGCGGCACGTTCAGGCAGTGCTGCGGATGCAAAGAATACACATTTGAAATATCTGCTGATGGGCGGAGAAGCGCTGACACCGTTTACGCCTGAGGGCGGCACGCATTACTTGAATGTGTATGGACCTACGGAATGTACGATTTTAACGACCACCTACCCATTTGAGAAATATGAGGAGGATTTGCCAATCGGCAAGCCTTTGCCAAATGTGAAACTATATATTGTAGATAAGCAGGGCAGAAGGGTTCCAGTTGGCGTGCCAGGAGAATTGTGTATTTCTGGCGTCCATGTATCTCGTGGTTACCTGAACCGTCCAGAGAAAACGGCGGAAGTGTATGGTGACAATCCGTATAGCGATTTGCCGGAGTATAGCAGGATTTATCATACTGGTGACATTGTGCGTTATTTGCCAGATGGCAACATCCAGTTTATCGGCAGAAGGGACGGGCAGGTGAAGATCCGTGGCTTCCGTATCGAGTTGACTGAGGTGGAGGAGATTATCCGTCGGTTCCCAGGCATTAAGGATGCTACGGTGGCAGCTTTTGACGAGCCATCCGGTGGGAAATACATTGCTGCTTATGTGGTTTCGGACGAAGAAGTTGATGTGGATGCGATGAATGCATTTATCGAGGAGAGCAAGCCGCCATATATGGTTCCGGCAGTGACAATGCAGATTGACAAGATTCCTCTGAATCAGAACCAGAAAGTAAATAAGCGTGCGCTGCCCATGCCAGAGCGCAAGCAGGAAGATTTCGTGATGCCTGAGGGAGAAGCACAGCAGAAGATTTTTGACTGTATCGCAGAAGTTATTGGACATCGAGAATTTGGTGCAAATTCAGATATCTATAAGGCAGGGCTGACCTCGATCGGCGCAGTCAAGTTGAACGTGCTGTTGTCGGATGCCTTTGAGGGTGCAGTGATCCGCAACAAGGATTTAAAAGAGCATAATACGGTAGAGAAATTAGAAAAATTCTTGGCGAAAAGCAGCCACAAGGAAACCTTTGAGAAACAGGAGACATATCCGCTGACTCAGACACAGAATGGTATTTTTGTAGAGTGTGCCGCCAATCCAGGAAGTACGATTTATAATATTCCGTTCTTGTTCCGCCTGGGGGAGAATGTGGATTTACAACGTTTGAAAAAGGCGATAGAGGAGACAGTAGAGGCACATCCTTATATTAAGACGACGATTATGCTGGATGATGACGGTGATATCAGGCAGAAACGCAATGACGCTTTGCCATTTGAAGTTAAGATATGCGAAAAGCTGCATAGGGAAGAACTGGTGAAACCGTATCAGATCCTTGGCGACAGACTGTTTCGTATACAATTATTTGATACGCCGGAAGGCAAATATCTTTTCTTAGAATTCCATCATATTATCAGCGATGGGGAATCCTGCGGTATTTTTCTCCGCGACATGAATGAGGCATATGGGGGGAAATCGCCAGAGAAGGAGAAGTTCAGCGGTTATGAGGTTGCGCTTGTGGAGCAGAAAGCGATACAAGGACAGGAGTATGCCCTTGCCAAACAATACTATGATGGTATTTTTATGGGCTGCAACACCGATTTCCTTCCAGCTAAGGACCACAGGGAGGAAATACCAGGGCTAGGCTTATATCAGAGGGCAGATAAGACGGATATGGAGGCGCTGCGAAGATTCTGCACCGAGCAGAAAGTTACTTTGAATACGTTGTTTACGGCAGCATTTGGATTTGTGACAGGGCGTTATGTCTATAAAGATGAGGCAGTCTTTACAACCATTTATAATGGCAGAAATGATTCCAGGCTTACGTCTACCATCAACATGCTGGTGAAGACGCTGCCAGTTCACTGTAATCTGGATGGGGAACAGGAGATTGGCTCTTACCTGAAAGAGACTGGCGAACAATTGGTGAACAGCATGAACGCTGACATCTATTCATTTGCAGAAATTAGCAGGGCTTACGGTATTAAGGCGGATATTATGTTCGCGTTCCAGGGCGACAACTTCCTGTTTGATACGATTGCTGGGGAGAAGGCCATCAGTGAGAAGCTTTCCTTAGACACGGCAAAGGCTCCATTATCCATAGATGTTATGGTAAATGAAAATGAGATCTGCTATCAGGTGGAATATCGCAGTGATATGTATGAAGAGAATACGATTGCTGGGCTGGTTGACAGTCTTGCGGTGGTAGTTCAGGAATTTCAGGATAAGAAGCAGTTAAAGGAAGTCTGCATGGTTAGCCAAAAGGCACGCCATGAGCTGGATCACTACAATAAAACGGATTATGCAGTGGAGCAGACCACGGCAAATAAACTGTTTGAGCGGCAGGTTGCTCTTTATCCAGATAAAACGGCGGTGATTGCCTGCGGCAAAAGCCTGACGTTTTGTGAACTGAATGAGAATGCCAATAAGATTGCAAACCATTTAATTGAGATGGGATTATCCATTGAGCAGATGGTAGGCGTGATGCTGCCAAGGACTGTGGATGTCTATGCGGCAAGGCAGGGAATTATGAAAGCAGGCGGTGCATTCCTGCCCATAGACCCCGAATACCCAGATGAGCGTATCAGTTATATCCTGGAAGATTCAAGAGCAGAGTTTGTGCTGATGCCCAGGGAGATTGCAAAAGAGCGGAAAAAACTGCTTGAAAATCTGTCTGCCAGAGTTTTGATTTTAGAGGAACTTTTGGAAAGTGATGGCAATATCGAAAATCCTGAAGTGGATATTCGCCCAGAAAACCTGTGTTACTGCATTTATACTTCTGGCTCTACTGGAAAGCCTAAAGGTGTCATGATTGAGCATCGGAATCTGGTGAACTATGTGGACGATAACCCGTACAATATAGAAGCGCATTCTTATGTATACAACGCCACGGTATCACTGGCATTTGCAGCGATTACCTTTGACGTCTCCATTTTGGAGGAATGTATCCCACTGTACCACGGCATTACCGTCTGCATGGCAAACGAAGAGGAAATCCACAATCCGCTTGCGCTTTCCCAGTTGATTCTGGAACATGGTGTGGATATGATGACTTGTACACCGTCGTTTTTAATCAATATTATTGACATGCCGGAGATGAAGAAATCGTTGTCGCAGATCAAGGTCTTTAACGTGGGTGCGGAGGCATTTCCAGAGGCGCTCTATGACAAGATTATGGCTCTTGGAACCAACGCGATTACCTTTAATGGCTATGGGCCCACCGAGACGACGATTGGCTGTGCCTTTGACCAGGTGACAGGGGATAAGATTACCATTGGCAAGCCGATGGCAAACATTAAGATGGTAATGATTGATAAGTACCGCAACCTGCTTCCCGCTGGCGTACCAGGCGAGCTTTTGATTATTGGAAATGGTGTCGGCAGGGGCTATGTGGGCAAACCAGAGATGACAGCGGACAAATTTATCCAGTTTGAGGGCATGAATGCTTACCGCAGCGGCGATTTGGCGAAGTGGAACCACCATGGCAAGATTGAATTTATGGGACGTATGGATAACCAGGTAAAGCTGCGCGGACTTCGTGTGGAGTTAGATGAGATTGAAAATGTCATGAACCAGTACCCCACGGTAAAATCCAGCGTAGTGCTTGTAAAAGAAAAAGATTCCAACCAGTTCCTATGCGGCTATTTTGTGGCTGAGAGCCAGGTGGAGAAACAGAATTTGACCTGCTTTATGCAGAAATATTTGACGCCTTATATGGTGCCGAGTGTGCTTATGCAGCTTCCTGAGCTGCCGCTTACCAATAACGGCAAGGTTAATAAGCGCGCCCTGCCAGAGCCAGAGTACACAGTGGAGAATAAGAATTATGTAAAGCCGCGCACAGAGCTGCAACGTCAATTATGTGAGATCTTTGAGATGGCTCTCGGTGTGGATCAGATTGGTATCGAGGATGATTTCTTTGAAAATGGCGGTACGTCCCTATCTGCGTCTAAAGTGGCGATGAAGTGCATGAGTGCTGGCATTCAGGTAGCATATGCTGACTTGTTCGAGTACAAGACGCCCTTGGAACTGGAACGCCATATCCAAAATCAGCAGGGCGGGAACACTGCCACAGGAGAAGAAAAGAGCGGGGAAGGACAGAGCGCCTTAGAGCAGGTGTTAAGCCACAATGTGGTAGAGCGTGTGGACGAAATTGCTCCATCAGCACTTGGAAATGTTCTGCTTACAGGTGCAAATGGCTTCCTGGGAGCGCACATCTTAAAGAACATGATAGACAATGAGGACAATGTGATATATTGCCTGATGCGCAAGGGGAAAGCTTCCACCTTGGAGAAACGGTTAAAGAGTATGCTGGTATATTATTTCAGCAATCCCTATGAAGAATTATTCGGCAATCGGATCCAATTAATAGAAGGCGATATCACGGACGCTGCCATGGTAGAAAGCCTGAAACAGTACGACTTTGCCAGGGTTATCAATTGTGCAGCGTGTGTGAAGCATTTCTCTGCGGATGATACTTTGGAGCAGGTGAATTACCAGGGTGTTTTGAATTTGATTCATTTGTGTGAAAAGACAGGGCGCGAGTTGATTCAGATTTCCACGGTGAGCATTGCTGGGGAAAATGTAGGTGGCAAATTCCCACAGGAGAAGAAGCTGTACGAGAGTGAACTTTACTTTGGACAGAGCCTTTCCAACAAGTATATTGACACGAAGTTCCGTGCAGAAAAGGCTGTCTTAGAGGCAGCGGCACAGGGCATGAAGGGCAAGGTCATCCGTGTAGGGAACCTGATGAGCCGTGTCAGTGACGGTGAATTTCAGATAAACTCCGTGACAAATGGATTTATGCGCACTCTGCGCGGCTATGTGGCTCTTGGCAGATTCCCAGTGTCTATGCTGGATATGCCGACAGAATTTTCACCGATTGATGCTACGGCGGAGGCGATTGTCAAATTGTCTGCGGTTCAGGGTGAATTTACGGTGTTCCATGCTTATAGCAGCTATTTCATCCAGATGGCGGATGTGATAGAGCAGATGAATGAGTCAGGCATTCTTGTGGAGACAGTCAGTGATGAGGATTTTAATCAGGCGCTTTTTGCAGCTTTGGAGGATGAGGAGAACAACGAGCTAATCTCTGGCCTGATTGCCTATGCATCCAGTGACGCAGATCATAGCGCCGTCTACATAGATGCGGATAATAGTTTTACTGCCAAAGCCTTGTACCGTCTTGGGTTTAAGTGGCCGATGCCAGACAGTGTTTACCTTAAAAATGCGCTGACAGCCCTTGAAACGTTGGGATTCTTTGATGGAAGGTTATAACAAACAGCTCAGCTAGCCGAACAGTTACAGGAGGATTCTATGGAGAGAAATGCATTTTTAATTAATAAAAAAATCCACCAGTATATTCTGCCAGGAATGTTGATGACAGTTGCAATGCAGCTTGGCAATGTGGTGGACGGCATGATTGTCGGGAACCTCCTAGGAGCGGAGGCGATGGCGGCAATTGAAATTTCTATGCCAGTACTTTTGCTATTGCAGATGGCGGCTTTAATGCTTGCTATGGGCGGTGCGGCTGAGGCAGCAGTGTTCCTTGGTAAGCGGGACATGGAAACAGCCAGTGGGGTGTTCACTGCCTCACTGGTAGCTGGGCTGGCAATATCCGTGTTTTTTGCGCTGTTTACGCCAATCCTGCCGGGACCTGCTGCCATGTTGCTTGCAGGAAATCATGATTTGGCTGCGCTGGCAGAGCCTTACATTATGGTGAATATTGCGGGAATCCCGATTCTGACAGTTGCTATCATTTTCTGTTATTTTATGAATGCAGATAACCATCCGCAGTTGGGGAGTGCGCTTTTCGTCATTGCCAATGTAGTAAACCTGGTTCTGGATTTTGTGTTTATCCAGGGCTTTCATATGGGCATGGCAGGCAGTGCGCTAGCGACAGTGATTGGTTACCTGGCTGGAATGGCGCCAGTGATCATTTATTTTCGTTCCAAACAGCGGATGCTGCGCCTGCGAAAACTGGATAAAAAGGCGTACCGTTATGTGAAGCTTTCCATGAAAGCAGGCATTCCCAGCGCAGCGTTTACGCTAATGTCGGCGCTGAAATCTGTGATTATCAATTCTGCGATTGTGCGTATTCTGGGAAATGGCCCTATGGCGGTCTATTCTGTTTGTGCCAATGCTGTGTTGATTGCGGAATTGTGTGTAGGAGGAATTATTGGACTTGTTCAGAATATTGCGGGAATTCTCTATGGGGAACGTGACTATTATGGCATCCGTACCCTCTGTAAGAGAGTGCTCAGCTACAGCTACATGGCAATAGTCATCTTGCTGATAATATTTTTTGCCGTTCCTGGATGGATTGCGGGATTGTTTGGAATCACAGAGGGAGATATGCTTGCACTCTGTGAGATGGCGCTTCGTATTTTTGCATGTAGCTTTCCCTTTTATGTGTATAATAAGTTCCTGATGTCCTACTATCAGACAATTTTACAGCCAGGACTGTCTACGGTAGTGACAGTATTACAGGGGTTTGTGGTGATCGTTCCGCTTACCTTAGCAGGGATTTACTTCTGGGGGCTTCCCGGCGTATGCCTGATGGCAGTGGTAAGCGAGGCGGTTACGATTCTCCTTGCTTTTCTTTGGCGGATCATGGGACAGCGCAGCGGGAAATATGAGACGGGAGGCGTTTATATGCTGCCACAGATTACAAATGAGAAATTTTTAGACTGTTCCGTTAAGAGCAATCTAAAGGAGGTAATTGCTTTTCGGGAAAAACTGCTTGCATTCTGCGCGGACAACCACATAAGTGAACGGGACGCCACGATCCTTGGGCTTGCAGTGGAGGAGATTTCTGCCAATATTGTGCAGTATGGCTATCGTAGCGGGAAAAATTATATGGATATTAGTTTTACGATACAAGATGATAAATACATGTTAAGAATTCGTGACGACGGCATACCCTTTAATCCGTTGGAGTATCAGCAGCAGAAGGAAGAAGCAGTGGCTTTAGGAGGGATTGCCCTGATTAAGAAGATGGCATCCGAATTCCAGTATATGCGGGTATTGAACATGAACAATACAGTAATAGAGTTGGATATTC
>OFFU01001579.1_pt1 | contig 15126 bp, 11 predicted proteins | sample 1521451 | NCBI WGS metagenome assembly OFFU01 (sample SAMEA3504106, study PRJEB24116) | mouse gut metagenome | biome: mouse gut; feature: mouse-associated habitat; material: faeces | place: Denmark | collected 2011 | reverse complement strand
GGCTTCCTTCCCACTGAGGGGAAAGAAGCCGTTTCGCCGTTATGAGCCCGGTCCTGCGTGGAGAATTATGCGAGCAGGGCCTTTTTTATCGGCCCACGCGCCGCGCGTGGCGGGCGAGGATTTCCTTATGGCGCGCCTTGAAGGCGGCGGGATCAGCCAATTCAAAGCCCGTCTGCACGGGGTGGAAGATAAAGAGTTTCTGCGACGCCTTTCCGCCCGACCAGCGGATGGGGGCCATGCTCCATTCCATATTCTGCGCGGAGGACAGGCGGCTGTTGATCTCCCCGGGGGTCCACGGCCCGCGCACGTTCATGACCGAGGCGAAGCGGACGAAATCATAGCCGATCCCCGCCCAGAAATCCGGAACGCCCTTGCCGTTTTCCGCCATCGCCCGCACGAGCGCGGCCGCCGCCGGGGTAGACGCGGCGGGGTCCCACGAGCCGGGGAAGATGGCCAGATCGAGATTGGCCACGTTGACGCTGGAACGGCTGGAAAGCCCCTGTTCCCACAGCGACGTGCCCATCAGCACCAGCCGATCTTCGCCCTGATAGAAGAGGAAGGGCACAAGCAGCTCAAGATTGTCCCACGTGTCGGGAATGAAGGCGGCCTGAAACGTCGTGGTCGGCACGGGAGTCTTGCCCCGCATGGTCCCGCCCACGAAATCGCGCATCACGCCGCTCCAGTTGCCGGTATCCCCGGCCTGATAGGTGGCGAGCTTGACCGACTGTCCCCGTCCGCGCGCCGACTGGAGGAACATGTCGGCCATGCGCTGGCCGTAGGCGTCAGAAGGCGCGAGCACGCCGTATCCGGAAAGGCCGAGATCGGCGCCAAAGCGGAGTACCGCATCGATCTGATCCTGCGGACTGGAGAAAAAGCGCCACGCCGCCGAGCCCTCGTCACTTCCCTCAAGGCTCGACCGGAACGCGAAGACGGCCCGGGAAGTCTGAAGGTTGCGCGCCTTGAGCGCGGCATAGCGATCCGGCCGCAGGGGGCCGCCGACCATCACGCACTGCGGGGGCAATTGAGCCAGCTTGTCCAGCCAGTCCGGGGATTCGGTATTGATCAGGCGGACGTCCATCGCGATGCCCGATTTGGACAATTCGCCCTGCGCGGCCACCGCGCCCGCGGCGATCTTGTCGCCGAAAGGCCCGTAGGAACCGCTCAACGGCACGGCCAGAGCCACGCATCCCGAAGAAAAGGCCCCGGCCCGGCCGGACGCGGCCCCGCCGCCGAGCTGGTTTTTGATTTCCAGCCACGCCGCCGACTGTTCCGCACCCGGCACGAGGTTTTTCCAGAAATTCAGGGCATTTTCCGCGCCCTGCCGGTTGCCGCTCGACAGAGCCGCCCGCGCCACGCGCTCCCACGCCAGCGCGCGATCGCCCGTAGGCAACGCGGCGTCGCGGGCGATGACGTTGTACAGTCGCTCCGCCTCAAGATACTTTCCCGCCTTCCACGCCGCATCCGCCTGCGCGGTCAAGGAATCGCCCACGACATGGCCCGTCCCGGCGGTCGGCGTGCCGCCTCCGACAAAGACGGTCCGACCGCACCCGGCCAGCAAAAGAAGCCCGGCGAGAGCCGCGACGGTACACAGACGCGCGGTTCGTTTCAGACAAACGTTCATGATTTCCCCTCGGAAAGTTCGATGAGGCGGGATGTGCCGCGCCGCAGGCGGCCGACGGCCCCGCCGTAAACGCCCCCGCAGGGGGGCTTCCCGGTGCGGCCCACTCCGCACGCCCGATACCGCGAAGCTACCGCAGGCCCCCAAACGAGGCAAGCCCGCCCTGCCCCCCTACAAGGCCGCGCGTTGTCCGCCTCGGTGATGGCATTGAGGGGACGCCTTGCCCCGCGGGAGGCCGCAGGCTTCGGACAATGTACCGGGGGCCGGCGTATCAACCGACTTGCCGTGCAGGACAGCCCCATCGCTGCCCCGGACACGCCGTCCTCTCCCGCCCATCGCGGCGGAAAGGCCGTATCGCCTCCCGCCATTTGACCGGCGTCGGCGGCAAGGATACAACGGCGTATCCTTCACCCGCAAACTTCCGCACCTTACGGAGCGCAGCCATGAATCTGGTCGATCTCATCCGCAATCATCCCGTCCCCACCACGCGTTTTGAACGGCCCTACGTCATCGCCGAAGCAGGCGTGAACCACGAAGGCAGCATGGACATCGCCCGCCGCCTCATCGACGAAGCCGCGCTCGGCGGCGCCGACGCCATCAAGTTCCAGACCTACAAGGCGGGCACCCTCGCCTCGAAGCATTCCCCGGCCTATTGGGACACCACCAAGGAACCTACGCCGAGCCAGTACGAGCTGTTTAAAAAGCACGATTCCTTCTGGAAAAACGAATTCGAGGCGCTCAAAAGGCACTGCGACGAGGCCGGAATCGCCTTCATGTCCACGCCCTTCGACGTGGAGTCGGCCCGTTTCCTCAACGACATGATGGACGTCTTCAAGATTTCCTCCTCGGACCTCACGAACCGCCCCTTCATCGAATTCCTTTGCGACTTCGGCAAGCCGATCATCATGTCCACGGGCGCGTCGAGCCTCGCGGAAATCGCCGAGGCCGTGAGCTGGATCGAGGCCAAGGGCAACCCGCTGGCCCTGCTCCATTGCGTGCTCAACTACCCCACGATGGACGAAAACGCGGCCCTCGGCATGATCCCCGCCCTCGTGCGCCACTTCCCGCAACACGTCGTGGGCTATTCCGACCATACCCTGCCCAACGACATGAAGGTATTGGAAGTTGCGACCCTTCTCGGCGCGCGCATTCTGGAAAAGCATTTCAGCCATGATAAGACCCTCCCCGGTAACGATCATTACCATGCGATGGACTACAAGGACTTGCAGGCGTTCCGCCGCAACTTCGAGCGTACCCTGTCCATGATCGGGGACATGCGCATTGAGGCCCTCGCTTCCGAAGAGCCCGCCCGCCAGAACGCCCGCCGCTCCCTCGTGGCCAATCGAAACATCCCCGCCGGGAAGATCATCGACAAGGACGATCTCACGTGGAAGCGCCCCGCCGGAGGCATCAGCCCCCGCCACTATTACGAAGTGCTCGGCAAGGCAGCCCGCGCGGACATCGAGGAAGACACCGTGCTGCAATGGTCGCATCTCGACTAGGCAGCGTCGTCAAAAGGCAGACGGCACGTTGACGGCATCAAGACAGCCGCAAACGGCGCGAAGGCTATTTATAGAGCAAAATTACTATAGTGAAACTTACCAGACACGGCCTGAGCCGCGCAGAGGCACGGTAAAAAGAGCGGCGGCGATCCCGCGTCCTGCGGGAACGCCTCGCCCATGAGCAATAGCGGCTACAGGCCACACAATCATTGAGCATCCTCCGGATGTGCTTCATTTTGGGGAATGTATGCGGTTTTTCTGGAAAAAATACGGATACGGAAACCCGTTGTCCCTTTTTGCCGGGGCCGTTTCCCGCCTTGACGGGAAAAAGGCGGCCTGCCCGCCCGGCCCGATTCACCGCCAACCCGGAGGAAAAGCCATGAAAAGGATGCTCATCGCCATCGTCTGCCTCATCGTGCTGAGCCCGCTCTATGCGGGCGCGTCCCTGTTCGGTTCCGACGCCCCGAAAGATACGGACGAAATCACCCCGCTCCAGTACGCCTCATTGCTCGGCCTGCGGGACATCGATCCCGCCCTGTTCCGCCAGAAGCTCCTTCCGCTCATTGAAGAGGCCATGAAGGACGGCAAAATCACGGTTGAGGAATGCAAAAACATTGAAAAGGCCGCCGGGAACGTGGCTCCGGCCTTTCTCGCCGCGGCCAAGGCTCCCCGGCTTCAGGACAGCATCGCGGAAACGCTGGACAAGGCCAAGGCGGGCGGCAAGGATTTGGGGGCGAAGCTTGAGGACACCCTCAACAATCAGCTTCCGCAACTGCTTGACGACGCCATGAATCTGTTCCGCGAACAGATGCGGCAGTACGACAAGGAAACACCGCAAGCGCCCACGTCGCTCTGATTGGGCCCGAGGGCGGAAAGAGGCTTGCCTGTGACCACCTCATCCATCACCACGCTCATTCTGGGCACGCTCCCGGAAAACGCGGACCCGGCCACCCACGCGCTGGCCGGGCCGTGGTGCGCGGCGCCCGCCTCCGCCGAGGAAGCGGGCTACCTCATGCCTCCCGAGCCGCTGGCCGATCCTGAAAGGCTGGAAACCGCAGCGCGGCAGGCCCGCCAGCTTGTTTCCCGGCTGGCCCCGCGCCTTGGCGACGCCTTCAACGCCATCTACGAAACCGCCTACGACGAGCGCTATTGGGATTTCGTGCTCGCCCCGTGGCTGGTGCGCGTGGTGGAAACGCTTGTCGACCGCCTCCACCGCGCGGAAGGGATTCTGCAAACCTTTGGCAAGCTTCCCCTGTCCGTGCCCGTCCTGCCCCCCCCTGAGGAAACCGCCATCCCGGATTTCGCCTTCGCGGATACGCAGGATTTCATCATGGGCGGGATACTCAATCCGGCGTGGAACCACCAGCTTCTCTCACGCCTTCTCGAACGGCGCTGGCCCGAAAGCTGGACCGCCGTCGAGCTGCCCCGCGTCCGGCGCGCCGCCTCGCCCCGCCCGTCGGAAAACCCCGTCAAGCGGCTGGCCCGCAACATCCTCTTCAGCCTGCCCTTCCCCCGCATCAAGGGCTTCAGCCTCCGGCAATCCCTTGAGCTGTCCCTCGTGCTCCTGCTCAACCGGGACCGCCGGGACGATACCCTCCCCCTGCGGCTTCTGGGCGATCCTTCCGCGCCGCCTCTCCCGCTCGGCTTCACCGAGGACGAGGCGCTGACCTTCATCCTTTCCATCCGCCCGCAATCGCTGCAAGAGGCGGCCATCCCCCTTTCCCTCGGCCACAAGCAGGCCCGCATCCGTTCCCGCGTGGTCAGCGTGGCCGCCTGCGAGGATGACGCCTACCGCATCAAAATGGCCCTGCACCGGGGCCGGGGCTGCCGGATGATCTTCATCCAGCATGGCGGGGAATACGGCTACGTGAAGACCTCGGTCGCCTATCCGCTGGTCGAGTACCGCCAGCACCGCTTTATCACCTGGGGCTGGAAGCATCACGGCCTCCTGCCGGGCAATTTCCTTCCGCTGCCCCACCCCCAACTGGCCGCCCTGCGCGACGCCCACCGGGAAAAAAGCCCGTCCCTGCTCCTTGTGGGAACGGAAATGGCGCTGCTTCCCTACACGCTCAAGTCCATGCTGCGCGGACGCCAGCATTTCGCCTACCGGGAAGGCAGGGCCCGCTTCGTCGCCGCCCTGCCCGAGCCTCTGCGCGCCCAGACCCTCTACCGGCCCTATTTCGACGTGCCCTCCTCGCTGGAGGATGCCCCGTGGCTCTTGCGGCGTTTCCCGGAAGTCCAACGCTGCACCGGCCCCCTTGAGCCGCACATGCTTGGTTGCCGCCTGCTCGTACTCGATCACGCCGGGACGACGCTCGCTCAGGCCCTTGCCGCCGACGTCCCGCTGCTTCTTTACTGGGACCCGGCAAGCGCCTCCTTCACGCCGGAAGCCGAGGCGCTGCTCGACAAGCTGCGGGAAGCGGGCATCCTGCACGACAGCCCGGAATCCGCCGCCGCCAAAGCCGCCGAAATATGGGACGACGTGCCGGGCTGGTGGGCTCGCGTCCGCGCCGCCTGCAAGCCGTGGGCCTCGCAGCACGCCCTGACCAACAAGGACGACGTTTCGCATGTCTGGAAACTGATTTTGAAGGATGTGTAGGGAGAAGAATTGGAGGGGGAGGGAGGCCCTTTCTGGAGAAAGGGCCCCTCCCCCCTCCCAATGCTTCTCTCACTCCCTCCTAAAAACTGTACCCAATCCTGAAAACAGCCCCGAGCGAGGGATCGACGTCGGTCTTGGTGAATTCGTCGCCGCCCTTGTCGTAGAGGCGGAGTTCGCGATCAAAGAGGACTTCCGCGCCGACGGTCAGCTTGAGACGATCAAGGGGTGTGATGTCGAGATACGCGCCGCCCGTATAGCCGGACTCTTCCACATAGCCCTTCTTGGCGACGCTGCTGTCGTTGGAGAGGCGGTAGATATCGCGGCTCCAACGCGCGGCCAGACGGGTGGAGACAACATCGTTGAAACGGTACTGTACCCTGGTCGCCGGGAAGCCGACGCTGGCGGAAAGGCCGTAATCAAGCTCGTTGCGCCACTCCACGCCCACGAGGGGCAGGATAATGGGCCGCACCGGGGAAATGAACCCCGCCGCACCCACGCGGACGGACCAGTCATAGGCGGGCGTAAACTTCAGGCCGCCGCGAGGCACGAAGGAAAAGGAATCCCAGATTTGATCCTCAAAGGCGGAAATAAGCGTCCCCGAGGCGAACCAGCTTATCCACTCGTTGACGTAGCCGTCAAAGGATGCGTCCAGAGCCAGCCTGTTCAGCTCATCCCACGGCTCGCCGTCGCTGAACTTCACGGACTTGGAATCGCTCCAGTCGTACTTCGTCCGCGTATAGGAAAAGGTCAGCCATTTGTAGCCGACGGTCACCCCACTTTCCACCTTGGAATAGGAACCGCCGTCGTCCGTATCCGCACGGCCGTAGCCTTGCGTGTAAACGTTGAAACGCGGCCCGTCGCCCTCCCATGCCATCCCCGCACGGGGCAAAGCCAGTACCGCCAGCGCGAAAAGGCACACGGCGGCCATCATCCTGAAGCGTTTTGCCATTCTTCAATCTCCCGAAACGTTTTGCCGTACCCGTCCTTGCGGGACGACGCGAAGGCTCTACAGTATAACGCCTCCCTTCTCCTTGTATAGTCCCCCGGCGGCACTTCGACGCAAGGCCCGGAGAACGGCTGGCGTCAAAGCCCGAAGAAGGGCGGATGCCAAGGCCGGGACGGAGTGCCCCGGCAGCGCGGGCGGCTTTTGCCTTTTTGCCGCTTCGGGGTTACACTGCCGCCCAACTTGGAGCTCGCCGCGCGCGGAGGGCTCCCCATTTTATTCTGAGGTACGTCTATGCGCTGGAGTCAATGGTATATCCCCACTCTGAAAGAAGCCCCCGGCGACGCCGAAGTCATCAGCCACAAACTGCTGATCCGTGCGGGCATGATCCGCAAGCTCACGTCCGGCATCTATACGTGGCTGCCCCTCGGCCTGCGGACCCTGAACAAGGCGGCGAACATCGTCCGCGAGGAAATGGACCGCGCGGGCGCGCAGGAAATCCTCATGCCGACCGTACAGCCCGCCGACCTGTGGCGCGAATCCGGGCGCTGGGAACATTACGGCAAGGAACTCCTGCGCTTCAAGGACCGCCACGAACGCGACTACTGCCTCGGCCCCACGCATGAGGAAGTGATCACCGACCTCATCCGCGGCGAAGTGCGCTCCTACCGCCAGCTTCCCATGAATCTCTATCAGATTCAGACCAAGTTCCGCGACGAAATCCGCCCCCGCTTCGGCCTCATGCGCGGCCGCGAATTCCTCATGAAGGACGCCTACTCCTTCGACCGGGACGACGCCGGGGCCGATGAAAGCTACCGCAAGATGTTCGAGGCCTACAAAAAGATTTTCAGCCGCATGGCCCTCCAGTTCCGGCCCGTGGAGGCCGACTCCGGTTCCATCGGCGGCAACTTCTCCCATGAGTTCATGGTCTTGGCCGAAACAGGCGAAGACACCATCGCCTATTGCACCGAATGCGACTGGTCGGCCAACATCGAGCGCGCCGCCGTGCTCGCTCCGGCTGAAGCCTGCAAGGAAACCTGCGACCCCATCGAGGAAGTGACCACCCCGGATCAGCACACCATCGAAGAAGTCTGCGGCTTCCTCAAGGTGCCCGCGTCCAAGCTCATCAAGACGCTCCTCTACGCCGTCGACGGCAAGCCCGTGGCGGCCCTCGTGCGGGGCGACCGCGAGCTGAACGAGATCAAGCTGAAGAATTTCTTCAAGGCCGACGAGGTGGTCCTCGCCTCCCCCGAGCAGGTCACGCAGTGGACCGGCGCTCCGGTGGGCTTCGCCGGGCCCGTGGGCTTCTCCGCCGGGCCCATTGTGGCCGATCACGAACTTATGGCCGGGACGGACTGGATTGCGGGCGCGAACAAGGCCGACACGCATATCCTGCATGTGGACCTCAAGCGCGACGTGCCGGATTTCGCCTACGCCGATCTGCGCTCCATCGCCGAAGGCGACGTCTGCCCGCGTTGCGGCAAACCCGTGGCCTTCGCCAAGGGCATTGAGGTGGGCCACGTCTTCAAGCTCGGCACCAAGTACTCGAAGGCCCTCAACGCCATTTATCTCGACGAGAACGGTAAGGAACAGACCATCATCATGGGCTGTTACGGCATCGGGGTTTCCCGCGTGGTCGCGGCCTGCATCGAGCAGAACAACGACCGCGACGGCATCGCCTTCCCGCCGCCGCTCGCGCCCTTCGATCTCGAACTGATCAACCTCGATCCCAAGAACGCCGATACCGCGGCCAAGGCGGATGAACTCTACGATCTGTTGCGGGGCATGGGCATCGACGTGCTGCTCGACGACCGCGAGGAACGCCCGGGCGTGAAGTTCAAGGACGCCGACCTCGTGGGCCTGCCCATGCAGGTCGTCGTGGGCGGCAAAGGCCTTGCCCGGGGCATCGTGGAAGTGAAGAATCGCAAGACCGGCGAAAAGGGCGAGCTGCCCGTGGAAGGCTTTGCCGAAGCCTTTGCCGCGTGGCGCAAGGGCGTCCTCGCCTGCTGGGGCATGTAGGTTCCGTAGCTGGGGCGTGAAAAGCGCCCCCGGCCTTCATTGAATGCCGTCGTACCCGATTTTTCCTTGCCGCACACTGGCGGGGAAAAGCCGGTTTTGCAGAGGGCCGTTCAATGAGGGCCGACCTCAGAGGCTTCACGCCGGGGCGACCTTTGAGGCGGGGCGACGGACGGAACGCCTTTATTCTGACAAAAGATCCCCCCCCCCCGCCGTTTCCTCTGGCGGCTTTGTCGGAGGAAGCCGGGGGACGGTTTTTGACAGGACGGGGCGGCCCCCGCCGCCCTGTCTCGAAAGACTTTTTCGCGAGAATGCAGGTTCAGCCCGCATGTGGCCTCCGTCCGCCAAACGCCGCTTTTCCTTCAAGGACACAGGGAAGAGCGGCCACGGCACGAGCCCATCGGGAGGTTTTCCCGTACAAGGCCGCCCTTCGGAAAAGGCGGCTTGGCGGCGGGAGGCATGACCGAACCTGACGACCGTCATCCCGCCCGGCCGCGAGCCGGGCCAAGGTCGGCCCTTTCGCGGGGCCGCGTCCGCCCCCGGAGGCACCTCGCCATGTCCATCCTCACCGTCCGCCAGCTTACCGCCCTCATCAAGGATACGGTGGAGAACGGCTTTCCCTACGTCTGGGTGCGCGGCGAAGTCACCAACGTTTCGCGCCCCGCCTCGGGGCACGTCTATTTCTCGCTGAAGGACGGCGACGCCCTCTTGCAGGCGATCTGGTTCCGTACCGATCAAAAGGAGCGGGAAGCCTTTGATCCGCTCACCGGAGAAGTTTTTGAGGACGGCCCCCGCGTCAGTCTGGCCGCCACCCTAAAAAACGGCCAACAAATCGTCTGCGCCGGGCGGCTCACGGTCTACGCTCCACGCGGCAGTTACCAGCTTGTGGTGGAACTGGCGCAAGACAGCGGCGAAGGCCAGCTTCACCTCGCGCTCGAAGCCCTCAAGCAAAAACTGGCCGCCAAAGGCTATTTCAGCCTTGAGCGCAAGCGGGAGATGCCCGGCCATCCTTGCCGCGTCGCGGTGATCACCGCCCCGCACGGGGCCGCCGTGCGCGACTTCCTGCGCCTTTCGGCGGAACGCGGGACGGGCTGTGAAATCCACATCGTCCCCGTGCCCGTACAGGGAGATGACGCCCCACCCCGCATCGCCGCCGCCCTCGACGCCGAAAACCGCCGGGGCTGGGCCGAGGTGCTCGTGCTCATCCGGGGCGGCGGATCGCTGCAAGACCTCTGGGCCTTCAACGACGAGGCCGTAGCCGAGGCGGTTTTCCGTTCGCGCATCCCCGTGGTGGCGGGCATCGGCCATGAAGTGGATACGTCCATCGCGGACATGGTGGCCGATCTGCGCGCCGCCACCCCGAGCCACGCCGCCCACCTCCTGTGGCCCGAACGCCGCTGGTACGAGCAGCGCGTGGACGAACTGGAACTTTCCCTGAGCGAGGCCGCCCGACGCCGTTTCGCCGTATGGGACCGGCAGGTGGAAACTGCGGGCCGCGCGCTGGCGTGGCTCTCGCCGGAACGGAGCCTGTCGCGCCTTGCGGAACGCTTCGAGGGCCTGCGGCAACGGCTTGCCCTGACCCTCCCCCGCAGCCTTGAGCGCGCCGACGCCCGCCTGCGACCGCTTGAGGCCGCTATGCACCGTGCGACGGACGGGCGCTCCCTCGAAAGGCGTCTGGAACGGATCGGCGATCTGGGCCGCAGGCTGGAAGAGGCGCAATCCCGGCGGCTTACACGGGCCGGAACCGCGCTGGATGACGCCGCCGCGCGGCTCAAGGAGCGGGGCCGCCGCGCTCTGGACGGGCTGGAACGGCGGCTGGAGCGCGAGGAAATCCGGCTGGCCGGACTCGATCCCCTCGCGCCGCTGGAGCGCGGCTATGCCTGCGCCATGACGGAGGACGGACATTTCGTCCGTAGCGTCCATGACCTGCGGCCGGGCGTGTCCCTGACCGTCAAAATCCGCGACGGCGAGGCGGACGCCCGCGTGACCGCCGTCCGCGCCAAGGGAGAAACATCATGATAGTACGTACATGCCGGGCCGCCCTGCTCCCGCTTGCAGTCCTGCTGGCTTCCGCCGTCTGGTGCGGCGGCGCTGCGGCGGCCTCGCTGACCATCCATGCGCCCGAGGAAGCCAAACAGGGGAGCGCCGTCCGGGTCCGCGTGGCCGTCGACGAACCGCTCCCCCGCGTCGCCTTCACGTGGCTCGGCAAAACCATTGATGCCCCCACGGTGGCGGAGGGGCCGGATCGCGTTGCGGAAGCCCTCCTGCCCGTGCCCGTCAACGCCTCCAAGGACCTCATCGTGCAGGCTTCGGCGGGCGCGTTGACCGGCAAGGCCACGGTCCGGGTGCTCAAGGTGAAGTGGCCCGAGCAACAGATTTCGGTCCAGAAAAACTACGTGAATCCGCCCAAGGAAACCCTGAAGCGCATCGAAGGCGAGCGCAAGGCGTCGGCTGCGGCGATCGGCCGCGTGACACCCGAACGCCATTGGCGCGGGCCCTTTGTCCGCCCCGTGCCCGGCGTGGTCACGAGCGCCTTCGGCGGCAAGCGCATGTTCAACGGTGAAGCCCGCTCCTACCACCGGGGAGTCGACCTGCGCGGCGCGCAGGGGACGCCCATCAAGGCTATGGCCGACGGCAAGGTTCTCATTGCCCAAAACATGTATTTCGCGGGAAACACCGTCTATCTTGACCACGGGCAGGGCGTCATCAGCACCTACGCCCACATGTCCCGCCTTGACGTGAAACCCGGGGAAAGCGTCAAAGCCGGGCAGCAGATCGGCCTTGTCGGAGCCACAGGCCGGGTCACGGGCCCCCACCTGCACCTCGGGGTCAACATCCTCGGCGTCGCCGTCGATCCCCTCTCGCTTGTCCCTCAGCACTAGGAGCCCCTCATATGGCCGCCAAAAAAACCGCCCCCACCTTCGAGGATCGCCTCCGCCGCCTTCAGGAAATCGTCGCCGCGCTCGAAAACGGCGATCTCCCCCTTGAGGACAGCGTACGGCTATATAAGGAAGGGCTCGCCCTGTCCCGGGCCTGCCGCGAACAAGTGGAAAAGGCGCGCAATGAAGTCCGCCTCCTCACCGAGGAAGGGCTTGAGCCTTTCGACGAAACAAGGCTGGACGAAGAGGACGGCTAAACCGCACGGCCCCGCTTCCCCGCTGCGGGAACGGCTTTCCGTACAAGAGCCTCCGTCCCGGCCTCTTTTTTCCCTGCCCAAAGCCCAAAGCCCAAAGGATCAACAAATGAGCACTTCTTTCGATGCCTCACAGGTCAAGGCCGTCCTCGCCGAACGCGGCGCACTGGTGGAAGGCTACCTCAGCCATTGCCTCGACGCCGTCCCCACCCAGCCCCGGCTCAAGGAAGCCATGAACTACAGCCTGCTGGCGGGCGGGAAACGGCTGCGCCCGGTGCTGTGCCTGTCCACGGCGTCCCTTTTCGGCCTGAAGGCGGAAAACGTCCTTCCCTTCGCCGCCGCGCTGGAGATGATCCACACCTATTCGCTCATCCACGACGACCTCCCCGCCATGGACGACGACGATCTGCGCCGTGGCCGCCCCTCCTGCCACAAGGCTTTCGACGAGGCCACGGCCATCCTCGCGGGTGACGCCCTGTTGACCGACGCCTTCGGCTTCATGGCCGAAACGGGCAAAAGCCTGCCCCCGGACCGCGTTTTGCGCGCGCTGGCCGCCGTAGCCTCCGCCGCAGGAGCCGCGGGGATGGTCGGCGGGCAGGTGCTGGACATGGAATGCACGGGCCGCACCGACGTTCCTCTGCCGACCCTGCGCACTCTGCACGCGCTCAAGACCGGGGCCATGTTCCGCGTGGCCTGCACCAGCGGGGGGCTCCTTGCGGGCGCGCCCGAAGAGGGGATAGAGGCCCTGCACGCTTACGGCGAGGCGCTCGGCGTGACCTTCCAGATCGTCGACGACATCCTTGACGAAACCGCGGACACCGCCACGCTCGGCAAGCCCGCCGGAAGCGACGCGGCGATGGGCAAGACCACCTACCCTTCGCTCCTCGGGCTTGAACAAAGCCGGGAACTGGCGCGCGAATACGCCGAAAAGGCTGCCGCCTGCCTCGCCGCCTTCCCCGGCCCGGACGCCGATTTCCTGCGCGGTTTGGCCCTGATGCTCGTCACGCGGACGAAATAGCTTTTCCGGCCCGGCTCCTTCCTTTCCGCTCCCCGCAGCCCCCGCCAAGGGAAAACGGAACGGTTAAAGGAGCCTTTTACCTCCAAAGCCGTTTCTCACAAGGGAAATTTGCCAATTCGAGCGCCCGGCGATATACTTGTTCCATGCCTCTCCGCACAAGGCCGACGGCCCCGCTTCATCCTAAGGAATCCACACAGCAATGAACGACGATACGGAAAAATCGCTTCCCCCCCTCCTTGCCCGCATCACGCATCCCTCGATGGTGGCGCGCCTCTCGGCCTCCGAAAAGGAAATGCTGGCCACCGAACTGCGTCAAACCATCATCCGCACCGTGGCGGCCAACGGCGGGCATCTGGCCCCCTCCCTCGGCGTGGTCGAACTGACGCTGGCCCTGCTCTCGGTCTTCAACCCCGAGGAGGATCGGCTCGTCTGGGACGTGGGGCACCAGAGCTACGCGTGGAAACTGCTGACCGGCCGCTCGGACGACTTCCACACGCTGCGCCAGCTTGGGGGCATCAGCGGTTTTCCCAAAATCGAGGAAAGCCCCTTCGACCACTTCGGCGTGGGGCATTCCTCCACCTCGGTTTCCGCCGCGCTCGGCATGGCGATGGCCCGCGATCTTTCCGGGAAGAAAAACCACGTGCTGGCGGTGATCGGTGACGGCTCGCTGACGGCGGGGCTGGCCTTCGAGGGGCTCAATCAGGCCGGCGACATGGGGCGGCGGCTCATTGTGGTGCTCAACGACAACGAAATGTCCATTTCGCACAACGTGGGCGCCCTGTCCCTCTTTCTCAGCCGGAACATGGAGCGCGGCTGGGCGCGCCGGATGCGCAAGGAAGTCAAGGACTGGCTCAAATCCATCCCCGGCATCGGGGACGAAATGGCGGAATACGCCCACCGCACCCACCGCAGCCTCAAAACCGTCTTCACGCCCGGAATGCTGTTCGAGGCCCTGCGCTTCAACTACATAGGCCCGGTGAACGGCCACAACATCGAGGAACTCGAACGCCATCTGCGCATGGCCGCGTCCATCGACGATCAGCCCGTGCTGCTGCACGTCCTGACCCGCAAGGGCAAGGGCTATCCCCCCGCCGAAGCCCACCCGTCCCGATTCCACGGCCTCGGCAAGTTCGACATCGCCACGGGCCAGACGCCGCCGAAGCCCGAGGGCACGCCCCCGACCTATACGGACGTGTTCGGTGAAACGCTCTGCCGCCTCGCCCGGGAAGACGACCGCATCGTGGCCGTGACCGCCGCCATGTCCAGCGGCACGGGAACGGGCCATTTCAAGGCGCGCTTCCCCTCCCGCTTCGTGGACGTGGGCATCTGCGAACAGCACGCCGTCACCTTCGCGGCGGGGCTGGCCTCGCAAGGCTACCGGCCCTTCGTCGCCATCTATTCGACGTTCGCCCAGCGCGCCTACGACCAGATTGTGCACGACGTCTGCATCCAGCGGCTGCCCGTAACCCTCTGTCTGGACCGGGCCGGACTGGTCGGCGAGGACGGCCCCACGCATCACGGCGCTTTCGACCTCTCCTTCCTGCGCCACATCCCCAACCTCACGATACTCGCCCCCCGCGACGAGGCGGAACTTCAGGCCGCCCTCGTCACCTCCCTGAGCCTTGGGGAACCTCTTATCATCCGCTATCCGCGCGGCGCGGCCACGGGTTGTCCGCTGCCCGAAGCCAACCCCCTTATCTCCCTGCCTCCCCTGCCGCGCGGCGAAGGTGAAGTCCTCCGCGAAGGGCCAGACGCCGCGATAATCGCCGTAGGCAGCATGGTCCTCCCGGCGCTGCGGGCCGCCGAACGCCTTTTTGCGGAACACGGACGCAGCGTGACCGTCTTCGACGCCCGCTGGGTCAAACCGCTCGCCGAGCGGCAGCTCCTCGAACTCGCGGCCCGCTTCAAGCTCCTCCTTTTCGCGGAAGAAAACGCGCTGGCGGGCGGCTTCTCCTCCGCCGTGCTCGAACTTCTGGCCGACAGGAACGCCTTGAACGGCCAGCGCATCAAGCGGCTCGGCCTTCCCGACGCCTTTGTCGAACACGGTACGCAGGCGCAGCTCCGCCACCGTCAGGGGCTCGACGACGAAGGCATCTACGAGGCGCTCAAGAAGCTCGTGGAGGGAGAAGCCTAGAGAGAAGACGAAAGAGGCAACCAAAGGGCCTCGAAAGCATCGCAAGGGAGCGGAAAGAGGAGGCCCGAAAGGACTTTTCTCACATCAGGACCGCGCGAAGGGCCCCTGGGGCAGATGAACGTTGACTTTTTACAAAAGTCAACGTTGGCATTCTGCCAAAAAA
>OFFU01001575.1_pt1 | contig 15158 bp, 16 predicted proteins | sample 1521451 | NCBI WGS metagenome assembly OFFU01 (sample SAMEA3504106, study PRJEB24116) | mouse gut metagenome | biome: mouse gut; feature: mouse-associated habitat; material: faeces | place: Denmark | collected 2011 | reverse complement strand
GAGGCTGGAACGAGGATACAGCGTTGCTTGGTGCGGCTTATACGCTGTCGCTGTTATCGTTCAAAGTACTATTATCTTTTTTTGACCTTTGCGCGTTATTACTTTATGAATTAGAAATTTCACTATGAAAAATCAGCAAGATAACTTAGGCAGTCAGGATGGAAAGATTGATTTGAAGATGTGGATGGAGGAGCATCCGCAGGAATATGGCGAGTTTGCTGCGGCGATGGGCGAAGCGGACTCGCTGGAGGTGTTTTTGTTGGGTGCAGCAGCATTTCTTTCGTCGCCGGAGTTTCAGAAGCTATTGGAGAATATGATTGACCTTGACAATCTGGACTTGGATGAGCTTTTGAAGATTCTTCAAGAGTCGGATTTTGCTGAGAAGATATTTGGCGAACAGGCAGAAGGGAGCGAATGGGCTAAATACCGGTTGCCCTTTGCCGCATGGCTCAAATATGGACGCTCTTCTGAAATGATGATAGATAATATTGAGGAAGCGGCAGAGTCGATTGACAACAAACAGTACCAGTGGCAGCTTGCAAAGTTCATGAAGACATTTCTTGCGAGGGAGGTAGAGGATAAACGACGCTCGCGCAAGGATTTGAAGGAGTATCTTGATTATCGCATGAGTGTAGATAACGGCAATTTGGCTGATTGGGCGTTGGAGGGTATTGATGAGTCTAAACCGACTGCTAAAATTACAGAAAACGCAGAATTATCTCATGACCTTCTTTCCCTTTTGGCATCTCACGGCAGTGAGATTGTTAAGCGCATTGGCAAATGGATAGAAACACATATCCGTGGCGTTGACATAGCGCACTTATATGTCGCACTTGTCGAGTCTGGCGAGCTGGATCCGTCAACACCTGTCAAACGATTTGTCGAGATATTATCCGCCACATTCCCTGAATGCAAAATCGTCGGCGAGCGTCAGGTGCAGAAGAGCGTAAACACGCTACAAGATTTATCTCCCAATCGTAAGCGATTTATCAAAGACGAGCCAGAACATCGCTTCGCTATTGACTCTATAAAGACCGATGTTTTACGAATTGACCCAGATGGAGTAGACTGAAATAGCCTCTTTTCGATTCGTTTGATTCGTTTTATAGTTCGCGAACTTAACGAACCATCAATTCTTTTTAATCCAAGAAATTACGCTATACTTTTGCGTCATCGTTCCATTTCGGAGCGGTGGCGTTTCTGTCTTATGCCGCCGGTAGAAGCGTCGAACAATGTCGGCAATCAAAACAAAAATGCAAGATTTATTAGATATGCTCAATGAGGGTCGGGCCCATGTCAAGGTAGAGATGAACGCCGAAGACCTCAAAGCATTTTCGGAGGACTTGATCCGCCGCGCAAAAGATGAACTCGGCTCGATGGTCGAGGCAGCCAAGAAAGAACGTATGCTCACCAAAGCCGAGGTAAAGGAACTCTTTGGCGTATGCGATGCCACACTCTGGCACTGGGCAAATAAAGGTATCCTCAAACCTGTCAAGACCGGCAACAAGATTATGTACCCGGAATATGAGGTACGCAAAGCCCTCGGACAACGTAACATCAATATCTGAGCATCATGAAAGCGAATGGCTATTACAACCATCCACGCTTTCCGATGGAAGCCGGATGCGGATTGATTGAGGAGGATAGCATTGCCTTTACTAGCGATTCCGGTAAAACTGCCGTAATTTCTTTCCCTCTGGAGATATTTCCGAAAGCAATCCGCGACATAATAGAGGCTCTTGAGGAGTATGAGAACTATAATGTCGATTTCACTTCGGCTTCATTCCTTACAGTATTCGCGGCTGCTATGGGCAACACTTGGTCAGTCCGCTTCATGACAGGATGGGTAAGCCGACCGATAATCTACATGGTGCTTGTCGGCTCGCCGAGCTGCGGCAAGACTCCGCCATTGCAACAGGCGGTCGCACCGCTTCTTAAACTCGACGGAGAGTATGACATGATCTACTGCAAGGAGATGGAAACCTACCGCCGATGGGAACGCATGTCGGCAAAGCAGCGTGAGAGACATTCTCTTCCTGAAGAAATGAAGATGCCTAAGCGAAAATGCCTTGTAGTGGTTGATTCCACCGTAGAGGCTCTTATCGGAGCTTTGCGCGACAATCCGCGCGGAGTGCTGATTTACAAGGATGAGATAGACAGCCTTCTTTCCAATTTCAACCGCTACAACGGTTCGGACGAGGGCTACTTTCTCAGTCTGTTCAGCGGTACGCCTTTCAAGTACAGCCGAAAGTCAAACAACGAGCATATCTTCCTCGCCAATCCCTATTGTTCTATTATTGGCACTACACAGCCCGGTCGTCTGGGCGAACAGTTCGGCGGCAAGCGAATGATGAACGGCTTTTCATCTCGATTCCTGAAAGTCTATCCCGAAATTGACAAGATGCCGTCGTGGAACGACACCGCCATGCCTGACAGAGTTCTTGAAGAATGGGAGCGAATTATCCGAAAGGTGGTAGCCGCTACTCCTTCAACAGACCAAGAGGGAAAAGCAACCTCAATAGAGCTACTGTTTTCCCAAGAGTCGAAGCTCCGCATAATTCAGTGGAAAGACGAGGTCAATAACAAGGTCTATGCTGAAACGGATTCGGATGCTGTCAGGGCGTTGTGCGGCAAACTGGAAACTTATCTCGTCCGCTTCTGCCTGGTCATACAGATTATGCACTGTATCTGTGGAGAATCGGGCATGGATAAAATTGAACCGGGAACTGCCGAACTCGCCATCAGGCTCACCGAATATTTCAGAAACATGGAGAGCCGGATTGCACCGGAGATTGAAACCGGTATCCTTGACAACCGGTTCACCGAGTTACTCGGAAACCTCAGGGATTCGTTCACCACAGCCGAGGCAGTCAGGGAAGCCCTGCAACTCGGAATCTCGGAATCCTCGGTCAAAAGATTCCTGAGAGACGGAGGCCGAGGATTCGTGAAGAAAAAGTCACACGGTTGCTATCGCAAAATATGACGCTTGAGCTGACACTATGAACTTTTGACATTATGACATTTTCGACCGAGGTCGAACTGACTGAGATACCCCGGTTGCTCACGCCTGATTTGGAGTATAAACCTTGCTTTGCAAGATATGCCGATTGTGTCCACAACGGCAATCCCGCCTCCCCCGAGGTGAGGGTCAATCCCGCTCGAAACTCGCAGTCTTTTGTCTTATGATACATTGTCCGTGAACGATGATAAACTGAAAAATGGATGATGATAAACTAAAAATATTCGGTTGATAGATTATTCAATATCGCATTTATCATGAACCGTGATACTTCGGTTTATCGGTCATCGGTACATTGGATAATCGGTACATTTGATAATGTGATAATGAGTCATCGGACAATAAGTTATCGGGTAATGGAGCATTGGATAATCAGACAATCGAGTCACTAAGATATTATATCATCAAGGTATCAGTTCATCAAATCATCAAGCAATCATTATACCAAGTCATATAGTCTTCATTGTATCAGATATTCAATCAACCAATCTATCAAACCATAATATCTTAAAAAGTTAATCTCTATGCCCGATAAAAAATCCATTACTATAAAAATACGTGTCGATTCGCAGACCCACACAAAAATGCAGTCAGGAGCCGACAGATATACCGACGGTAATCTCAGCGCGTTTGTCCGATGCGCTACTCTCAAATACAACGAGGAGCCAGTCACTGACCGCGACAATCCCCGTATGATTGCTTTGATCAAGTCCGCTATCAAGCTCATCGAAAGAACCGGCACCAACACCAATCAGGTCGCCAAGCACATCAACGAGCAGCAGAAAATGAATCCTTACTCGTTGCGGGCGGCAGATCTTCTTCCCTTCGGTCAGTTTTGTGAGGGTACAGATAAAATCCGACAGATGCTGACATACCTCTATAACATGATAATATCAGGAAAATGATAGTCAAGAAACTCAACGATGTGTCCGGCGGCGGTTTCCCCGGCGCTCGATATAACGAGAAAAAGATTGCTGATGGCGTGGCAACCCTTATGGCGATGGAGAACGTCAGCGAAGCGTTGCGCCACAATGTAGAGACGCTGCACCGCTTCGGCCTTGATGCCTCGGCTGAAGTCGAGAGGTATATGAAAGAAAACTCTAAGACCTACGGCAATACAAAGACAACACGTTTCCAGTTCCACGTGTCGGCCTCCGTGAAAGGACGCGCCATGTCGCCGGAAGAACTTACCGACTTTGCGCGTGAGCTAATGGTGGGTATGGGATATGCCCGTCAGCCGTATTTTGTTTACGCCCACCATGATACCGGCAATAATCATGTGCATATTCTCTCGACGAGAATAAAGCCTAACGGTTATGCCATTTCTGACCATCAGGACAGGCGCAGGCTTAACGAGTGCGCAAACCGCATACTTTCTCCTGACATCAAGAAAGATATTGACCGAATTCTCGGCTACGACTACGAAACGGAGGGGCAGTTTGCCAATATTGTAAAGACTCACGGTTACAAGATAGAGAAATCGCTCGACGGATACCGTCTGTTCAAGTGTGGCGGCAATGCCGGAAATATCGCCATCGGCGACATTCTCAATCGAATCACCAAAAACAGCCCGAAGCGCAAAGACCGCGCTACGCAGCTTCGCGCTATAATCCGGAAATACAAGGGCGAGATAGCCGAGGGAAAATGTCAAAATGTCGATAATGTCAAAGTGTCAAAAGGTAAGAAGCGAAAGCCAGTAAAAGCAAAACTGAATACCGACATCCGCAAAATACTTGACAACCACGGCAAACCGTTGAGCAAGGAGAACTGCCAGCGCATACAGACTCTTATCGATGTTCTCAAGACAAAGTTTGGTATAGACATCAGTTTTCAGAAGGACAAGGACGGCAGGGTGAGAGGCTACAGTATAATCGACCATGCCGAAAAGATTGCCTTCGACGGCAGCAAGGTGATGAAACTGTCGGAGCTTATTGATTTCGCCATCAAACCACAAAGGAAACCATCGCCGCTTGACGTGTACCGCGACCTGTTCACTGTCGAGGTGGGCAAAGACAGCAGAGGGAACTATATGCTCATCAATGTCAAAGACGGCTCGACGTACCGCAAACCAATCTCACCGAGGCAGTACGCATGGTATAACGGCGTGAAAGACGACGAGCGCGAAGATGTAGGCCTGACAATAGCGGCCACGATGTTCTCCGAGGAGATACTGACCGAATATCTCATACGCTATCCTATACACAACCATCAAGAGAGGATAAAGGGCATGGCAGTTGTCAAACATAGAAACGGCAACTATTGCCTCCGCGCTGCCTTGACTGACGGCTATATACCTTTGATCGAATTAACTTCGGAGGAGGAAGCCAAGTTCCGCTCTCTACATGCCGATGAACAAGCAAGACAAGACTTCCTGATGTCAATAGCCATGCTGCATCTTACTCGAAGGGATGCCGAGGCGGTTAAAGACAGGATAAAACAGAATACCCAATCCAAAGCCGGAGTCCGTATTTTCCCTTCCCGTCCACAGGACTACTCCCCGGAAATCTCGCAAGTGTTCACATTCAATCTTGCCAACGCACTATCTTCCCTCAATGTCAGTTCCGGCTCATCCGGCTACAAGCGCGAGCACGAAGTCGGCAACCGTTCCCGCTACGATGACATCGACGACCGTCAGTCCGGCACCCGACTTACAATGTAAGAATGAAGTAGTGACTATCTCAGCGCACCACGCCGATAGTCACTATTATTTTGCAGAGAATTTAATGTAGAATTTAATTGGGTTTAGAATTAAACGCTACTTTTTAATACAGTTTAATCAAGCCGATTTATCGTGGTTTATAGCGATTTAGATAGTGACTATTATAGTGACTACGCCCTGTAGTGACTAAAAGAAAAATCGCCAACTCTGTGAGAATTAGCGATTTAATCTTTGCTTGGGTGGTGCCACCAGGAATCGAACCGGGGACACAAGGATTTTCAGTCCTTTGCTCTACCAACTGAGCTATGGCACCTTGTTTTTTTCTTTTTGCACTGCAAAGGTAGGGCGTTTTTTTGGATTGTGCAAATTTTTTGATGATTATTTTTGATAAATTTTGTGTAATTATTCTCGTACTACCATTAATATATTGATATACAGGTATATTTGTTCTTAGCCGTTTTCGACTATATTTTCGGCTGAATTGGTATTGCAGTGTTTTGCCTACAACTGATTCGCATTATATCACATTCAAGAAATCTTGATCCTGTCTGTAATATTGGGTTATAATCCGCAATGAAAAATGGAGTTGTTTTCATTATCTCCGCCATACATATAAAGACTTCTGAAGATCTTGTTGTTTCAAAACCATTTTAGACACATACTGATTATGGCTCAAATTTCATATTATATAGCTTTGCATACTCTCTGATTTTATCTTTATTGGCGAAATATGAATCGTCCAACGGCAGAATTGCTACATCATATTCACTTTTCCCCTCTCCATTGTCATAATCACCATATATAATGATCGCTCCGATAGAATCCAAGGGTACAATTGATTTAGGCGACACAAACTTATATCGTCGCTTCTCTGTTTCCAGTAAGCCGTTCTTTTCATATAAGATAGCGGAGTCAAAGCCGATTATCGATGCAGGCTTCTTCATTATATATCTGTCGGTCTCACAATATACAGAGTCGAAAGTCAGGCATGCAACTAACACTCCAATCACAGAGAATAATCCCCAACAAAAAGCGTATAGTTTAGTAATTACATTAAGGATGTATGCGTGAAAATGCATGAAATAGAGAGAAATGCCAGATAAAGCAACACCCTCAAATAGGATATAGCCCAATCGCCAACGTAACTGTAATCCATTCATCGTGATATAGACAATCAGCAACAAACCTATTACATGGAAAACTGTCAATAATATTTTCTGCCAAGATCTCATCATCGAACAATATCGTAGTCAAATAAATTTTTGACTGTCAATATATATATATAACGCTGATAAATGTACCTTAAGTATGCTGATAACAAAAATATGTCAATATCGCTTATCAGACCATTGAGTATGTGTCGGCAGAAATTTTTATATTTATTGATGCAATATTTAAGGCATGGATATATCTATATATAATATATTGCATAAAATGGATATAGAGGCTATTGTAAAGGATTGCCAGAATGGCAACAGGGACGCATTTGGAACCCTTTATCAGATTTTCTCACTTCCAATGATGGGGGTGATAGGCTATTATGTCCATAATAAAGACATTGCACAGGATATTCTTCATGATGGGTTTATTGTTGCATTCACTTCGATTGTGACACTTAAAGACGCAACCAAAATAGAATCATGGCTAACAACCATAATGAAGAATTTATCTCTCCAATATCTCAGAAAAGAATCAGAACATGCCTCCATCCAAATATCAGATACGGACATACCGGAGCGATTATCTGAACAAAATTATGAAACGGATTTATCATGGCCGCAGCTTGAATCTATAATACAAAGATTGCCCGATGGATATAGAACGGTATTCAGGCTGAATGTTCTACAAGGATTGTCCCATAAAGAGATTGCCGAATTGCTCGGCATATCTCATTTGACATCCGCCTCACAATTGTATCATGCGAAAGTGATGCTCCGTAAGATGATTTCCCAGTACAGGGCGGAGATGGGTGTTACTTCTATACTGATCCTCACAACACTTGTCATATATAATTCGTTGTTCCGACGCAACATTCAAGAAGATGCCATATCATCTGCCGGCAACACATTGCTGGGGCATACTTCTGTCACTGAATCTATAAAGAGCGATTCTAATGCGATTATGAACGACAACAGGATTGTTGCTTCCACGGTTTCATCCTTGCATAATCATACGCATAATAAACTTGTTGAAGAAAAAGACACAATCGAGTTGAAGGTGGATACAAATGTTGTTGATTTTGGTAACAACACACCATCCGACTCCACTGCCAAGACAATTGTAATTCCGGATAATGACCGTCTTATAGCTAAAATCAGGCAAAGCCAGTTGATCCAGCCGGCTGACAATGATGGTTGGACATTCTCATTGGCATATTCAGGAACTACCGGACAGAATAACCGGTCAAAAAACAAAGTCCCTGACATCTCATCTGATGTTACTGATCAAGATATCGAGGAGAATCGGAAAGTAAAGCACTATGTCCCGGTTAGTGTCGGTATCTCTGTAGGCCGACGGCTTTCTCCTAAATGGAGTATTGAAAGCGGTTTAAGATACACATATCTTAGGACAGATATATTTACGGAGAATAAATATCACCATTCTGAATCAACCAATAAAATCCATTATTTAGGTGTCCCTTTGAAATTCAACTACAATATATTCCAGGCTAATAGACTGTCGATCTATGGTCAATCAGGCATTGTTCTGGATATCCCTGTCAACGGAAAGTCATACACCAGTCATTACAACTACAATGCTGACTCACCCATCTTTGACACCTCCCGCCTCTCGGTGCCTCTGCAATGGTCAGTAGAAGGAGGAATAGGTATCGAGTGCCAGTTCACACCGTCAATAAGCATATACGCAGAGCCCTCTATAAATTATTATTTCAGAACAGAGCCAGAGATAAACACCATACGACAAGACAAGCCGTTTGAGTTCACACTCCCGATCGGTATCAGAATGACGTGGTAAAACAAATCTGATAATCAGAGAGGCTCTATATTAAGTCATAACAATTCTGTTTCCTCTTCGTGCAATATCGGGTAAGTTTATTCATCTATAAGATGACTAAACTCCAATATAATGCAGAAGAGACATATCGACAGACTTCAATATTTCCGGGAACTTGCGCAGACGAGTGAACGGTACTTCATGCCCTATATCAAGGATTTCCTGGATATGGCGGGCCCCATATCCATACTTGAGGTCGGATGTGGCGATGGCGGAAATCTGCTTCATTTCGCAAAAAGAGGCTATGAGGTTGTCGGAGTTGACATCTCTGCAAACAGGATAAATGACGCAAAATCATTCTTTGAACAAGAGAATGCAAATGCAAAATTCATTTGTTCCGATATATTAAAACTCAACGGATACAAAAGCTATTTTGATTTGGTTATTTGCCATGATGTTATTGAACATATAGGCAATAAACAGGAGATGCTTTCAAGGATAGAATGCTTCTTAAAGCCCAAAGGGCTTCTGTTTATTGGATTTCCAGCATGGCAAATGCCTTTCGGCGGTCATCAGCAGATTTGCCACAGCAAGCTTCTTTCGATCACACCCTTCTTTCATATGCTCCCTCAGTGTCTCTACAAATATATATTGTCATTGGGAGGGGAAAACGTAGAATGCATCAATGAGCTTCTTTCAATAAAGAGCACAAAAATTACAATAGAACTTTTTGAAAAAATAGTTGCTCAGACATCATTTGATATAGTAGATCGAAGGCTTTATTTTGTAAATCCCCATTATGAAGTAAAGTTTGGCCTTAAACCTCGACGCCTGCTAAAACCACTCTCCGAAATGCCATATATACGTAATTTCTTCTCAACAAGCTGTTTTTACATACTTAAAAAATCATCTGCAATGGATTCTGCATCATCGCACACTGGCAGATCTGTGCAATAAACCACAACAAATATTAAAATCGTTTCTTAGTCAGCTTCGTGGCCGTTTATCAAGTAGTTTTCGGATTGAGTTTATGATGTCCTTCCATGACGCGCCATCAAGGTCAAAAGACAGGATGTGGTTATAATCCCAGTCGAGTCCTGGTCAGTAGTGGCTTTCAGTGTCGATATTTGAAATTGTAGATGATGTGAATTCCGGATTTGCCGACAGTGCGTTGTATTTGCGATTTTGGAAATACAGGCCGGCAATAAGAAACGGCACGAGAATCAGTAGCATAATACCAAAAGGCATACGTGTCTCACCTCGCCGCCCTAAGAAGAACCTATGTATTTTGCTGTCAGATTTCATCATGCTTTTCTTCTATAACGAATCCGAAAAGGATGTTTGTTGTGCTATGGTATCTGCTGATATAATCACGAGCAATCTTATAACTTCGGTTGACATACTCGGATATAGTTTCCGCACTATTCCGTTCACAATACCAACTGTCATATGTCAGTTTAATCTTCCCATTTTTCACCTTGTACACATCACCGCCAAGAATGGCCTCATTTGAGTGATAATATTCTTCTACTATTCTTAATGCCTCATTTTTTGAATAGGCAAATCCATCTATGCCAATGGATTCAAGGGAATATTTATCATTTAGTCTATTTGAAAGATCTGATTGTTGTAATCGGGTTGTAGACAAGTCAATTCCTCCTCGAAAATCGACATCAATAATGTTAGCCTCTGAAAAATCGACATTGTTCAGACGCCCTTTATTAGAAATCCAATAAGACAGTCTGTCATTATAATAGTAACTATTATATTTAGGACCACAAAATACACATCCTCGCACATTTCCTATGAATTTACACTCTGAAAACGAAGATGTAATAAATGCTGTATTGAAGTCACAATCAATGAAAGTGCAGCTGATGAAGTCTGCAATTCCCAAACTCCTTAATTTAATACGTTCAAAGGTACAACCTTTATATATAGATTTTCGCAACAAAATCAAAGTCCTTCCACCCATAGAAAAGTGTTGCAGCTTACCGCGTTTGAAAACACAATCAGTAAACCGACAGCCTCTTGCAAGGACATCGGAAAAGTCACAACTCAGGAATTGGCATCGTTCAAATATCTTTTTAGTCCACCAAACGGCAATGCCACCATTGCAGAATGAGGTGTTCTTAAAAATCTGATTTCTATATCGTTTATCGGTCAGTTTCATATCACTTTTCTTTCACCGCTATCTATTTTTATAATCTTGTTTGTCGTCCCGTCAACTTCCATATACAGGATGTCTGTCACGTTATCATCGTTGTGGTAAGGCTTGAATTTAACCTCGAATGAATACTTTTCCAACGGAAGTCCTGTAAAACCGTCTTGAGGTTCTATTTGAATTGTTTTATAGGCGTGCCGAAAGTCGGCATCATCCGGAACAATCGGGAGTAGTGCGGCGTATAACTCTTCTGCAAGCTCTTTGGAGCAATACTGTTCATACAGTCTTTTCAAGTCTGATGATGATGTGCCGGCCGCTCTTTCGTTCAGATATAGAGCCATAAAGTCGGCAATATATGAATTCCCATCAACACCCATCTCATACTCAAGAACTATAATATTTGATGTGCCATCATTAAGAATCTGATACAACATGTTCCAACCGTCGTCCGTGTCGGGAAGGAAGCAGCCAAATGATAAGTAGATGGCCGAATCCGATACCCAAAAAACTTCACCTCCCCACTGCATGATATATTCACCTTCGGTGCCGACCACATCTTTCGTCCGTATTTCCTTGTCGGAGTACACTATATTTCGGTCATAGGATATGGTCAGAAAGACGGAGGAATCTTTCACTTCCCAGTCATGTCGCCCAACTACAATATCATTGGAATCTTTAGTCGCTTTGATAGTCCAGTGCCCGATAACGGTATCTTCGATTATCCGGCCTCTGATAACATCAGCGATATTTTCAGTTACAGAATCTTCTATAGTTTGCAGCTGTGTGATGTCACCGGATCTATTTCCTCCGTTGCATGCAATAATTAAAGAAGATGCAATAATCGTTAGGAACGTAATACCAATCAAATTTTTCATAACATCAATCTTTTGACAACCATAATTCCGTCATTCTCTTATAGTATGCCCGCATTGCCGGATTGTCGAGTTTGGCGATAGCTGCATCAATGTTTTTGCGGGATTGTGGGGTATATGTGTAGTAGAATCCAAGAGGCATCGTCAGGGACAGAGATTTATAGTCACGATTTTCGTAAATATATCTCAAAACCTTTTCCGGCTGTGGCATGAATACGTAATTAAAAAAGTTGAATACGAATGATTCTGCCGTAGCTGCATCAACACTATTTCCCAGACTATCCCATTGTTCAAGCACGGTTTCATCAGAACAAGGATAGCGGGTAAGTGTCTGTATCTTTCTAACCTGATCCCATTCCTCTTTGCTGTCTGAGCCGCTCCATAGTCTGAATACGCCTTCCTCATACGTTTCAGCCTCAGGCGAAGTTATTACTATTTTGCCGTTCCTCTCTATGTTACAACACATTGAAACCGTTTCTGAGTATGTGGTTGTGTCCTCGTCGTTATTGATGTTATGTTCTATTTCTTTGTATTCATAGTTGTATGTAAATTCATGGTCTGTGATAAAATATATCAAAGTATGCTCGGCACATATTAACTCTGTTGAGTCTGACGGATTATCTAATAAATCCGACTTATCCCAACAGTTTCCTGCATACATTGCGTCAATAAAAGTTCCATCGAAATTGTATGTCGCAATATACACATCTTCAATATCGCTGAACAGATATTTATATTGGCATAATACTACATTATCATTTATTTGCCTGACTGATACAAGATATACCGATGCGGTATCGGACAGGTTAAAGTCTGACGTGATTACACCTTTGAGCAACCCCCCTTGCTCTTTTGTGGTAAGGAGATAATCATTGTCAGATGGAGCCGGCAAAGAATCATCTTTCGCAATTAGTGATTCTTCTTCAATGCCGAGTTTCCTTAGGAATTCAAATGATTTGCTATCGTATATCTCTGTAATAGAATCATGCTTATTGTCATTTGATGCCGATGTCGTGCCTTTGCCCTTGCACGATATACACAAAGTCGATAATGCTATTATGATCAAAAGTAATTTTTTCATTCCTTGCCTCCTTCCAATATAAACCCATTATTTACAGCCCACATAAACATAAATACTCCACATAGACTGACTATACTTCCAATAATGAATACAACAGCACTTATTTTATCAGATTTGGAAATCTCGATAGACAGAATTTGATTTAGTCGATTGTCTTTAAGGTGTTTTAGATAAAACATTCCTCCTATTAAACAACATATAAGGATATTGTAAAGCATCAGTTTTTGAAGTCTAATATTAAGTGCTTACCAATTATGTTTCCCCAATAGAATGAAACGCCTATTGAGATGGCAGTTAAGTATATGTAAATTGTAAACAATATCATGCCCATAGACATAGCCACAGGCATATCTCCATTTCCTATACGTTCTTGGAAACGGCAACAGCAGACAAATATTTTCTTTAAGAACTTCATTGCCTACATCCTTTCAATTTCATCAATTCAAGTTTTGGCACAAGATCTACAGACTCAATCTTAGCTATGTTTTTAGCAACGGGGATAATGGTCAGTTCCACATTATAGCCATTTCGCAAATCATCAATATTGGAATAATCCTTTAGATTGAAAGCACGCTCAAAAGATTTACCATTGTATTTGAAATATATCTCGTCAATTCGGGCTGTTGAATATCCGCTTAATGGTGTTTCAATCACAATTTTATCTTTTCGGTCCGCAATAATATTTAGAATAACAAAACCTATCAATGACAATGTGAGGCTCGTTAAAGTAATGCCGCTTATACATCGACTTAACTTCGATTTTTTAGTACCAAGGAAACTGCTTATTGTCAAAAAGCATACAATCCATGTAGCCCAATCATAAATCTGGAGAGTAATGAGAAAACCTCTCGACAGCCATATCTCTATTCCAAACAATCCAATAATCGCCCAAAAGCAATAATTAATTTTTCGAGTGCGAACAGCCTTATATATCCCCATGCAAACGGCATAAAGGATAACAGCGATAATTATGTATCTTAAAGCATCTTCCATGGTAATATCGTCATTGATTATGTTCGGTAATTCCTGCGAGTTTTTCAAGCCCCCAATATAGTAATAGCAGTATTAGCTGTGCAGTTGGAAGAACAACCGCGAAAGCAAACCAGCCCCAGCCATCAGTATCCTCATGCGTCAATCTAAGATAAATCGAATAAACCGTATATAAACTGATGATTATCAAATTTACCAATGCGGCATTTGGATTAGTCGTTTTGAATAATGCCACAGCTATCATTAACGGCTGGGTTATAGCAAATACATATATCATGCCAAGCGATTGACACCTGACAACGAAATCTATGCAGGATGCCAACAGCAGTAGTTCGGCTATAGCCCACGCTATCCAAAATCGTTTATCGTTCAGATTCATCACCACCACGGATCTTTATAGGTGGCACGGCTATCGCCACTTTCGGGTTCTACAACATCAAGGTCTTTACCCTCCATGAATCTATCCCATTCGGGTGAGGCATATTTTGAATTCACGCGAATTTCTCCGGCACCTATATCGAAATCAAAGCGGAATGGCAGACGGTTATCTCCCCACATACAGCGTTTTACTATCGCCGGGGTCTTATAACTCTGCCATGTACCGACATAGGAGCGATTCATATAGCCGTCGCCGTCCTGATCTGTGTTGTCTACCTTAATAACTTCTGGAGCATCATCCGTGACATATCCGTATGCGCCTAATATACCGCGAAATACTCCGCTTCCTTTCTGCACAGAATCTTCCCTAAGAGAATAATCAGCGATAATTTTATAGTAGTCAGGAGAATCGGTGTCGCGCTCAAAAACATGGTAGATTTTCTTGATTTTGACTTCTCCCGAAAAATCGCAGATATTCTTCTTCACCTTTGTTCGCCCCCTTACGGAGTATGTCACGGAATCAGTTTTTAACGCATCAGTATAGAAATAGACCTCTATCCGCTTGAAATCATTGCCAAGTACCCCATTGACAGGAGCATCATAAGTGTGACTACCCCAATAACTATATGTTTTTAGGAAGGTAGGCTCCAAACGAAGTTTCCCCTCAATGAATAGCCGAGTACAGTCCTCAAACAACTGTCCATCAATAGGCGTTAGATAAGTTTCATACAAGTCACTGTAATCCACTCGGTCAAGGTCAAGCGCATTATTGTCTATCCAATAGTACACTGCTCCAAGAGCATCGCGCTCAATTTTAAGCGGACTTATGTCTGTTTGCATAGGATTCCGATGACTTTGCGCCCAAAGGTTGCAGGAGAGAGCAAAGCCAACACACAGAATCAATATCTTATAGAGTGTTGCCATACGCAAAGATACAATAAATCCATGTAACTTTATCAATGATTCGGTAAAAATTACCGAAGTAGTTGAAACTTAAGTTAATATATCGAATTGTCAAATACAAATGAATCGCCAAAGCG
>OFFU01001533.1_pt1 | contig 15494 bp, 18 predicted proteins | sample 1521451 | NCBI WGS metagenome assembly OFFU01 (sample SAMEA3504106, study PRJEB24116) | mouse gut metagenome | biome: mouse gut; feature: mouse-associated habitat; material: faeces | place: Denmark | collected 2011 | reverse complement strand
TGAAAGGCGTATTAGTTTGACGGAAAATGATGTCGGAAACCGGGGGATATGATACAAACACGGAAACTGCATGGAGTTTTCGTGTTTGTATGAGAGTTTCCGTGATAATATGGGGTTTTGCGTGATAGTATACAGAAAAATTGAAAATGATAGCTGGAGAAAAGGGCTGTTCAATGGCTCTTTTTTGCTTTCCACTCCCGAAAAATAGTCGTTTCGTGCCATCGGGTGAAAAACAGAAAATATTTATGGTATAATTCAGTGGATGCTTTTGCTTTGAAGTATATTGTGGTAGAATGAAGCCATTCAGCAAATTAGAATCTTAAGGAGACCGAATTATGAAAAAAATCTTAAAATGGAGTTTAGTCATTTTATTTGTTGTTTTGTTAATTGATCTAGGGATAATTGGTATAAAGATATTTAGCCATGACTATGATGTCATTCCAGAATCATATATAGGATATGTGTGTTTCTTGATGTTAGCTGTCTGTGGAATACTTATGCTTTTTTCTACAAGGTGTCCGTACTGTGGAAAAGTACAAATAACGAAAGGCAAGTATTGCCCCTATTGCGGAAATGAAAAAAATAGTGGAAACAGTAAGGTTGAAAAATAAAAGGATAAGTGAATCCTTTTTGCGGGGGAGTTCGCCGGGTTCTTGAACCCGATGGGAGAGGGCATATCTGCCGGGATGGAGAGCGGATACCGTGCCGCCAGTGCAGTTATGGAACATTTGGATAACCCGGAAACAGTCCGGGAAGTATACAGGCAAAGCACGGAAAATCTGAAATCCTATATGCAGCGCCAGTGGAGCCTTGTCGGGGGAATGGCCGGCACGTTCAGGGAGATGGAGTAACAGTATATATCTGATGCATAGTTCAATACTGATAATTTATTGTTTTCAAGGATAAATTGATTTAAAGGAATTTCCATGCTATACTGTCCTGCGAAAAGATAACTGAGGGAGGTGGGAAATATGCTCTGCCATTTAGTGATTGACTTAAACAAAGGACTCTGTACAAAGTCTGGTGTCTGGACGAAATTTGTACAGAGGTAAAAACTATCGTCCACATTGGATTTTGTACTTTTTATTCTGAAAAAATTAAGAATAGAATGGAGAAAATTCAATGGAAGAAAGATCATTTAAGAAATATATTATTTTGTGGTTAAGCCAGGGCATATCAGGACTTGGAAGCTCCATGACCGGGTTTGCGCTTGTTTTGTGGGCATATGGACAGAGCCATTCCGCAATGTCCGTTTCGCTCATGTCCTTTTGCAATTATGTGCCGTATGTATTTTTAAGCCTGTTTGTCGGCGGTTTTATAGACAGGCATAAGAAGAAAACGATCATGCTGGTTTCGGACAGCATTGCGGCGGCTGGTTCGCTGGCAGTATTGGTATTTCTGCTTATGGGAAGTCTGGAAGTCTGGAATATCTATGCCATAAATGCGGTGGTCGGTATAACGAATGCATTCCAGCAGCCTGCGTCCGCAGTGGCAACGGGAAGGCTTGTGCCAAAGGAGAAGATTTCAAATGTCAGCGGGATGAATTCTTTTTCCAATAATCTTATCGTGGTATTCAGCCCCATGCTGGCGGCTTTCCTGTTTGCGGCAGGCGGGCTCCCGCTTATCCTGCTGATAGATTTGGCGAGTTTTGCTTTTGCATTTTGCGTACTGCTGTTCTGTATTACAATCCCGGAACAGGCGCAGGACAAAGCATACAGTTCACCCTTTGCCGGGATAGCGCAGGGGTTTGATTTTCTGAAAAAAGAAAAAGGCATATTATACATCATGCTTACGATGGCGCTGATCAATTTCTGTTCAAGGCTGACCTATGAGAATATTTTATCGCCAATGATTCTGGCAAGAAGTTCCGGGGACAGCGCTGCACTTGGAATTGTAAATGCCTGCATGGGGGCAGGCGGGATTGCCGGGGGAATCTTTGTTTCCGTGAAAAAAGAGAGCCGTTATAAGACAGCGGCTATTTATGTTTCGGCGGCACTGTCTTTTCTGTTTGGGGACTTGCTGATGGCAGTCGGTAAAAACGTATTTTGGTGGTCGGCTGCTGCGGTTGCTGCCAGCCTGCCTATTCCATTTATCATGGCAAACCAGAATACGATACTGTACCAGAAGATTCCTGCTGCCATGCAGGGAAGGGTGTTTGCTGTCAGAAATGCTATTCAGTACAGCACGATTCCGGCTGGAATTATCCTCGGAGGCTGGCTGGCAGATTATGTGTTTGAGCCTTTTATGGTTTCCGGGAACAGGATGGCAGGGATGCTGGGGAGGATCGTAGGGGATAATGCCGGGAGCGGCATGGCAGCAATGTTTTTATGTACCGGGATATGCGGCTTTACGGTGAGCATGGTTTCCTGTTTCAACCGGGAAATAAGGAAATTAAACTGATTGGATAATACATAAGGGGCGGGTTATCCTGCTCCTTATGATACTTTTTGTGGGATGTATGCCCCATTATGAATACGAAAATGTAGCTCAGATACGAGGTGTAATGTATATGAAAATAATTGCTATTATAGAGGATGACCAGCATATCGGGGACATTCTGGAAAGGACGCTGACCCGTGAGGGGTATGGGACGCTCCGGGCATATTCAGGAACGGAGGCGCTCTACCTGCTCTCTGAACATACGCCGGATCTGATACTTCTGGATTTGATGCTCCCCGGACTGCCTGGAGAGGAAATCCTGCCCCGGATGCAGGGAATTCCTGTTATTGTAGTCAGTGCAAAAGTTGGGATAGATGATAAAGTTGATATGCTGCTTGGTGGGGCGGCAGATTACATCACAAAGCCCTTTGACATGAAAGAACTGCTTGCCCGTATCACGGTACAGCTCCGCAGGAGCAGCGGGAGGGAGCCGTCTTCTATCTTATCCTGTGGTGATCTCAGGCTGGATATGGTGTCCCATGAGCTTGCTGTAAAAGATATTCCGGTAAAGCTGACAAAGACGGAATATGCCATACTGAAACTGCTGATGCAGAACCCGAAGCAGGCTATTTCAAAGGCTGTGATCCTTGACCGGATATGTGAGGACACGCCGGACTGTACGGAGCGTTCCCTGAAACAGCATATCAGCAACCTGCGGAAGAAGCTGCGTGATGCCGGAGACAGGGAATATATAGAGGCGGTCTGGGGGATTGGGTTTAAGCTGGACGTGTGGTAGATTTTGACCATTTCTTGACTTTTTTCTTGACCGCTGCCTTGACCATTTCGTTATAGAATGGGGCAACGAACATAAGGAGGCAGAAGATTATGGAATATTGTCTGACAACTGCTATGCTCTGTAAGCAGTATAAAAGCTTCAAGGCACTGGACGGGCTTACCATGCACGTCCCCAAAGGGGCAATCTATGGACTTGTTGGCAGGAACGGGGCGGGGAAGACCACGCTGATCCGTCTGATTGCGGGCATTCAGGAGCCGACTTCCGGCGGATACACACTTTATGGGGTGAAAAATACGGACAGGGGGATACACAAAGCCCGCCGCCATATGGGGGCCGTGGTGGAAACACCATCCATCTATATGGATATGGGTGCAGAGGAAAATCTGAAAATACAGTACCGTGTTTTGGGGCTCCCGAATTATGAGGGAATCCCGGAACTGCTGCAGTTGGCCCGCCTGGATGGCTGCGGGAAGAAAAAAGCAAAGCATTTTTCGCTTGGGATGCGCCAGAGGCTTGGGATTGCCGTTGCCCTCTGCGGCTCGCCTGATTTTCTGGTTCTGGATGAGCCTGTCAATGGCTTAGACCCGCAGGGGATTGTTGAAATCCGGGAGCTTATCTTAAGGCTGAACCAGGAGCAGCAGATTACCATCCTTATTTCCAGCCATATCTTAGACGAACTGTCAAAGCTGGCTACACATTACGGTTTTGTGGACAGGGGCGCTATGGTGAGGGAAGTAAGCGCCGCAGAGCTGGATGCTGCCTGCCGGAAATGCATCCGCCTGTCAGTGACTGATACAAGGGCGTTGTGCCGGGTACTGGACGGCATGGGAATGGAATATAACATCATTTCTGAGTCGGAGGCAGACATATATGGGGAGGTCAGCGTCACACAGCTTGCAGTCGCCCTTGATAAAGAGGGATGTGAAGTCAGGTCCATGCACGAGCATGACGAAAGCCTTGAGAACTATTATATGAACCTTATGGGAGGTGGCAGGAATGCGTAACCTTATTTATGTGAATATGATGAGACTGAAAAAGAACAGGATTTTCCGTGCGGGGGTGGCCGTGTCAATGGCATATGTTGCATTCCTCCTGTTCATGAACTATCAGGAAGCGGCAGACACGCCGGAGACTGTGATCCGGCAGCTCAACTGGTATTTCCTTTCCACACTGCCCGTTGCGAGCGCATTCTGCTCTGTATTCTGTGGCATGTTTCTTGGAACAGAATACAGCGATGGGACAATGAGGAACAAGCTGATGGTGGGGCATACCAGAAAAGAGATTTACATTGCAAATCTGTTCACTGTTTATCTGGCAAATGCCTTTGTGTACCTTTCAGGCTGCTTTGTCACAGCCGTTATGGGAACTGCGATGTTTGGCTGGAACCTGGCAAACCCAATGCAGCTTGCTTTCCGTATGTTCAGCGGAATCCTGATGCTTGGGGCGTATGCCGGGGTATTTACCCTGCTGTCCATGCTGATTGGTAACAAGGCCATTTCCGCAACTGTCTGCATGGTATTGTATGCCGCGATGTTCATAGGCGCCCCGTTTTTACAGACGGCGGTATTCAGCTATTACCACGGTGCGTCGCTGAACCATATGCCCAGCGAATCCATACGTCCCTTATTGGAATTTTTATATGATTTCCTTCCGGTTGGGCAGGAGCTTCAGATTTCGGGCATCTTTATCCATCTGTACCGGCTCCCGCTGTATTCTGTCATCTGCATTGCACTGACAACTGTCTGCGGGATGGCAGTGTTTACAAAAAAGGATTTAAAGTAAGGAACGGGGTGTGGGATGGTGTTTCCGTGGGTTTTGTGCTGTCTGCTGTTTTTTTTAAATGCCCTGTGGGTTTTGAAGATACTGCTTATGAAAAAAGATTTAAAGGGCCTGGCTGCCCAGTTCCGGGATTATTTAAATAAGGAAACAAACAGCCTGCTCACCATTCCCACCCATGACCGCCATATACGGAAAATAGCTGCGGAGATAAATACGGGATTAAGGAACCTGCGGGGAGTGCGGCATAAATATATGAATGGCGACAGAGAATTGAAGGACGCCGTGACGAACATCTCACATGACCTGCGGACGCCGATCACCGCCATATATGGCTACCTTGACCTGCTGGAGCATGAGGAAGATGTGGAAACAGTAAAATTTTACATCGGGCAGATACAGAATAGGACGGACTGCCTGCGGCAGCTTACGGAGGAGTTGTTCCGGTATTCGGTGATCGTTTCCTCATGGCAGGGTGTCTGTGAAGAAGCCGTGCTGAACCGGATACTGGAGGAGAGCCTGCTCGCCTGTTATGGGGAGTTTGCACAGAAAGGGATAGAACCGGAGATTGAGATTACAGAGGTTCCGGTCCACTGCCGAGTAGACCGTCCTGCTTTTGACAGGATTGTCAGCAATATATTGAGCAATGTCCTGAAATACAGTGACGGCGACTTACGGGTGAGGCTGGATGCAGACGGGACGATACGTTTTACCAATTCTGCAAAGAGCCTGACTCCGGTTATGGTAGAGCGTTTGTTTGACCGCTTTTATACGATTGAGACCGGGAGAAACTCAACCGGGTTAGGGCTTTCTATTGCAAAGGCGCTTACTGAGCGCATTGGTGGAAAGATAGAGGCAGTTTATACAGATGGGAAGCTGACAATATCACTGAGGTTTCAGGGACAGAATCAGTAAAGCACAGACCGCCGCACGATGGCCTTCATCTGCCATATGCGGCGGTCTGCCATTTCCGCAGGCAGGCCCTTTTTCCTATTCAGAAAACCGCTTGGAAAGCTGGGGAAACAGAGTTAATATGCTTACACGGCGGTTTGCGTTTGTGCCGCCCTTGTATCGGACGAAAGGCGAAAAACTTTAGACCTGTTTTGGGATTTTTACAGAAAAGAAAAAGATTTCGTTCCCTTTCAAATAGGGTTTCGTTCCCTCGCGGCTGACTGCGCCAAAATTCTGCCGATATAAAAAGTAAAAAGAACTGCCCGTGGGAAGCTATGCCCATGGGAAATGAATTGCAGGTGATGGGATTGAACATAGCCATATGTGATGATGAGGAAATCATCCGTGAACAGATAAAGGAACTGATAGAAAAAGAAATACCGGGCATATGTGCCGGATTATACGAGACAGGGGACGCGCTGCTTGCTGCCGGGAAGCAGTTTGACATTGTGTTCCTTGATATACAGATGGAGGGGACGGATGGGATTGAAACGGCGAAAAGGCTCAGGCAGAGGGATGAAGATACCATACTGATCTTCATAACAGGCATCCGGGAATATGTTTTCGAGGCGTTTGACGTGGCGGCGTTCCACTATCTGCTAAAGCCCATTGAGGAAGAAAAGTTCCGGGAGGTGTTCCGCAGGGCAGGACGGGAGCTGGAAAAGCGGAAAAGCAAACGGCGGGAAACGGTGTTCATAAAGACGAGGAACAGGAGTTTTTCACTGGAAAAGGACAGCATCCTCTATATCGAGAGCAGGGGGAAGAAGGTGGAGATACACACCACGGGGGAGACCATAGAGGCATATGCGTCCATGAATGAAATGGAGGGACAGCTTGGAGGCGGGTTCTTCCGCTGCCACAGGGGGTATCTGGTGAACATGGCATATGTGGCGGAATATGACAGCGGGAGCATTACCCTGAATAATGGGGAGTATGTTTATCTGGCAAAAGAGAAATACGGGGAGTTTGTGAAAGCCTATATGCGGTATCTGAGAAACGGGGTGGGTGCTGATGGCTGAATGGGTTATGGGATTGATCAGTGTTTTATTGTGCCTGTTTGAAGGGTACTGCATACAGTCCTTTTTTGGTGGGTTTGCAGTGCCAAAGCTGTGCAGGATAAGGAATGCGGGATGGGCTGCGGGCATTGCATGGATTGTGATAAGGGCATTCAGTGAGGGGCTGTTTTCAGATACGGACAGCGTATCGTTAATCATGGAACTGCTTTTTACATTCTGCACTTTATTTGTTTTCTGCGTATGCTGGTATCGGGGAAATGTCCTGCTAAAGATATTTCTGGCTGTCCAGTTCATCTCACTGCGGGAACTGTCATTCTGGACGGGGTACAGCCTGCTCTATATTGGAAATGAGATGATAGAGGTACTGGTGCATAAAGCAGGTACCAGTGCGGCGGAATATCTGCCCGTGGCGGCAGGTATCCTGTCCTGCTTTGGGGCTGTCCTTGTGGTAGCCACAAAATGCGCCCTGCTTTTTGTTTCCACAAGAAAGATAGCGGGGAGTTATTGCAACAAGGAAAGAGGGCGGATGGGTAAGGAAGTGTTATTCTATCTGCTTCCCTCTGTGGCAGGCACGTTGGTTTCGGTGCTTGTGCGCCTGCTGCTGATCACCGTTACGGACGGCGCCCCGGTACTGTTGTATGAAAAATATCCGGTACTATACCTTATCATTCCTATGATAGCTCTCGTGCTGCTTGGAGCTATCGTGTTCAGTTTCCGTATTTATCAGAACATGGCAGCTCTGCAGGAAGAACGGGCGGAGAAGATCATACTGGAAAACCAGATCACGCAGATGCAGGGTTCAATGGTGGAAATGGAGCATCTGTATGACGGGGTACGCTCGGTCAAGCACGATATGAAGAACCACATGGCAGTCCTGCAGAACCTTATACAGAAAAAGTATAGTGGGGAAGATGAGGAAATCCGGCAGTATTTTGAGGGTATGTATCAGTCGGTGGAACAGCTTGACAGCAGGGTGCATACGGGCAATGCAGTCAGTGATGCGGTGGTGGGCAGCAAGTTCCGTTATGCGGCAAAAAAGGTAAAAGGAATTAAGCTGGATGCAAGGGGGTTCATGCTTTCAGATGCCGTTACGATAAAGGCTTATGATATGGGGATTATTCTGAACAACGGGCTGGATAATGCGATTGAAGCCTGCATGAAAATGAGGGAGAAACAGCCGTATGCAGAAGCCTATATCACGATCCGGTCTTTTCGGGCAAAGAACATGTATTTTATAGAAATTGAGAACAGCTTTGATGGTATGGCACTGTTCGACAAGGAAAGCGGCCTTCCCATATCAACAAAAGAAGATAAGGAGGTGCATGGAATAGGGCTAAAGAATATCAGAAAATGTGCAGTAAAATATGGCGGCGATATGGACTGTATTGTAAAAGGCAATAGATTCACATTGTCGGTCATGGTAAAAAGTTAATCAGCAGGAAGGAGAAGAATTATTATGAGCATTTTAGGAGTAAATGATATGTTGGCGGCATATCAGTATGCGAATAAGGCGCAGAAAAATAATGCCACAGGGAAAACCAGTTTTGCGGACACCGTAAAGCAGACTGCAGAAAATAGTTCCGCATCGCGGGAGGAGCAGTATGTGGAGTATCTGAAACAGCGATATGGCGCAAACGTGATGGTGAAAAATATCGGTAATGACCAAAGGAGTATTGACAACTTCGGCGCAAGCATAGCGGGGTATAACAATATTGTAATCGCTCCAAATATTTTAGAGAAGATGGCAAACGACCCGGAGAAAGCAGCCCATTATGAAAAAATAATCCAGAAAGGGCTCGATGACCTTCCAAGATGTAAGGCGGAAATGTCAATGAATGGATTCGAGATGTCTTCTTATGCCGTGAGTATTGATGAAAAAGGTGTGGGGTATGTATATGTGACCGGGGATCTGAAACCGGAAGTGCGGGCAAAGATTGAAGCAAAGGTGAGAGCAGAACAGGCGGCAAAACGGGCAAGACGGGTGCGGTATCAGGAGCTTGCCGAGGAAGCAGCGGCGGAGCGCAGAGAACGGACAGAGCTGCAATATCATAAACAGCTTATGGAAGATGCCCTGAAAAAAAGTGGTTTTGATACGGCTGTAAACTATCACTTCATCAGCCGGTCACAGGTGTCGGCGGCGGCAATGGCTTATGAAAGTGCGATTGGTGCATACAGCAGTAATGTGTTGGGAAATATCTGATAACTGTACTAATGTTATAAAATTTGAAGTAAAACAGGATATGCCCGGACTTACCACAAGGGGGCATGGGTGGCTCTGAATGACAGAGGAGCTGTTAATAAAATATTGATAACAATGGAGGATATAGGATGTCGGTAGCAGGAATTAACGGAACAGCAAATTACCCTGTCTATACACCGGGTAAGGCAACAGGGAAAGTATCAAATAACAACTTTAGCCAACAGATTAACCATGCAAAAGCAGGAAATGTACATACTTTTGCGGACACCGTAAAGCAGACTACGGGAAGCGATTCTGTGTCGCGGACGGAAGCATACAAAGATTATCTGAAACAAAAATATGGAAATGTGCGGTATGAAAGCATCGGGAGAGACCAGAAAAGCCTTGATCGGGCAGGAAAGAGTATGAGTGGCAATGATGTTGTAATAGCACCGAACATTTTGGAACAGATGGCAAATGACCCGGAAAAAGCAGCTTACTATGAGGGCAAGATTGATGATTTCTTTAATGCAACTCCAATGTTGAAGGCATCATTTGCGGCACGGGGGCTTGATTATCAGCCGTGTGGGGTAGTTGTACATGAGGATGGAAATGTTACCTATATCGGTGGTTGCGCAGATTCTCCAGAACGTGTGGCAGAAGTGAATGCCATCAATAAAGCAAAACGGGAGAAAGCGGCGGCACAAAGGAGGGAAAGTCTGGAACGCAGTCAGGAAGCAGCGGCGGAGCGCAGAGAACGGACAGAGCTGCAATATCATAAACAGCTTATGGAAGATGCCCTGAAAAAAAGTGGTTTTGATACGGCTGTAAACTATCACTTCATCAGCCGGTCACAGGTGTCGGCGGCGGCAATGGCTTATGAAAGTGCGATTGGTGCATACAGCAGTAATGTGTTGGGAAATATCTGATAACTGTACTAATGTTATAAAATTTGAAGTAAAACAGGATATGCCCGGACTTACCACAAGGGGGATGGCGGCTCTGAATGACAGAGGAGCTGCAGGTAAGATAAGCAGTATAAAATTAAAAGAGTCACTTGGTGCAATCGCAGTTTGAAATGCGGGCGTATCTGCCGATGGATTTTATGAAACGTTAGATTGTATGCGGGCCAGGGTTGGCACAAAAATATGAAGTCAAGGAGGATGATAGTATGTCAATGAACATTAGTGGATTTGGAACAAGTAATGCCAGTTATACGGGCATGAATACTGGAAACAAAGGGTATAAGGCCGCAGAAGAAGCTGTTTTAGCTGATGTTATGGCAGAAGAAGCCATGATGACGCCGGAGCAGAAAATGATGTATGAGATGTTAGGCGGCCGTGAAGCACATATGAAAAATATGATGCGCAATTACAATTCTGACGGAGACTATATCGGCCCCGGAGGAATTATTGTTCCCGGAATGTATCATGGCAGGGATGGCGCAGTAGACCGCTCGACATGGCAGCAATTGATACCCGTGTCTGACGAGATGCGGCAGAAGATGTTCGACAATGTGAAAAGGGAATTCATTCAGGAGAACGGGATTTCCAATGGAGATACCACGAAGAGGTCGCAGATTTTCAGGGAATACCAGTTAAGCGTAAAGAAGGAAGACCGTGCAAAAGGGACATGGACTTTGCAGCAGTATGAGGGAAAATACCGTTCTGCGATGTATGCGGCAGTCAAGGCGGCAAATCCGAAGTGGGAGCCGGGACAGCGTTTGATCCCAGCATACTGGACAGCGTTACAAGGGAGTCCGTTGAAAGCCAGCTTGTCAAAAGCGGGAATACATTTGTGAAAAAACCATCTTCGGGCAGCACACTGGATATACAGATATAACCTTTACACTCTATTCCGCAGAGGTGCATAAGGCTTTGCCTCTGCGGTCTGTCCGGAGGTGAGGCAATGAACCGCTCGGACTTATTATGAGGGAGCGGGCGCGGCTCCGAATGACAGAGGGGACGCAGGTAAGATTTTTTGAAGGAGGAAAGATGTCAATGAATGTAAACGGAATAAACGGAATAAACAATGGTTCTTATATGCCCGTTCAAAAAAGGGAAAGCCCTAAAACGAGAAACATGGCACCCGGTTTTCAGAACAGCTTTAACGGAGTACATACTCTTGTAATGGGCGGCCTGTGTTCAAGGGGATTGGCCGATGGCGGCTGTGTCACAGTTTATAAGGCAGAGGGGTATAGTGCTGAAAATCCAATCATGCGGGTTGTCACCAGGGCGGCGGACGGGCAGGAGCATGAGCAGTTGATCTACCCTGCAAAGGTAGACCCGGCAAGTGTGACAAGAACGGAAATAGATGCGCTGGCGGCGTACTTGGTGGACGAGAAGAAACTGGACGGCATGGCTGCATTAAGGATAGGGGCAGGGGCGGAAAAGGGGACAGAAAGTTTTTCCACCGCTTTTGCTGAAAAGAAGAATTTCTATGCCATTGCGGAAGAAATGATGAAGATGCAGTATGAATGCCACAATCTTGCGGGCTATGCATCGTATCAGAAAATTCTAAGTGCATTTGATGCGTTTATGGATAAAGGCTGAAACCGGGCAGCACACTGGATATACAGATATAATCTTTACACCTTATTCCGCAGAGGCGCATAATGCTTTACCTCTGCGGTCTGCCCGGAGGCGAGGAGGAGTGTATTTATAAGGCAATAAACCGCTTGGACTTATTACGAGGGAGCGGAAGCGGCTCTGAACGACAGAGGGGCTGCCATTAAAATAATTGATAACAATGGAGGATATTTGGAGATGGGTGTAAATGGAATAGGAGCGGGTTATCCCGCATGGCGTGATAACGCAGACTTTGCGTCTGCGGGAAAGGCACATAGGAATGGTTCGGGAACGGGCTTCGCGGGCAGGATGGCGGATGCAGATGTGGCGGGGAGCAGTTCTTCCGAAAGAAACAGCGTAAGGATGGCAGGGCAGACTTCGGTGCTGGATGCGTACCGTGCATCGGCGGCATCCGGGGTACGCAATGCAAAGCCTGCCTATGATACATACGAATCCGAGAATTACAGGATTGTGCCGGACAACGAGGCGGGGTGTTTTGATATTTACAATAAACAGGGCGAGCGGCTTGGTGCTTTTGATTATTCCGATACCAAGATCAGACAGGACAGTCAGACGGGAAAGCAATTCCTGATTTCGGAGCATGGGACCATGAGTTATGATGCTTTGGTATTGGGCGGCGAGCTGAGAGACGCCCTGCAGAATGTTATGGGCGTGGAAACGCTGGAAACGGAAGAGTTGTCCGGTTTCACATTGAACACCCATCCCGGTACGGGCATACAGTATCTGGTGCGGGATGGTGAGGAAGGCCGCGGGGGAAAAGTCCTTTTGCAGAGCGGGGCGGACAGGGAAAGATATGAGGCTCTTGCGGAGACTTACTTCAATAAATATCCCAACCTGATTCACGATAAGAACGCCGCATACATATGGGCTGATCTGGAGATAAAGGGGCTGGCGCAGCATACGAAGGACGGCATTGTCTCTATGGGCTTTAACGGGATGTCCTATAATGACAATGCAGATTATAAGAACAACTGGAGCGTCCTGTTTTCGGAAAATACCTATAAGGCGGTTTTCGATTGGCTGCAAAACAACAGGGGCAGTATTGAAGAAATGCAGAAGTTCGCCACATGGCAGGATGTGTTTGATAGCATTGGCAGCCGGTATGACCGCATATGGTCTGATGAAGAAGAAAAACAGGGGTATCTAAATAACTGATTAGAATATCTCCGATAAGCCACAGCCCGACAAGGTAGGCTTTCGGCGGATAAAGGGCTGGAGAGAAGACAATTTCAGCAAAAGGGGGTGTTTGCCATGAAGTTTGGCAGGGGAGGCTAGGGGGTGTCTGCATGATGGCATGAACTGCTCGGACTTATCATAAGAGAGCAGAGACGGCTCTGAACGACTGAGGGGCCGCCATTAAGATAATTGATGACAATGGAGGATTTGAAAAATGAGCGTAAATGGAATAGGCCAGAATTATTATCAGAACAATGTATCAGCGAATAAGTACAACAGAAGCAGGACCGGACAGTTCTACCCGCAGAAACAGGCGGCAGAAGAATCCGCACCCGAAAGTACAAGGCAGAATGCTAATGTGCAGGATATATACGATTCACTTAAATCAACGAAACTGTTAATGGGGCAGGATGAAAGCACCGTTTCAAATGACAGCGGTCTGACAGTGTGGTATGGCGATAAGACCTTGGAAGAATGGGCTGCAACGGACCCGAAATATACGGACAAAGAAACAGGTTTTTCATGGTATGTAAGGGATGGGAAACATCCTTATATGACGGGGGAGGATGCTGAGAAATTTAAACAAATGTGTAAGGAGACGGGAGAGTCATGGCTGAAAAAGTTTGCGGAAATGACAGGAACGATTCAGCACCTTGATGACAACACGACTGCATTTGTGGGAACAAATGGTACGGCAATCAAATCAAAGGACGGGAAGGAAATGTTTGTGGATACGTCATTTATGGCGTATGACATGATCATGAATATGTTCAGGAATCTGCCTAAAAGCGGGAATTATTTTGACAGCTCATATTGGCAGAAGAATATCCAGAAGGCTATGTTTTCTGCGGTACAATGAGGTTTTACATATTTAAATTAGCACAGCGTAGCTGGGGGAGAAACATATCGCCCCCAGCCACAATATTGAATAAGTGGCAATAACGAGGATTTGAAAAATGAATATTAACGGAATAGGAACAACAGGATATCCGCTGACAGGACACACGGCAAGGAAGATGGAAAGGAGTGTGGAGCCCGGAATGGTGGGATTCATGGAAACGGTGGGGGAAAAGGCGGCGCAAGCGGCAGCCGATCAGGATGAGAAAGCTTTTGAGATGGTCGGTCGGGGCGCCCCGCAGGAAGTGAAGGATGCGTGGATGGATGCGGCGAAAGAAGTAAATGCGAATGGCATGGGAATCCGGGGCAACGGAATGATGAGCCACATATCGCAGATGATGGTGCAGCGGCTTAATAAACAGCTTAAGGGTGAAACGGAGAATTTTGACATTCTTGGAAGCACAGTGGAATCTGCAATCCAGGCAACCAAAGAGGCGCTGTACGATTTGGAGCATCCAAGGGTATATACGCCCAGAAGCATAGAGGTTCAGCAGGCCCGCATCAAAGAGGGAGAATTTTATAGGGCGTTTTTGGAGAAACTGGAGCAGTTATAGGACGCAAATTGCCCATAAGCCACAGCCCAACAGGGCAGGTATCCCCGGCGTTTCGGCAGATTGGGGAATTGGGGACGGAGTTTTACTTTTTCCCTAATAACTTTCCCCAGTTAGATTATTATGAATAATTAGACAGCCAAGAAAAGACAAACAAGGGGAATTATAAATACAGGTACCATCAAGCTGAAACTTATAACACAACAACCAATAGGCATGATACAAAAGCCAGCAGAACAGATACCATTCTGAACTGCTGGCTTTTCTTTTGACTTTTGTATCTGTGCAGAGCCGCTGTATGCCCGTGGCCGGGTATTCAATGGCTTTGCATTTTTCTCTCCAATCCTGTAAAATATAATTATCTCTAAAAATCGTCCGCTCAGAGCGATAGAGCATCTTCCCCCAGGGACAGGGAACTTCTATCTGTCTCCGCAGGCTCCAATGGCTCTGTTTTCGTTTCTTCCGCTTTTTTCTCCGCAGCTTTCTGCTGACGGTGGACCGTAAGCGTCAGGGCATCCTCTCCCACATCATCTGAGCATGACTTTTTTGCCCGTTTTTTGCGGCATTTTTCCACGGCCGCGTGATAATCGTAACCAATGGCCGTCTGGAACTTCTCCGCAATCTCCCTTAATTTTCCGGCCTGGTACTCATAGGTGGCTTTGTGGAAGCCGGTCAGGTGCCACTGTTCGCACACCAGATCCAGCATACGGGTGTAGTCCATAAGGGCGTTGATGGTCTTTAAGATGTCGCCATAGCAGGTTTGCAGCTCGTGGGAGCCATCCAGATCTACATAGGAGAGTGTAAGCTCCTGTTTTAGATATTCCTCTACCTCCATGTGGTGTGTCAGCACCGGCTCATGGATCTCCCTTGGAAGCTCCGGCATGTTTGCGGATGCAGTGCTCTCATTGCTCATCCGGTTCACCTCCTGCCTGAGGCTGCAGAGCGATAAGCCCGCTGACGATCATCTGGACGGCGGTGCGGTATCCACAGCAGTAGTATTTTCACAGAGGATTGAGAATACAACTCGTATGGTAGGTGCTTATGTGCTGTATGATTTGATTCTTCCGAATATGCAGCAGGATATAAAATTGCGATATGCCAATGAGGAGTATTCTGATTCCCTGTTGAGCGTTGTATCAAAGGCATGCGAGTCCGCCGGCAATAAGTCCAGAGAGTTCTTGAATA
>OFFU01001521.1_pt1 | contig 15583 bp, 15 predicted proteins | sample 1521451 | NCBI WGS metagenome assembly OFFU01 (sample SAMEA3504106, study PRJEB24116) | mouse gut metagenome | biome: mouse gut; feature: mouse-associated habitat; material: faeces | place: Denmark | collected 2011 | reverse complement strand
AGAGCGCCATATACAAAGTACACAAAAAATCTTCGTTTTCAAACAAGTTTGAATTTAGATTTTTGTGACTTTGTGCATGGCTGAACTGTTACTAAAAAAACAAAAAAACATGAAAAACCTCTTGAAAACGTTGGAAAAGTGGTTTACAATGATACTAAGTGGTAGAAAGTGGTGAATAGTGGTGCCAAATGGGAGAGAAGTGGCAGACCATTTGAAAGAAGGTGAGTCCAATGTTGACAGGAGAATTTAATCATAGTATTGATGCGAAAGGCAGATTGATTATTCCATCTAAGTTTCGTGAAGATCTGGGGGAGAACTTCATGATTACAAAAGGAATGGATGGATGCCTCTTCATTTATCCTGAAAACGAATGGAAAACCTTCGAAGAAAAACTAAGAACCTTACCACTCACAAACAAAAAAGCCAGAGACTTCAAGCGTTTCTTTTTAGGAAGTGCAGTTGATGGGGACCTTGATAAGCAAGGTCGTGTGCTCATCTCTTCCGCTTTGAGAGCATATGCAGGGCTGGAAAAAGAAGTTGTTTTAGCAGGAGTACTAGATCGAATTGAAATTTGGAACAAAACAGCTTGGGATGAACGTAATGCTGAAGTAGAGGCTGATATCGAAGATATCGCAAATGATATGGAAGACCTTGGACTTAGCATATAATTTATGGAGGTTCATATGTCATTTCATCATGTATCAGTATTATTAGAAGAGACAGTAAATGGTCTGAACATCAAGCCAGACGGAATTTACGTAGACGGAACGCTTGGCGGCGGGGGACATGCCTGCGAGGTGTGCCGGCGGTTGGGCGACAAGGGGAGTTTTATAGGAATAGACCAGGATGAAGCCGCGATTGAGGCGGCCGGTATCCGACTTAGCAGTTTCGGGGAGAAAGTTACAATAGTAAGGAGTAATTATTGTGACATGAAACTGCAGCTAAGAGCATTAGGAATTGACAAAGTGGATGGAATCATGCTTGATCTGGGCGTATCCTCTTATCAGTTAGATACGGCAGAACGAGGATTTTCCTACACGAAAGATGCACCTTTGGATATGAGAATGGACAGACGTCAGGAACTGACGGCAAAGGACATTGTCAATACCTATAGTGAACAGGAACTTTACAGAATCATCCGTGACTATGGGGAAGATAGATTTGCAAAAAATATTGCAAAGCATATTGTCATAGAGAGAAAAAAAAGTCCTGTAGAGACGACGGGAGAGCTGATCGAGATTATAAAGAAAGCAATCCCGATGAAATTTCAGAAAATGCCGGGGCATCCGGCGAAGCGTACGTTTCAGGCAATCCGGATAGAACTCAATCGGGAGTTAGAGGTCTTGAAAGAAAGTTTGGACGATATGATTGAAATGTTGAATCCGGGAGGAAGGTTGTGTATTATCACATTCCATTCTCTTGAGGATCGAATCGTAAAAAATGCATTTAAGAAAAACGAAAATCCATGTACATGCCCGAGAGAGTTTCCGGTCTGTGTATGCGGCAAGGTATCGAAGGGGAGAATTGTTACAAGAAAACCGATACTGCCAAGTGAGGACGAGCTTATGGGGAACAGCCGTTCAAAGAGCGCAAAGCTGAGGATTTTCGAAAAGACACAGGGTGAGTAATTAATATAAAAAGTAAGCAAAGGAGTAAACTGTATGGCAAGACAACAGATATATTTATATGGGAACACTGTACGTAAAGAAGCGCCTGTACCGGGGAAACAGGAAGTGCGAGTGGAACAACCGAAAAAAGTCAGCCTGCAGGTTCGGAAAAACCGCAGGAATGCTGCACATATTAATGCAGGCTATGTGGCGTATCTGACAATAGCAGCAGTACTCACATTGCTTGTATGTGTGCAATATCTTAGACTACAGTCTGAGATAACAACACGTTCCGAGAATATTACCGTACTGCAGCGAGAATTAGTGTCAGCTCAGGAAGAAAATACAACAAAATATAATGCAATCATGGACACGATCAATCTTGAACAGATTCGCGAGAAAGCGATAACGGAGTTTGGAATGGTATATGCACAGCCAGGACAGATCATTGAATACAAAAGTCCTACAAATGATTATGTAAAACAATACGAGGCAATCCCGGAAAGCGGGGTACTTGCACAGTCACAAAAAGCATCAAAATAAGGTGGGAATATGGCAAGAAAAAGGAAAACACGATATCAATATATCAGACAGAGATTTCCGAAAAAAATGCAAAAAAAGCTAGTAATGCTATTTATGGCAGTTGTACTAGCTTTTGTTGTATTAATAGGAAGGATTACATATATTAATGCATCCAACGGAGAAAAATATACCAGAATGGTGCTGGAACAGCAACAATATGACAGTCGTATGATTCCGTTTAAGAGAGGTGACATTACTGATCGTAACGGAACAAAGATAGCGACTAGCGAACGTGTTTATAATGTGATTTTGGATGCCAAAGTGCTTCTGGCAAAGGAAGAACGGGTTGATAAGACGATGGAGGTATTGGAGACTTGTTTTGAAATTGATACTACAGAAGCAAAAGATATACTGGAAAATGACAAAGACAGTCGGTATAAGATTCTTGCAAAAGGAATCTCTTATCAAAAATCTAAGGAGTTTGAAGCGATAGAAGAAGCATGTAAGAAAGCAAAAAAGGAAAAAGATAAAATCGCAGGTATCTGGTTAGAGGAGGATTATGTGCGTACTTATCCATATAACATGCTTGCTTCAGATATGATTGGATTTACCTCCAGCGGAAATGTAGGAACAGGCGGATTGGAGCAGTCTTATAATGATGTGCTCAATGGAACGGATGGAAGAGAGTACGGATATCTGAATTCGGATGCTTCTTTTGAACGTACCGTGAAAGACGCTGTGGATGGGAATACGGTTGTATCTACGATTGACCTGAATCTGCAAAGTATCGTAGAGAAACATATCAGGGAGTTTAATGAGGAGCATAAAGGGGATACGGAAAGCGGAATGACGCTTGGAAGCAAGAATACGGCGGTTATGATTGCAAATCCGAATACCGGTGAGATTCTTGCACAGGCATCCTATCCGAATTATGATCTGAATAATCCAAGAGATTTGACACTGTATTATTCGCAGGAAAAGATAGACGGCATGAGCAAAGAAGAAAAAGTAGCTGCTATGCAGGGTATTTGGAGAGATTTTTGCGTGTCGGATACTTACGAACCGGGTTCTGTTATGAAACCATTTACGATAGCGGCAGGATTGGAAAGCGGAAAGCTGACAGGAAATGAAACTTATGTATGCGGAGGTTCTCTCAGACCGGTTGCAGGAGCACAGAACATTGGCTGCCATAAGTTAGAAGGACATGGAACACAAAATCTAGAGCAGGCTATCGCGAATTCCTGTAATGTCGCGCTGATGTATATGGGCATGGAGATCGGAGCAGAAGACTTCTGCAAATACCAGAGGATATTTGGATTTGGACAATATACCGGTATAGATCTTCCGGGGGAAGCGGCTACAGCAGGATTGCTGTACACGGCTGAGAATATGGGTACGGTTGACCTTGCAGTTAATGCGTTTGGTCAGAGTTTTAACCTTACCATGGTACAGAATATAGCAGCTTTTAGCTCACTTATCAATGGCGGGAATTACTATGAGCCGCATATCGTAAAACAGATACAGGATTCAAAAGGGAATGTAATTGAGAATAACGATCCGGTATTGGTAAAACGGACCGTATCTGAGAAGACTTCCGGCATGCTCAAAGAATATATGCGTGCGACCATGACTTATGGTACCGGAAAAAGAGCGGCCGTGGAAGGATATGATATCGGGGCGAAGACAGGAACAGCGGAAAAAGTTCCGCGTGGAACGGGAAAACATCTTTTGTCATTTTGTGGATTTGCTCCTGTAGATAAACCGGAGGTACTTGTATATGTGGTTATTGACGAACCAAATGTAGATAATCAGGCGAACAGTGAACATGTATTGGAACTTTCGCGCAGGATTATGGAAGAGGCTTTTCCATATCTGAATATTACAAAATCGGCTCCGGCACAGACAGAATAAAAAGATTAGAAGAATAACCTCACAGAAGCTGTAATAAGGTATAGAAACAGCTTGTGTGAGGTTTTTGTATGAAAAACAAGACGTACAATAAAAAGAAAATTTTTGTGGTATTTCTGGCAGCATTCTTTGTGTTGATTTTTCTGATGGGAAGACTCGTTTATCTTATGATATATGATGCTGAATATTATCAGAAAAAAGCAGAAGATCTGCATGAAAGAGAGCGGGATATCAAAGCGGCCAGAGGAGAGATTTTGGATCGCAATGGAAAAGTACTTGCGACAAACAAGACGGTATGTACCATATCAGTCATACACAGCCAGATTAAAGATCCCGAAGGAGTCATTGCGATGCTTACAAAAGAGCTTGAAATGGAAGAGGCTGTGGTGAGAAAACGTGTAGAGAAAGTATCATCGATGGAACGAGTGAAGACCAATGTAGACAAAAGCATTGGCGATAGAATTCGGGGATATGAGATGGAGGGCGTGAAAGTAGATGAGGATTTCAAACGGTACTATCCATATGAAGAGCTCGCATCAAAAGTGCTTGGATTCACGGGAGGAGACAATCAAGGAATTGTTGGGTTGGAAGTGAAATACGAAGATGTATTAAAAGGAAAGAATGGGAAGATTCTGACGACGACAGATGCCAGAGGCGTGGAGTTGGAGGGAGTTGCGGAAGATAGGATGGAACCAGTTCCCGGAAAGTCTTTGCAGATCAGCATTGACTATAATATTCAGCAGTATGCACAGCAGGCAGCAGAGCGGGTGATGGAGCAAAAGCAGGCGGATGGCGTTGGGATTATTATGATGAATCCGCAAAACGGAGAGATTCTTGCGATGGTAAACGTGCCGGAATTTAATTTGAACGAACCGTTTGAACTAAATACGGTTGAAGGGACAGAAGGTATGGAGCCTGAGAAGAAACAAGATCTTCTTAATCAGATGTGGAGAAACCGCTGCATCAATGATACTTATGAACCAGGGTCTGTATTTAAGATCATTACTTCTGCAGCCTGCCTTGAGGAAGGTGTAGTGAAAACCAGTGATACGTTTTCCTGTCCGGGATACAGAGTAGTAGAGGATCGAAGGATTCGCTGTCATAAGGTGGGAGGACATGGAGCAGAGAATTTTGTGCAAGGAGTGCAGAATTCTTGCAACCCTGTTTTTATGGATATTGGACTTAGGCTAGGAGCAGATAGATTCTGCGATTATTTCCGCCAGTTTGGTCTTATGGATATGACGGGAATTGATCTTCCGGGAGAAGCGGGAACGATTATGCATAAACAGGAAGACATTGGTTTAGTGGAACTGGCAACCATGACTTTTGGGCAGTCCTTTCAGATTACGCCGATACAGCTGGCAACGACAGTTAGTTCCATCATCAATGGCGGAAGACGTGTGACCCCGCATTTTGCGGTACGAACAGTGGATGAGGAAGGACAGGAACTGGATAAATTTGAGTTTGAGGAAAAAAAGGGAGTGGTATCAAAAGAAATCTCGGCTACTATGAGGGAAATCCTGGAAAGTGTAGTTTCGGAAGGTTCCGGAAAGAATGCATATATTGACGGATATAGAATCGGAGGGAAAACAGCAACTTCCCAGACGCTTCCGCGAAGCGCAAATAAATATATCTCATCTTTTATGGGATTTACGCCGGCAGATGATCCTCAAGTGCTTGGAATGTGCATCATATATAATCCGCAAGGAGTGTATTATGGGGGAACGATAGCGGCTCCGGTGATCAGGGATATTTTTGATAATATTCTTCCGTATCTTGGATATGAAAAAGATGAAAGCATCATGCGGGAAAAACAAGAGGAATAGTTGAAAAAGAAAGACAAATAGAGTATACTGATTTAGATTAAAAAGAATAACGAAAGAGATGAAGGGGTGTAGTATGGAGTATATTATAGTAGTACCAGTATTAATTGCATTTGCACTTAGCGTGGCAATGGGACCATTTATCATACCATTTTTAAGAAAACTGAAGATGGGGCAGACAGAGCGTGAAGAGGGCGTAAAATCCCATTTGAAAAAAGCAGGGACACCGACCATGGGAGGCGTCATGATCCTAGCGAGTATCGTAATCACCTCGTTATTTTATATCAAGGATTATCCAAAGATTATTCCGGTACTCTTCGTAACGCTTGGATTTGGCCTGGTTGGATTCCTGGATGATTATCTGAAAGTGGTCCTTCGCCGTTCGGATGGATTGTTTCCGATGCAGAAGATGGCATTACAGATTGTGATCACAGCAGTATTCGCGTTTTATATTGTGAAGTTTACAGACGTGCCGCTGACACTTTTGATCCCATTTTCAGGAGGAAAATATCTTGATCTTGGCTGGCTTGCGATTCCGGTTATGTTCTTTGCGGTGATCGGAACGGTCAATGGCGTGAATTTTACCGATGGTCTGGATGGGCTTGCGTCAAGCGTGACAGTATTGGTAGCAACATTCTTTACCGTGGTAGCAGTAGGAACAAAGAGCGGTATTGAACCGATTACATGTGCCGTTGTAGGTGCGCTGCTTGGATTTTTATTATTCAATGTATACCCGGCGAGTATTTTTATGGGAGATACCGGTTCGCTTGCGCTTGGCGGTTTTGTAGCGTCTGCCGCATATATGCTTCAGATGCCATTATTTATATTGATTGTAGGATTAATTTATCTGGTAGAAGTTTTATCTGTTATGATACAGGTTACATACTTTAAGAAAACAGGCGGTAAGAGGATTTTTAAGATGGCGCCGATTCATCATCACTTTGAACTGTGCGGATGGTCGGAGACAAGAGTAGTAGCGGTATTTTCTGTTATTACAGCAATTCTTTGTCTGATAGCATTGTTGGCGCTGTAGGAGGAAGCATATGGATATCATGAATAAAAAAGTACTTGTATTTGGTTCCGGGATCAGTGGAATCGCAGCAAGCAGGCTTTTGGAAAAAAAAGGTGCGAAAGTCATTCTCTATGATGGAAATGAAACACTTGATAAAGAAAAGATGAGACAACAGATTGGGGAGAAAACTCAAGTGGAAATCGTGCTTGGAACATTCCCGGAAGAGATTTTAGATAGACTTTCACTGGTCGTTATGAGTCCGGGAGTTCCGACAGATCTTCCAATCGTGAAGAAGATGAGAGCGGCAGATATTCCGATCTGGGGAGAGATTGAATTAGCATATGCTTATGGAAAAGGTGATGTACTGGCAATCACCGGTACGAATGGAAAGACAACAACGACGGCGCTGCTTGGGGAGATCATGCGAAGTTATAATCCAAGTACATACATAGTAGGCAATATCGGCAATCCATATACAGCAGTGGCAGATACGCTCACAGAAGATTCTGTCACGGTTGCGGAAATCAGCAGTTTCCAATTAGAGACAATTGATAAATTCTGTCCGAAAGTGAGCGCGATTTTAAATATTACGCCGGATCATCTGAACCGTCATCATACGATGGAGGCATATATTCGAGCGAAAGAAGATATTGCAAAGAATCAGACGCAGGAACAAGTCTGTGTGTTGAATTATGAAGATGAGGTGCTGCGGGAATTTGGTTCACATGTGAAAGCAGATGTCATATATTTCAGCAGCCAGCGTAAACTAGAAAGAGGCATTTATCTGGAAGATGAGTGCATCATCTATAATAATGAAGTAAAGATGGAGCTTTGTCATGTGGATGAACTGAAGCTTCTGGGAATACATAATTATGAAAATGTAATGGCAGCAGCAGCTATGGCACTTGCATATGGTGTTCCGGCAGAGATTGTGAAAACAGTGATCAGGCAATTTGCCGGAGTAGAACATCGTATCGAGTTTGTGTGCGAGAAAAATGGAGTTGCTTACTATAATGATTCTAAAGGAACGAATCCGGACGCGGCGATCAAGGGGATCCAGGCGATGAATAGACCGACATACCTGATCGGGGGCGGATACGACAAAGACTCAGAGTATGATGAGTGGATAGAGGCCTTTGCTGGGAAAGTAAAGAAATTGGTGCTGTTAGGAGCAACCAAAGAAAAGATTGCTGCCACGGCAAGAAGGCATGGATTTGAAGATATTATTCTGACAGGCACATTTGAAGAAGCGGTTATGACTTGCGTGAATCTTGCAAACCCAGGAGAAGCGGTACTTCTTTCGCCTGCGTGTGCAAGTTGGGGTATGTTTAAGAATTATGAAGAACGCGGAGATAAATTCAAAGAAATCGTAAATTCTTTATAAGGAGTGAACGTGTGTGCCGCGTGAAAAGAAGAAAATAGGATGGGATTATGGACTTGTGGTAATTGTACTGATACTGGCGGTGATAGGTCTGCTGATCTTGTACAGTACAAGTACATATAATGGACAGGTAAAATTCCAGGACCCTTACTATTATCTGAAAAAACAGGCATTTGCGACTGTATTGGGACTGGCAGCAATGTTCTTTGCAGCAAAGATTGATTATCATGTATGGAAACCATTTGCGCCGGCAGCGTATTTGATCGCGATCGGACTTTCGACCGCAGTATTATTTATAGGAGAGGAATATAATGGGTCCAAAAGATGGCTGTCTTTCGGACCATTCTCTTTTCAGCCATCAGAATATGCAAAAATAGCAGTGATTTTATTTCTGGCATGCCTGGTTACAAAAAACATTAAGAAAATCGGAAAGCTGAGAACCTTATTCAAGGTGGTGGCAGCGGTTCTTCCGATTGTAGCACTGGTAGGTACGAACAATTTAAGTACGGCAATCATAATTCTTGGGATTGCGGTAGTTCTTGTATTCGTGGCAAGTCCCAAATATGCACAGTTTTTTTGGCTGGGTGGTTTAGGTGCGGGATTCATGGGAGTTTTTCTTGCGCTGGAAAGCTATCGGCTGGAACGGCTGGAAATTTGGCGTAATCCGGAGAAATTTGAAAAAGGATATCAAACATTGCAAGGATTATATGCGATTGGCTCAGGGGGTCTGTTTGGAAAAGGCATCGGAGGCAGTATACAAAAGCTTGGATTTGTTCCGGAAGCGCAAAATGATATGATTTTTTCGATCATATGCGAAGAATTGGGACTGATTGGGGCATCGTTTATCATATGCCTGTTTCTGGTTTTGATCTGGAGATTTTTTGTGATAGCAACGCATGCGAAGGATTTGTTCGGAGCATTGATTGCAACCGGTGCAATGGCACATATGATGATTCAGGTAATCTTAAATATTGCCGTAGTTACGAATACGATACCAAATACGGGAATCACGCTTCCGTTCATCAGTTACGGAGGAACCTCAGTCGTGTTTCTGATGTTGGAAATGGGGCTTGTACTGAGTGTGTCTCGTTTGGTAGAATAAAGAAAGACAAAATAAATAAGAAAGGGGCAAAGGAAGAAACATGGGGAAAGGTACAAGAAGCAACATGAAGGTTTTGGTAAATAAACCAGAAAATCCAAAGAGCCATAAAATATATGCATTTCTGGTACTGGTACTTGGGATTGCAATTATTGCGCTGGCATTTATTGTGCTTTTTCATGTCCAGAAGATAGAGATCACGGGAAATGAATACAGCTCCAGAGCAGAGATTGCAGATTGGGTGCAGAATGATGATTTTTCGACGAATTCGATATATGTACTGATAAAAAAGGCAATACGCAAAGACGAAAAGCTGCCATATATGGAAGATGTGAAAATTACTCTTAAGAATCCATGGACTTTGAAGGTGGACGTAAAAGAGAAGAAGATTGTCGGTTATATGGCGGGGACCTCAGAGTATATTTATTTTGACAGAGAAGGTCTTGTAGTAGTGAAAGATACGGTGTTAAGAGAGAATATTCCTTATATCGAAGGAATGGAAGTAACGGACGCCGTATTGTATAAGACATTGCCGGTAAAAAATAAGAAGATTTTTGAGGCGATGCTGGAAACTACGCAGACGTTAAAAAAGATAGAGTTGGTTCCGGACAGAATCGTGTGTGACGGAAGTAATATTGAACTTTGGATCGGAACCGTTTATGCAAAACTTGGCTCCAGTAATATAACGGATAAAGTGCTTCAGCTTCCGCCGCTTTTGGAAAAGCTGACAGGCCAGGAAGGTACGCTGCATCTAGAGAAGTTTTCGAGCAAGAATAGAGATATCAGTTTCCGAAAAGGGGAAAGACCGCAAGCTTCGCCTGAAGCAGCGCCGCCGGTGCAGGAACCGCAAGACGGAGAAGAGCAGACCCAGGAGTAAGTAAAATCATGGTGATAACTAGGAAATGACATAGTTTGTACATATAAGAAATGGGGAAAAAACCTCGGTTTCTTTAAAAAAAGAGGAAAAACCCGAGAAAAAACGAAAAATTCTATTGATTATTTGCGGAAAAGCTTATATTATATAACTATATGCAGAAATCATACATCCCAGAGGGAGTATACGATAATGAAAGAAACAAAGGAGGAGAAGCTCTTGTTAGAAATTAAAACAAACGAATCAGAAGCTGCTGCAAGAATTATAGTAATTGGTGTAGGTGGTGGCGGTAACAACGCAGTAAACCGTATGATTGACGAGCAGATAGCTGGTGTAGAATTCATTGCAATCAATACAGATAAACAGGCCCTTCAGTTATGCAAGGCTCCGACACTGATGCAGATTGGCGACAAGCTTACAAAAGGTCTTGGCGCAGGAGCAAAACCAGAAGTTGGAGAAAAAGCCGCAGAAGAAAGTTCAGAAGAAATCGCTGCAGCACTTAAAGGTGCTGACATGGTATTCGTAACATGTGGTATGGGAGGCGGAACCGGAACCGGTGGGCGGCACCCATTGTGGCTGGAGCTGCAAAAGAGAGGGGGATTCTCACAGTGGGCGTAGTGACAAAACCTTTCCGTTTTGAGTCCAAGACACGTATGCAGAATGCTCTTTCAGGTATCGAAAAATTAAAAGAGAATGTAGATACTCTGATCGTAATTCCAAATGACAAGCTTCTTGAGATTGTTGATAGAAGAACCACAATGCCGGAGGCATTGAAAAAGGCAGATGAAGTGTTACAGCAGGGTATTCAGGGGATTACAGATTTAATTAATGTTCCGTCTTTGATTAATCTGGACTTTGCAGATATCCAGACTGTTATGCTAGACAAAGGGATTGCACATATCGGTATCGGATATGGTAAAGGCGATGATAAAGCACTTGAAGCAGTAAAGGAAGCGGTTGCAAGTCCTTTGCTTGAGACTACAATCTCAGGTGCATCACATGTTATCATCAATATTTCCGGTGATATCACGCTTATGGATGCAAGCGATGCAGCAGAATATGTACAGGATCTTGCAGGCGAAGAAGCAAATATTATCTTCGGAGCAATGTTCGATGACAGCAAGACAGATGAAGCAACGATTACTGTTATTGCAACAGGATTACATAACGTTGGAGGTTCTGCTTCCAAATTAAAATCAAGACTGGAAGGTCAGGGTAAATCCGTTCTGCAGCAGGGAACAGCTCAAAGATCAGGATATTCTTCATATGCATCCAGAACAGCTGATTCAAGCGCAGCGAGCACAAGAACATCCGCTCCTTCATATCAGAATGTATCTGCACCGACACAGAGCAGAGTAAGAGAACAGTCTATCAAGATTCCGGATTTCTTCAAGAAATAAGGATTCGTTCATAAAGTAAACAAAAAAGTTCAGCCAATAGAGGCTGAACTTTTTTTATGCTATAGGAAAGTTCGAACTTTCCTATAGCATAAAACGCTCCGCGGGATGCGCACTGCGGCGTACAATGAAGTTGTCGTATGCGACCACCGCAGACGCAAGAATGTGCGAAGCACATTCTTTATTGGTTCTATGCCTAATTAGTCTTGCCAAAAATAAATGGCGGCTTGTCGAAAAATAATCAAAACTTTTTCCTATCTTATGACAAATTTCTAAGCCTTGATTTCCTATAATAATTTTGCTTGAGAACAAAATCGATTTAGTCTCGAAAGAGAAGAAAGGTGAAACATGTACTACGAATTGTATGTAGACGTTTTATTTCTTACGAATTTCATGATGGATTACCTGGTACTCCTGACCGTGAAAAAGATATTGAAATGTTCTGCCACACATTTCTCATTGATATCAGGAGCGCTTTTAGGGGCGTTTGCGGCGGTTATGGCATCTGTCATGCCAATTGGAAATACGTTTCGATTCATATTGTTTCACACTTTGATAAGCACGTGCATGATAAAAATTGGACTTAGAATTCATAGCAGGAACTTATTTGCAAAGGCTTTTGTCCTACTCTACATATGCAGCTTTTTATTTGGAGGAATCATGGAAGTATTCCATCCGTACATAAGGAGAATCGCAGGGATGTTTTTTATCCTTGCACTCGTGGGCTTTTATCTGATACAGGGAATTTTTCATTTTATTGCGATACTGTACCGGTTACATACATATCGCTGTAAGGTGACGCTGTATTTGGGAGAAAAGGAATGTACGGTAGATGCGTTAATTGATACCGGAAATCAGCTGCGGGAAAATTATTATGGAAAGCCGGTAAGCGTACTGAATGCAGATGTAGCAAAAAGTGTGTTTCTCACACAAAAAATACATAGCATGCAATATATAAAGTACCACACGGTAGGAGAGGAAGAAGGAAGCATGCCGGTGATTCAGATTGACCGGATGTGCATACATCGTGACACAAAAGAGTGGATAGAAAAGCCATATCTGGCACTGAGCACGAGGAACGTGACGAAGTCTGGGGAATATGAGATGATTTTGAATCCTGCTGTTATTATAGGAGGTATATAGATGGTCATAAAAGTAAATGTACCAAATCAGTTTAAATTAAAATTAGTTCCGAATTTTCGGGCAGTATTTTTCCCGGAAAAACAGGATATACACTATATCGGAGGTTCTGAAGTACTCCCGGCACCGTTAGAAGTGGAAGAAGAGGCAAGGATGATCAGAGCACTTGGCTCAGAACGGGATGAGAGAGCAAAAAAACTTTTGATTGAACATAATTTACGACTTGTCGTATACATAGCAAAGAAATTTGATAATACCGGAGTCGGAGTAGAAGACTTGATTTCCATAGGTACGATCGGGCTTATCAAGGCGATTAATACATTCAAACCGGATAAAAATATTAAACTTGCAACGTACGCTTCCAGATGTATTGAGAATGAGATCCTCATGTATTTGAGACGTACGAGTAAGACGAAGATGGAAGTTTCGATCAACGAACCTTTGAATGTGGATTGGGATGGAAATGAACTTCTGCTTTCGGATATTCTTGGAACGGAAGAGGACACGATTTCGAGGGATATTGAAAATGAGGTGGAAAGAAAACTTCTTGGAAGAGCAATCAATTGTCTGTCGCCAAGAGAGCGGACGATTGTGATGATGCGTTTTGGGCTGGATTCCCCGGATGGAACAGAAAAGACGCAAAAGGAAGTAGCAGATATTTTGGGAATTTCACAATCTTATATTTCAAGATTGGAGAAAAAGATTATGCAGAGACTGAAAAAAGAGATGGTGCGTTTCGAATAAAATGGTGGTACAATAAAACAAAAAGGGGTTGACATTATGAAGCTGACATTTATCGGGGCAGCTCATGAAGTGACAGGAAGCTGCCATTTACTGGAGGCTGCCGGCAGACATATTTTGATTGATTGCGGAATGGAGCAAGGGCCGGATTTGTATGAGAATCAGGAGATTCCCATGCCGCCGAATCAGATTGACTGTATCCTGCTGACGCATGCGCATATTGATCATTCCGGATTGATTCCGTTACTTTGTAAACATGGATTTAAGGGACAGATCGTCTCTACCTTTGCGACCGCGGATCTTTGCAATATCATGCTGCGAGACAGCGCGCATATCCAGGAATTTGAGGCAGAGTGGCGGAATCGTAAAGCAAAGCGTTCGGGAGCGGCCTTGTATGAGCCATTGTATGAGATGAAAGATGCGCTGGAAGCGGTGGAGTTGTTCGCACCTTGTGATTATGATCAGAAGATTTCGTTATATGACGGGATTGAGGTGAGATTTGGTGATGTCGGTCATCTGCTTGGCTCTGCCAGTATCGAGGTGTGGATTACGGAGGATGGGGCAACAAAAAAGATCGTGTTCTCCGGAGACGTAGGAAATACGAATCAGCCAATTATCAAAGATCCGACCCCGGTTAAGGATGCAGACTATGTGGTAATCGAATCTACTTATGGCAACCGTACACATGGGGATGAGATGCCCGATTACATAGGCGAATTTATGCGTATTTTGAAAGAGACATTTGACAAAGGCGGCAATTTAGTGATACCATCATTTGCAGTTGGCAGGACGCAGGAGTTATTGTATTTTATTCGTGAAATCAAAGAAAAACAATTACTTCCGGAGTATCCGGGCTTTGAAGTATATGTAGACAGCCCGCTTGCAATTGAAGCGACAAACGTATTTACAAAGAATATGAAAGGATGCTTTGATGAAGAAGCGATGGCGATCGTGGAAAAAGGAATCAATCCGCTTGTATTTCCTGGACTTAAGACTACGGTTACCAGTGATGAGTCAAAGATGATCAATTTTAATGATAATCCGAAGGTGATCATTTCCGCATCCGGCATGTGTGAGGCGGGGCGTATCCGTCATCATCTGAAACACAATCTGTGGAGGAAAGAGTGTACGATATTGTTTGTGGGATATCAGGCAATGGGTACGCTCGGAAGAAAACTTCTTGATGGCGCTGCGAGTGTGAAGTTATTTGGCGAGATGATTGAAGTAGCAGCAAGGATTGAAAGTCTGAGAGGGATTAGCGGACATGCGGACAGGAATGGCCTGCTTGCATGGCTGGACGGTTTTGAAAAGAAGCCGGAGCATGTATTTGTAGTACATGGAGAGGATACGGTGACGGAAGAGTTTGCAGATACGGTAACAAAAACATTTGGGATACCTGCATTTGCGCCATATTCCGGAGGATGCGTAGATCTGGCGACAAATATGATTCTAAGTGAAGGAATCAAAAAACAGAAAAAGGCGCCGGAAAAACCGGCAACAGCGAGGGCACGTAATGCATTTGATCGTGTAGTGATCGCAGCAAGACGTTTGCTTGAGGTTGTAATGAAGAATGAAGGGCTTGCCAACAAAGATCTTGCAAAGTTCGAGAATCAGATTCATAATCTGGCGGATAAGTGGGATCGCTGATAGGTTTGAGAATTTGGGGAGAATAATATTTAACAAAGGAGAAAACGATGGCCAGACCAGGAAGACGTGAAAGGGAAGAGTACGAGGAATTAAAAAGAAGGAAAAAAAGACAGCTGGAAAGACAGAAGAATCATGCAAGAATGAGAGATTATAATCCATATGAAATAGAATATGGTATGGATGATTATGCTCTAATAAAAGAACTGATTCGCCTGACTGATGAGTTAAAGAATACAGAATTCTACGAAAGGAAATCCCTTGTTGAAGCCTTACTGCAGTTTGCTCAAGAACTAGAGGAAAAAGAAACAAATGTAGAAAATGGCACTTAACCATGTTTGATGCTGAATTACTGCATAATGTTTTCCTACAGAAAAGGAAGCTATGGAGAAGCATTCATTTAATGATAAGGCATATGTTGGGATATATGAAGAT
>OFFU01001510.1_pt1 | contig 15683 bp, 16 predicted proteins | sample 1521451 | NCBI WGS metagenome assembly OFFU01 (sample SAMEA3504106, study PRJEB24116) | mouse gut metagenome | biome: mouse gut; feature: mouse-associated habitat; material: faeces | place: Denmark | collected 2011 | reverse complement strand
CTCAGCAATTCGCTTTCGGCACTTCGCAATCCGATCCACGGCAATTTGCACTCTGCACAGTGTTTTCGGCACCCGGCTTTCTGCAATTCGCTCTCTCCTTACCCTTTGTGCAAATCCGCTATTGCGGCTCAGTCGTCGAGCGAGAGCTGCACGCATTCGATGCCCACGCGCCGGAGCAGGTCGAGACCCTCTTCGAGGCGGTAGGAGTCGCAGTAGACCACGCGTTTTATGCCCGCCTGAATAATGAGCTTGCTGCACTCGATGCAGGGCGAGGCTGTTACGTACAACGTCGAGCCGTCGCAGTTGTTGGCGCTCTTGGCGACCTTGGTTATCGCATTGGCTTCGGCGTGGAGCACGTATGGCTTGGTTTTGCCCATGTCGTCCTCGCACACGTTCTCGAAGCCGGCGGGCGTGCCGTTGTAGCCGTCGGATATTATCATCTTGTCCTTGACCAGCAGTGCGCCTACCTTGCGCCGCACGCAGTATGAGTTCTCTGCCCACACGCGTGCCATTTGCAGATAGCGCAGATCGAACTGCCGCTGTTTCTCCTCCTGATAACCCATTGCGAATAGTCTGTTACAATCCCTTACCGTGGCACTGTTTGTACTTCTTGCCGCTTCCGCAGGGGCACGGGTCGTTGCGGCCGATATGCTTGTCGACCTTGATCGGTGCCGTCTTGCCCTTGTCTCCCTGACCGGCCTGAGCGGCGGCGGCCATGCGCGAAGCCTGCAACTTGTTGACATCCACCTTGGGACGCTGCTGCTGCTCCTGACGGCGCTGCATAGCCTCGGGGTCGGTCTCGCGTACCGCGAGCTGCGATTTGCCGAGCACGGCAAGCACGTCGCGGTTGATGCCCTCCAACATCTTGGAGAAGAGCTGGAACGATTCGAGTTTATAGATCAACAGCGGGTCTTTCTGCTCGTAAGAGGCGTTCTGCACGCTCTGGCGCAGATCGTCCATTTCGCGCAGATGTTCGCGCCATGCGTCGTCGATCGTGGTAAACATCGCTATCTTGGCGAATACGCGGTATATCTCGGCGCAGTCGCTATCCTTGCACTTCTGCAACTCGACCGGTATCTGGTATACCAGACGTCCGTCGGTCATGGGGAATGCTATGCGCAGGTTCATGTTGTCCTTGCGATCCTCGTATATACGCTCCATAGTCGGGCGCACCGTGTCGGCGATCATCTTGGCCTTGCGCTCGTAGAGCGAACGCAGATCGGCTACGATCAGCTCTACCAGCTCCTTGGGCTTGGCCGACGAATAGGTCTGCTCGTCGAACGATATCTGCAACGCCACTTCGCGTATGAGCTCCACCTTGAACTCCTCGTAGGTGCAGCCCTCGTGGTTCTCGACGAACTTCTCGGCGAAGTCGTAGCGTATGTTGTTGAGGTCTATGTCTATGCGTTCGCCGTAGAGTGCATGGCGACGTCGCGTGTAGATCACTTCGCGCTGCGAATTCATCACGTCGTCGTACTCCAACAGACGCTTACGTATGCCGAAATTGTTCTCCTCGACCTTCTTCTGCGCACGCTCGATAGCCTTGGTCATCATGCCGGCCTGTATCACTTCGCCCTCTTTCAGCCCCATTCTATCCATGAGCGATGCTATGCGCGCCGAGCCGAACAGACGCATCAGGTTGTCTTCGAGCGATACGAAGAATTGCGACGAACCGGGGTCGCCCTGACGTCCGGCACGACCTCTGAGCTGGCGGGAGCAGCGGCCGCGCAGCTGGCGGTCGACGCGGCGGCTCTCGTGGCGCTCCGTACCGATTATGGCCAGACCTCCGGCGGCCTTGACCTCCGGCGTGAGCTTGATATCGGTACCTCGGCCGGCCATGTTGGTGGCTATGGTTACCTGTCCCGGGCGGCCTGCCTCGGCGACGATCTGCGCCTCCAACTGGTGCTGCTTGGCATTGAGGACATTATGCTTTATGCCGCGTAGTTTGAGCATGCGGCTCAGAAGCTCCGATATCTCGACCGACGTAGTACCGACCAGCACCGGACGGCCCTCGCCCACGAGGCGCTCGATCTCGGCTATGACGGCGTTGTACTTCTCGCGTGCGGTCTTGTAGACCAGATCCTGACGGTCGTCGCGGATAACCTTCTTGTTGGTCGGAATGACGACCACGTCGAGTTTGTAGATGCTCCAAAACTCCGAAGCCTCCGTCTCGGCCGTACCGGTCATACCCGAGAGCTTGTGATACATGCGGAAGTAGTTCTGCAATGTGATCGTGGCGAAAGTCTGGGTCGCGGCCTCGACCTTGACGCCCTCCTTGGCCTCGATAGCCTGATGCAGGCCGTCCGAGTAGCGTCGGCCGTCGAGTATACGGCCGGTCTGCTCGTCGACGATCTTGACCTTGTTGTCCATGACGACATATTCGGTGTCGCGCTCGAACATCGAATAGGCTTTCAGCAGCTGGATGACCGTATGGACACGCTCCGACTTTATGGAGTAGTCGTTGATGACTGCGTCGTGGCGCTGCGCCTTCTCCTCTGGCGACAGGTCGCTGTGCTCGATCTCGGCTACCTCCTCGCCTATGTTGGGCAGCACGAAGAAGCCGTCCTCCTTGAAGTAACGCGACAGCACCTCGTTGCCCTTGTCGGTAAGGATCACCGAGTTCATCTTCTCGTCGATGACGAAGTAGAGCTCGTCCGTGATCTCGGGCATGCGCTTCTCGTTGTCCTGTAAGTATATGTTCTCGGTCTTCTGGTACTGTACCTTGACGCCCGGCTCCGAGAGGAACTTGATGAGCGCCTTATATTTGGGCAGACCCTTGCCTGCACGGAACATGGCGATGCCGGCCTCCTCGGCCTTGCCCTCGGCGAACAGACGGCGCGCGTCGGCGACCAGAGCCGTTACCATGTTGCGTTGCAGGTTGTAGAGATTCTCTATTGCGGGGCGATACTCGTTGAACATCTGGTCGTCGCCCTTGGGCACGGGACCCGATATGATGAGCGGGGTGCGGGCATCGTCGATGAGCACCGAGTCCACCTCGTCGACTATCGCATAGTGGTGCTTGCGCTGCACGAGATCCTTGGGCGACGAAGCCATGTTGTCGCGCAGATAGTCGAAACCGAACTCGTTGTTGGTACCGAACGTGATGTCGGCCATGTAGGCATTGCGGCGTGCGTCGGAGTTGGGCTGCGTGTTGTCGATACATGCCACCGACAGACCGTGGAACTGGTACATGGGACCCATCCACTCCGAGTCGCGTCGTGCCAGATAATCGTTGACGGTCACGACGTGTACGCCCTTGCCGGCCAGTGCATTGAGGAATACCGGCAGTGTGGCCACCAGTGTCTTGCCCTCGCCCGTCGCCATCTCGGCTATGCGTCCCTTATGCAGGACTACGCCGCCGAAGAGCTGCACGTCGTAGTGCACCATGTCCCATTTGATGTCGTTGCCGCCCGCCTGCCAGTGGTTGCTGTATACGGCCTTGTCTCCGTCGATCGTAACGAAGTCCTTAGTCGCGGCAAGGTTGCGGTCGAAGTCGGTCGCCGTGACCTCGATCGTCTCGTTCTCGGCGAATCGGCGCGCCGTATCCTTCATTATGGCGAAAGCCTCCGGCAGCAGCTCTTCGAGCTTCTGCTCGATCTTCTCGTCGATGCGCTTTGTTGTCGTGTCGATGTCTTTCGATATGCGCTCCTTCTCGTCGAGCGACGTATCGGGCAGTTCAAGACGCGCCTTCTGCTCGACGATATGACGCTCGTCGTCGGCGATGAATGCCGCTATCTGACGGCGCAGATCCGCGCTGCGTTCGCGCAGGGCGTCGTTGCTCAGCGCCTTGACGGCGGGGTATACGGCCTTGATCTTCTCGACGTAGGGCTGTATCTCCTTGCGGTCCTTCTCGGTCTTCGACCCGAAGAACAGTTTTATTATACCGGTAACTATATCCATTTGTAAAGAGTTATTTCCGTTAAAGTATGTTTATCATGCAAAAATACTTATTTTTTTGCTATCGAGCAATCCCCGCAGCTCTTTTTTAAGATTCTGGCACCCACCGGACACTCGGCACAGCGCCGACGGCTGCAATATTCGCGCGAGAGTTGCAGCAGCGACTGGCTGTCGAATGCGTTTTCGGCCAGCCGGCCGTATCGGTTCCAGCTGCGCGTGAAGCGGTTGTCTTCGGGCGGGATGCGTTCGAGCAGCGTTACGGCACGGTCGCGCAGAGTCTCAGAGCCGATGTAGCTGCCATATGCGAACTGCATCTGCGCCACCAAATTGATGCCCAGCAGCTCGCTCTTGGTGCGGCCTATGCGCTTGGTAATCCGCCGCGATGCGGCCGAGGGGATGAAGTGCGTCGTCCAGTAGGACGAGGCCTCCGAGCGGAACAGCGAATATACGTCGTCGGGCGTGCGGCACTCCAATATGCGGTTCATCACGAGTTCGTTGTCGTACAGAAACGAGGCTATCTGCGCCAGTCTGAGCGTAGGGTGGTTGTGGGGATATATCCTCGCGAGGTTCCACGCCGAGGCATCGAGCGGCGAGACGGAGTATTTGTTGCGCAGGTGGTGGTATTCGCGTTTGAGCGCAATGGTATATTCGTCGTCGCGATAGAGGTCGAGCAGTCCAGATGTCCCGAGCAGCAGCGCCTCGATCTTGTGCAGCGAGTCGCGTTCGCGCAGTATCGCGGCATATGTCGCACGCCCGGCCAGCTCCTCGAACGGCCGGCGGTTGTCCATGCCGCCTATTGTTCTGAGCAGCATTATGTAGAACGTCTGGTTCCAGTTCTCGCCCGTGGAGCGGTGTATGTCGTTTATGTCGCGATTCTTGCGTTCGAGCCTTTCGAAAGCGAGCGTATTGTACAGCTCGGCACGGCGCAGGGCATCCATGGCGGCGATATGTTCGCCGCAGGCCGCATGCTCGGCTCCGGCTTCGAGTCGGCCGATGATCCGCTGTCGTCGCTGCTCGTCGGTCATGCGCTTGCTTACAACAGGTTGAGTTCTATCAGAGCCTCCTCGCTCATCATGCTCTTGTCCCATACGGGGTCGAACGTGAGGGTAATGTTGACTTTCTCCACGCCCTTGACCTTTCCCACCTCGCGGTTGATGTCGGCCAGCAGCATGTCTGCCATGGGGCAGTTGGGCGCCGTCAGGGTCATCTTTATGTCGGCCTGCCCCGACGGGTCGAAGTCTATTTCGTATATCAGTCCCAAGTCGTAGATGTTGACCGGGATCTCGGGATCGTATATGTTTTTAAGTGTCAGTACGATCTCCTTTTCTACGGAGAGTATCTCTTCCGGTGTCATCGCGTTTGTGTTTTATGCGTTCTGCTGCGAGGCGAATGCCAGGGCGTAGAGTTTCATCTGTTTTATCATTGCTCTGAGGCCGTTGCTGCGCGTGGGCGACAGGTTTTCGCCCAGCCCTATCGCATCGATGAAGTAGAGGTCGGTGTCGACGATCTGCTGCGGCGTGCGTCCGCTCAGTACCCTTACCAACAGTGCGATTATGCCTTTTGTTATTATGGCGTCGCTGTCTGCCGTGTAGTATACCTTGCCCTCGCGCAGCTCCGCATCGACCCATACGCGCGACTGGCATCCGTCTATTACGTATTTATCGTTGCGGTGCGCCGCATCGATTGCCGGCAGAGAGTCGCTCAATTCGATCAGATAGTCGTACTTGTCGAGCCACTCGTCGAATGCCGAGAACTCGTCGATTATCTCTTCCTGAACGGGATCTTTCATGGTTATATCGTTTTTAACGGTTATCGTCTTACTTCGCTCAGTATGCGTCCGCCCGATGCTGCGGGGGCGTCGATGCCGAGTATGTGTGCCGTCGAGGCGGCCAGATCGGTCATGTCGACCTCGGAGTCGACCTCGCATCCTTCCAGCCCGCCGCCGAAGAGGATCATAGGCACCCTGCGGTCGTAGTTGTAGGCCGAGCCGGCGAGCGAACGCACTCCGTCGCGTTCGTCTATCCAGCCGGGCATAAGGTTTATTGCCACGTCGCCCGAGCGCGACGGATAGTAGCTCTGCTGCATCAGTCTGTTCTGCCCCTCGCCGAACGACGCGTTGCGCATGGCCTGCGCCGATACGGCCTGCGCGACACCGCGGAACTGCAAGGCGAATGCCGCAATCTCGTCCTGGACCTTGTCGAGCGGAATGTTTTTGCGGAACAGCAGGTTGTGGTCCAGATACAGGGTGTTGTTACGATACCCCGTTATGTAGTCGTCGCTGCCGTAGCGCGCTCCCAGAAAGGCGTTGATAATGACCTGCATCTGCCTGTCGTTGAACCGTTCGGCCGGCTGCTTGCCGGGAGGGTTGTACGAGGGCGAGGTGCCGTGTGCGGCCGTAAAGGTTATCAGCAGCTGCGAGCGGTCGGCGAACTGCGCCTCGACGAAACGCAGGAACTCGTCCAGGTCCTTGTCCAGGCGGTAGAGCATGTCTTCGTACTCGACCGACTCGGGTCCGTAAGTCTCGGCTATGTATCGCGACGTGTCCAGACATATATTCAGAATATCGGGATCGTCGTCCTGTCCCATTTTGCCTACCGTTATCATGCTGGTGGCCAGCTCCAAGAGCATGGTATTGCCCGCCGGCGTATATCGCATGCGGCCTATGCGCGTGGCTGCGCGTTTGAGGTCGGGATCGTCGACCAGACGCACCTGCTTCGACGAGGTGTTGTATGCCCCCTCGATGACCGACACCTGCGAGTTGACGTATTTGTCGAAGTCGTAAAGCGTGCTCCAACGCGACAGCTCGTAGAAGCTGTTCGTATCCTGCGAGTTGTATTGTGCGAGCCATGCCGGCAGTCTGTCGGCGTAATAGCTCGACGTGGTCCAGTGCGTCTGTACGGTCTCCGCCCAGTACACCTCCCCCGATTTGCCGGCCAGAATAATAGCCGAGAGGGGGTCGACGGCTATGGTAACTATCTTGCTATGCTCGTTTTCGGCAGCGAGAGCATCGCCCAGCGTCGGGGCTATGAGCCTTCGGGGCGAGTAGCTGCCCGAGCCTGTGCTGTACTTGACGCTCTGCTCCTTGTCGTCGTCTATCAGCCCGACGATCGAGTTGTCGGCATAGTCGTACCAGCTGTCGCCTATGACGCCGTGCACGCATGGCTGCGCACCGGTCGAGAGCGTTGCGAGGGATACTGGCGTGGTCGTCGACCGGTAGTCGTACGATGCGTTGCGGCATACGACGCCCTCGGCGGCGAGGCGGCGCAGCCCGCCGTCGGTCATGTTGGCCGAGTATCGTTCGATATCGCTCGCGCGCATCGTGCCCATGACGATATTTATCGTCAGCCGCGGCGGAGCGGCCGTCGTCGCTGCGAGCGAGAGTGTTGCGATCGCCGCGGCGATCATGTATTTCGGATTCATAGTCGACAGGTTTTTCGAATCGAACGACAAATTTAAGAATTTATTTGCAACATATTCGAGAAATACTCTTTTTCCTCTGTTAAATCGACCTCGGGCATCGTCTCTATCGCTGCGATCTGACGCCGGCAGAAGACTGCGTATGCTGCGCTGTGCGGCACCAGCGGTCTGTGTGCGGCGGCCGTTACGATTTTCTCTACGCGCGGCATCAGTGCCTGAGCCTCGTCGTCGATTGCCGACTGACGGAACTTGTCCCAGATGTATTCGACCGCAGCCGATGAGGGGTGCACCATGTCGTCGGCATAGAAGCGGTAGTCGCGCAGATCGTCGTTGAGGATCTCGAACGACGGGAAGTAATATACGCCCTGGTGCGTGTCGGCGCATCGCTGAGCCGCGATACGCAGTGTGGCCTTGCTAAGAAAATTCTGTTGCAGCCCGTCGCCGATATGTCTCACGGGGCTTACGGTCAATATGACGTTGCGTCCGCGAAGCGCCCCTTCGACCATACCGTCGAGAATATCCGCCACGGCCTGCACATCGAGCATCTCGCGCGTGAACTCCGAGGCGGGGCGCTTGTGGCAGGGGGCCGCTATGCGTCCGTTGCCGGCAAGACGGTATACCCATGCCGTGCCGAGCGTGATAATCGCCCAGTCGCATCTTTGCAGAGCATCTGCACCGCGTTCGACGGCCTGCCGCATGCCCTCGGCTGCAATGTCGCGGTCGACGTGCGAGAACGACGAGTGGAAGTCGTAGCTGAACCATACATCTCCGCTGCGTTGCAGCTCGTCGGCCGCGATGAAGTGCCGCGACACCAGCATATCGAGCGCCGAGGCTATCGAGGCGGGGTTGAACAGTATGCCCGTAGGCGAGGAGCAGCAGTCGAATTTAAGCCGTTCGAGCCTCCGGGACATGCTCTGTGCGAAGCAAGAGCCCAGAGAGAGTATGCTGCTGCGGTAGCCTATACGGCGCGGCAGCGGCTTTATGTCTATTTCTGTGCGGAATCGTATCATCATCCCAATATGTATTTGCTGCCCGGCAGATACGACAGCAGGCGTGCGGCTGTCGCACATACGGCGAATGTAGCGGCGGCAGTCGTTAGAATCGTCCACGGCGTAGCCATGCCCCAGCCCGATATGATGTCGAATGCGGCCGTCAGAACGAATATGTGCATAAGATATATGCCGTAGCTTACCTCCGAAATGCGTCTGACGGCGGGGTAGAACCATGCGGCGCGCGAGAATTTCTTGAACAGCAGGAACACCGCTATGGAGGTCATGGCCACTCCTGTCGAACAGAAGCGCCAGCTGGTCTCCATCTCTATGGCCAGATCGATACTGTCGTCGACCGGAAACTCTGCGGGGATGAACTGCCAGAAGATGCCCGCTGTGAGGGCATACCCTGCGACGAACATCGGCAGGCTGACGGCCAGCGTGCGGCGCCAAGACCAGTCGACATACTTGCGTATGTAATGACCCGCGACGACGTAGCCTATGAAGCCGCTTATATAATATAGTGTTCCGAACTCGTTCCAGCCCGCCTCGCCCCATATCTCGGCGCGGCCGTAAATGGTCAGCGCAGCACGGTGCAGGAACGGTACGAGCGTAGTGAATGCCCATGCCGCGAGAAATATCCGCTCTCCACGCTTCGAAACCCGCTCCGCCCACGGCGATATGATCGGCATGGCGATGTATACGCCCAAGAGCATGTATACGAACCACAGGTGGCCGGCATTGTCAGTGAAGTTGAGAAGCAGATGCCGCAGATTGCCGCCAAGGTCGACCTCGCCGCCCGAGCCCCACATCGGAACGACGGCATAGAGTATGGCCCAGAAGAGGAACGGTACGACTACTTTCGTAAAGCGCCTGCGGAAGAAGCGCTCTGTGCCGCACGCGACGGGAAAGAGCAGATAGCTCGATGTAAGCACGAACAGCGGCACGGCGCAGCGGGCGGCCGAATCGAGCAGCGTTACCCACAGCGCATCGCCGGACGAGGCTATGTAGGTGCCGTCGGCATCGAGATAAAACGGCTCTATCGAATGGACGAATATTACCATGAAGCAGGCCGCCACGCGCAGGTAGTCCAGAAATACGATTCGCCGACCGGCAGAGGGAGATTCCATATGACGATATTATGTTTCGTGCGAAGATACGCATTTTTGCGCAACGATGCAAACCGCCCTCTACTGAGCCGCCCGTGTGACGGTTGCGCTATAATCGGCGGAATAGTTTGCCGTTTGGGACTAATTGAGTAAATTTGCCGGACAATAAAATTTCAAGATATGAACAAATCGATAGTTTCGTCGTTCGATGTGGATCATCGGACGCTTGCGACAGGGTTGTATCTGCGCTCGATATATCCCATAAACGACGATCTGGCCGTCTACTCGTGGGATCTCAGATTCCGTGCGCCCATGGCGCATGCTCCGCTCGGGTCGGGCGAGGTGCATACGATAGAACACCTTATGGCCTACTACCTCAGACTCGATCCCGTCATCGGCAGGAGCAAAGAGATCGAAATGGTGGTTCAGATCCTTTGCCGCAGAACGAAAAACAACCCCGTTTTGATCGGTGAGCCGGGCGTTGGTAAGAGCGCCGTGATCGAGGGACTTGCGCGTGCGATCGTGTCGGGCGACGTGCCCGAGCTTTTGCGGGATAAAGTTGTATTCTCCCTGAATCTTACGGGTCTGCTTGCGGGCACGAAATACAGGGGCGAATTCGAAGAGCGGATCAAGTCGGTCATGGAGACGATCATCAGGAATAAAAATATTATTCTTTTTATCGACGAAATTCATATGATCGTGGGGGCGGGCGGCTCTGCCGAGAATCCCATGGACGCGTCGAATATTTTAAAGCCTATGCTCGCCCGCGGAGAATTGCAGACGGTGGGCGCAACGACCGTTGAGGAATACCGCAAATTTATTGAAAAGGACAGCGCCCTGGAGCGTCGTTTTACGCCCGTCATGGTGGAAGAGCCGAGTATCGAGGATGCGATAACGATTTTAAGAGGGCTCAAAGATAAGTACGAGGCACACCATACCGTCGTCATTACCGAAGAGGCGATCGACGCGGCAGTCAAACTTTCCTCCCGCTATATTTCCGACCGCTATCTTCCCGATAAGGCGATCGACCTTATCGACGAGGCGGCGTCCCGCGCGAGGCTCGATTCCTACAACGCGCCGAGGGAATTGCACGAGATCGGAGATCGGCTCATGCGGTTGAGTGAAGATTACAGAAAGTCGCTCAATATCCGCGCGGACTATGACCGCGCTGCGGCGATCAACCGCGAAATTATGGAGCTTTCCGAAAAGAAGAATCAAATCAAACGGGAGTGGGAGACGAAATTCAACACTTCGCACCTATCGATCGGCGCTGAGGAAATCGCTAATATCGTGTGCGCGCGCACGGGCATTCCCGTTGCCCGTCTCACGGAATCGGAGAGCAACCGCCTGCTTTGTTTGGAGGAAGAACTGCACAGACGTATCGTGGGACAGGACGAAGCGGTGACCGCTGTATCCAAAGCGATACGGCGTGCCCGCGTGGGACTTAAATCGGTCAACCGTCCCATAGGATCGTTTATCTTCGTAGGACCTACGGGCGTCGGTAAAACCGATCTCGCTAAGGCACTTGCCCAAAGCCTGTTCGGCGACGAAAAGTTTATGATCCGTTTCGATATGTCGGAATTTATGGAAAAATATTCTGTTAGTAAGCTTATCGGCGCGCCTCCCGGATATGTCGGTTACGAGGACGGTTCGGGTCAGCTGACGGAGCGAATCAGAAAGAAACCCTATTCGGTGGTGCTCTTCGACGAAATCGAAAAGGCGCACCCCGACGTATTCAACGTACTTTTACAGCTTCTCGACGACGGGCGGCTTACCGACAGCAAGGGCAGAACGGTATCCTTTAAAAATACCGTCGTCATTATGACGAGTAACGTCGGCGCGCACGAAGTGAAGGAAGTGAGTTCGCTCGGCTTCCGCTCGTCCGACGAAGAGAGCGCGTACACCGATATGAAGGAACGCATAGAGGGCGCGCTCAAAGCCAAGTTCAAACCCGAATTTTTAAACCGTTTGGACGACGTGATCGTGTTCCGTAAACTCACCAAGGACGAGGCGGCGAAGATTGCCGATAAGATTTTGGAGGGTTTAAGCGGACAGCTTCAGGAAATGGGCATTCGCGTGCAGTTAAGCGGCGACGCCAAAGCATTTCTTGTGGAGCAGGGTTACAGCGAAGAATTCGGTGCGCGTCCCTTGAACCGCACGGTACGAAAGCTCGTGGAGGATCGCCTTGCCGAAGAAATTTTACGGGGCAATTTCCAGAAGGGGGATACCGTCGTCGTAGACGCGGAGAACGGCGAGCTCGTATTTATAAAAGACGAGGAGTAGATGGAACCCGATCACGAACGGATTTTTCCCGTAGAGGGATTCGGCTTTTTAAGTGAAGAGATTTGGTAATGTCGAAAGGTAAATAAAAAGACGGCTCAACTGAGCCGCCTATTTATTTACACAAATCCCAATCGATGGGAGTTTGTCCCGTCCTGATCAAATAGTCGTTCGTTTTTGAGTAGTGCCTGCACCCGAAGAAACCGTTATAGGCGGAAAGTGGAGAAGGGTGCGCGCATTCCAAAATCAGGTGCTTCGATTTGTCTATCAAAGGAACCTTTTTCCGTGCGTTCCCGCCCCAAAGGATAAATACAAGGTGTTCCTTTTGTTCGCTCAAAATGGAAATTACGCTGTCCGTGAACCAACTCCAACCGCAATTTGCGTGCGAGTTCGCCTGATGTTCGCGCACCGTGAGCGCTGTGTTCATGAGCAAAACGCCCTCTTTTGCCCATTTGGTAAGGTTTCCCGACTTCGGTGCGTCGTAGCCCAAATCATCTTTTAGCTCTTTGAGCATATTTTCAAGAGACGGGGGCTTCGGTATGCCGTCCTTGACCGAAAAGCACAGTCCGTGCGCCTGCCCTTCGTTGTGATAGGGGTCCTGTCCCAATAATACTACCCTTACTTTCGAAAAGGGTGTGAATCGGAAGCAGTTGAACAAATCGTACATATCGGGATAAACGATATAGTGCGAATATTCGTATTTGAGAAATTCGCGTATTTTTTTGTAGCGCTCGTTCGCAAAGAGGGGCGCGAGCGGCTCGTTCCAATCTCCTAAGTCGATCATTCCAATGCCTCCAAAATTTCAGGCAAGTGCGCTTTCAGATTCAAAAGCGCAAGTTTTAAGTTCTTTTTGAATTGCTCTGTGGTGCTTCCCGTGCCGTAAACGTCGGAAATCGCTTTTACCGAAACGCAGGGCACGCCTGCATATTTACACACTTCGGCAATCGCGCCGACCTCCATTTCGCGGATGTCGCAACCCAGCTCCGTAAGGAGCTTATGATCGTCGGGGGAGTCGTTGAATCTGTCGCCCGTGCCGAGTGCGCGGCGGGGGAAGCCGAATCGGTCGGGAACGAAAAGAGATATGAAGTTTTCCGTTTCGCCGTCGAGCGTGCCGATCTTCGTGCCGTTTAACTGCGTTAAATCGAAGTCGTATTGCACTGCCTTTTCAATTGCGTAGATTTCGGCAACTTCCGTGTTGGAACGCAAGCCGCCCGCTACGCCGAAATTTAAAATCACGTCCGCGCCTTTTGAGATGGCGGCGCAAGCGCCCGCCGCGGCGTTCACCTTGCCAACTCCGCACACGACGATAACAACTTCCTTTCCGAACGCCTTACCCGTGTAAACGGGTTTGCCGTAGAGGGAAGAAATGCCTTCCGTCTCCGTTTGCGAAAGCAGAATTTCCGCCTCGCTGTCCATTGCAATCACGCAACCTATCATGAGAATCTCCTTTTCTGCTATTATAACAGTTTTCCGATAAGAAAGCAATCGCAGGAATACTTTTTTTGTAAAAGGGAAATAAAAGTGCAAAAGGAGGGATTCATGAATCCGTTTGATTTAAAGCCGCAGAAGGCGGACAAGATTTTTACCAGTTGGAATAAGGTGCTCGTAAAACCCTACGACAAACACACGGTTGACCCTTATACGCGTTTGCGCGTGATTTTAATGTCGGGTACGGAGTTTGAATCGGTGCGCTATTCGCACGCGTTCAACCGCCATTGCCCCAATAACGACGTCAGACGCAGACTTGCGTTTATGCGGCGCGGAGAGCAGATCCAGCAAAAGCGCGTCGCAAGCTTAAAACCCGCGAACGAGACCATTCTCGAGCACACGATCGGCTACGAGCAGCTTGCCGTAGACCTTACCGCAAATCTTGCCTTATCGGAGAAAAATTCCTATGTAAAAAAACAGCTTGATTTTGCGCTTTTGGAGGTGGAGCCTGCGGGCTGGAAGATGGAAGCATCAACGAGGGACCTGCACCACGATAAAAAACTATTTCCTGGAAATATTATGACGGAATACGAGAAAAAATTCTCGTCATTGGGAAATCCTATTTATAAATATATCATTTACCGTGAAAAAAGGGAAAACAAAAATTGCGCAGCGACAAACGAAAGTCGCAAAGATGCACGAGAGAAATTTTCATGAGTGTGTTAGCGAATGAAAAGGACTCTCAGAAGAGTGCATCGAAGAGACTTTAGCTTTAGAGCCGTCGCGCAGCGACTTATAATAGGAGGAACATAATGTTTTTTGTATTTTTTTTGCTGTGGATTGTGTTTAATGGGCGCATTACCACAGAAATTGTGCTTTTTGGACTTGTGATTTCTGCAGCATTGTACTGGTTTATCTGCAAATTTATGAACTTTAGTGCACAAAGAGAACTGCAGTATTTCAAAAAAAGTGGTTATCTGATACAGTATTTTTACTATGTGCTCAAAGAGATTGTATTGGCCAACTTTACAACCATGAAGTTTATATGTTCTTCAAACAAAGTGATTGAGCCGGTACTAATCACCTTTGAGACGCATTTGAAGACGGACACTTCAAAGTTTCTGCTTGCCAATTCGATAACGCTGACGCCAGGAACCATCACGGTTTCTGTAGATGGCAACAGATTTATAGTCCACTGTCTTGATAGGGATTTAGCAGAAGGAATCGAAACCTCTGTATTTGTCAAACTATTAGAAAAAATAGAAAACTAAATTAAAATTAAACAGAACTCAAAAAAAGCACTGTGTGTTGGAATGCAGTGCGGAATTCAAAAAACAGCACTGTCATCCAACGCGCAGAACAATTCATGACATTGAAAATGGAAAGGAATTGTTCTGGCAACCAAAGCGTTGGAATGCAGTGCGGAACTTAAAATAGGGGGATATAGATATGCAAAGTGGTGACAGGCTGCTTGATACCATTTCTGGAAGCGTTTTGACAGTCATACCTATTATATTGGCAGTGATGGTGCTTATCTGCCTGATACGGGCTATAAAAGGCCCAAGAACAGCAGACAGGATTGTTGCAATCAATATGATGGGTACACTTACTATGGTTATCATCGCGGTACTCGCAGTAAAAATGGATGAAGGATATCTGGTGGATATCTGCCTTATTTATGCAATGATTTCCTTTTTGGCGGTTACACTCTTGGCAAAGGTGTATATGGGTGTGTACGCTGAGCGGAAAAAGAACGAGGAAAAAAAGGAGGGGGAAAAAGAATGATTGCATTACAATGGATTCAATTTCTTGTAGGAACTGCTTTTTTGATATGCGGCGTGATTGTTTTTGGCATTGAATTGTATGGGGTGTTCAAATTCCGCTATGTTCTAAACAGAATGCATGCAGCAGCACTGGGGGATACGTTGGGAATTCTGCTATCAATGCTGGGACTGATGCTGATGATAGGATTCAACTTCACATCGCTCAAAATGCTGTTGGTGGTTATATTCTTGTGGTTTGCTTCTCCAGTCGCTTCCCATACATTGGCGCGGTTTGAGGCAGCAACCAATGAACAGCTTGAAAAAGACTGTGAAATCCGCAAAGATTAGGGCGGCGTTTTTGGTTATCGTGAATCAAATTATGGAGGATTAGAATGGAAATATTTCAGATTGTATTATTTATTTTTTTGATTGTATGTGCAATTTCGGTAAGTTTTTCAAAGAATCTGCTGAACTCGATTATTATTTTTATGTCCTATAGTTTGATAATGGCGATCATATGGATTCTTTTGGAATCTCCGGATTTGGCGATCACAGAGGCGGCAGTTGGCGCAGGGATTACAAGTGTTCTATTTTTTGTGACTCTCAAAAAGATTCAGGCAATTGTTGCGATGGACAGAGATATCGATAAGGAAAATCACAAAAACAAGAAATAAAAAACAACGCGCAGCGACTATCTAAAGTCGCGAAGATGCACGAGAGGAATTTTCATGAGCGGTCTAGCGAATGAAAAAGACTCTCACAAAGGGTGCATCGAAGAGACTTTAGCTTTAGAGCTGTCG